>UMLF01040104.1_pt1 | contig 116238 bp, 138 predicted proteins | sample 1966501 | NCBI WGS metagenome assembly UMLF01 (sample SAMEA4836194, study PRJEB28245) | human gut metagenome | biome: gut microbiome; material: fecal sample | place: Denmark | collected 2008 | reverse complement strand
GTTCTGCCACTTCTGGAAAAGTTCATCATCAAAAGTGCAATCGCAGCCGTTACTACTGCCGCTATGGTAGATATGGCTACGATTTGACCATATACATCTTTCATGATTTCTGTAGCTTTTTCCCATATTGTTGCTGCAAAAACAGGCTCTGCCATATAAAGCAACATGGTACTACTGCAAAAAAGCAGATAACCTGCCTGAGCAATGGAAAATCTTTTCTTCTTCTCTTTTTTCATGTTTTGACCTCCTGTAAGTGGAATATAAAAAAGGCATCTGATTTTCATAATCAAACGCCTTTGAATAAAAAATATATTTTGTTGTTTGGATAGACTTCCATATTGGTATCTTATCATATACGAAATATCATGTAAATGTCAGGGCGGTATCAATTCGGTATCAAAAGACACTTCTAGACTTGATACCAAAAATAATAATAAATTTTTTAAATTATTAAGATATGTTTTTTATCAACGAAATACTATAAAAATTTTTGAAAGAATTTATTTACAAAATCTCTACCATATTTACATTCCACTTCAGGTGTGACATAAATTACCAATTCATTCAGCGATCTAGTTAATGCAACATATAGTTTGTTTTTAAATACTGTATCATCTTCTTTTTTCCCAAACATATATTCTGCCAGATCATTTGTTAAGATGAATAGGCACTTATTCCCTTCTTGACCTTTAATAACATCAATTGAACTTATACTAATAACCTCTTTTCTATTATTTTGTGTTTTTTTTGAGATAAGATCAATAATCTTTGCATACACTTTTTTATCTAAATATATTTTTCCAAATGTTTGTTTCATAGCTTCTTTTTCATTTTTCAGACTAGCATAATTTTTTAATAATTTTTCAGTCAAATAATATGAGAATCTCATCAGGTCTAACTCTGTTGTGTTAGGAAATTTTTCTCTAATTGGTACAATTAATTCTTCAAAAATATTTTCTTTAATGTCTTCTGTTTTTCCGTTTTCGTGAGTTTCATATATTCCTTGTTTCTTTGAAATATACTTAAGATCAAAATTTCCATTAGATACTAATTCTTCACATTTATTTTCTGAAGAAAAAATCACACTAATTATTCCCTCTTGTTTGTCTGAATGTTGTTTTTCTTTCTCAGGTATAATCAAATTTGCCAAGTCTAAGTGTTTTTGTGGACACCTATGACAAAATGTTATATACTCCGTTGCCTGTGGATATTTTTTTACAAGCTTTCTTAAGCACTTATAGCCATTTAAATCTTGTTTTGGATCACCCATCAATACTACCGGAATACCAATTCTATCCAATGCTATAACTATCTCTAACATATCGTTATCAATATCTTGAGCTTCATCAATACATATTGCTTTACAGTACGATTTAAACTGTTTTAAAATAATTGCTCTTTTTTCTTTTATCGCTTTGATATCATTAGATTTCTTTACTATAATCCATTTTGCTCTTTTAGGAATAAGTGTTTGGTGTAATATATTTCTACTTTCTAATCCACCTATCGCATAATTTTTGTATTGCACTTTTTCTGGAAGATTAATTGTAGAAATGCGTATGTACTGCTTATTATATAATAAATAATAATATGGTCGAATAAACTCCCGATATAAAAATGAATGTATTGTACTAATGACAATATTTTCTGGTATATATCCATAATGTGTTATTATTTTTTCTCTAATACATTTGGCAGCACTATTAGTAAATGTAATACAGAAAATTTTTAAATACTCTTCTGTTTCTGAACAAAGATGAATTATACTTTCTGCCATAGAAGTTGTTTTTCCAGCACCTGCACCCGCAATTTTAATCTTCATACTTTATTCCCTTTCTAATGTTTACTCCGAATTCTTCATAAAATCCAGAACATCTTTTATATGTATTGGCATTTCTAGATCCAATAATTCTTTACTCTTTATGTCTTTGCAGATTTCTAACATATCTGTTGCCTTTGCATTCTTCCATGCATTTTGCATTTCATCTACAGTCATATTCCCCCACCCTAATTTATCACCATATTTTCTTTTTAGTATATCATAATTACTGCCTGTTTTGACAATCTCAGGCTCAAGAGTCTCCTCTGTGGTTGTCCGCACGCAAATAGTTTTTCCATCATCATATTTTTCATGATTCATTTTTGCATTATCTTCATTATCATAATCACGAATAATACCAAGTTTATTGCTAGTACCAGAATTAACTTTTTTCCAAATTTCAATTATTTTTGTATATCCTTTATGAAAAGAAATTAATTCTACATCATTTAATTCATCCTTTGAATCTAAATATGAACGAATTAACATCTCTTCTGAAATACCTTCAAACAAAATACATTTCTTCGAAAAAAATAATTTAAATAAATCCAAATTTGGCGTTTTTGTCAAATAATCTCTTTCTTTTTCATTCAATTCTTGATTTAAAGCAAAGGCATTTCCTTCATGAACAATAACTACATTTTTTAAATCCATTTTGTTTATTAGTTCAGCACTGTGTGTTGAATAAAATAATTGTATAGAAGGGTTCTTCTCAGCAAATATTTTTAAAAAACTTGCCATCAGTTTAATATTATTTATACATAAATGGGCTTCTGGTTCTTCTATTGTAAGTATATTCAATGCTATTTCATTTCTTTTCTTTCCAATTAAAGAATTTATTAGAACCAATAACAATATTAAATTTCTATAACCTAGCCCTTGTAAAGTTAATTCTGCATCTGAATATCCTAAGCGAACACTATTTAATATAGACTGCATTGGAGGCATATTAGGTAATATACTAATATGTTCAAAGAATTCATTCGCATCATTAATTTCTGTTTTTTCTTGCCAGTTAATTAGTTGATCCATCTTGCTTACTGATTTTAGTTCTTCAAAAAAGCGATTATATTCTTTTTCTACTTTTAATTTATCATTATCAGATAATCTCATTTGCAAAATTTTCACAAGAGCTTTTGAACCAAGACGTTCCTTTGTTCTAGAAAATTCATCTCTTTCTGCCTCAAGGGTAGTATACCTATATAACTTTAGAATATCATATGAAACTGGCCCCTTCTCTGGCACACTTATTGAATAGGTGTAGTATTCTGTTGGTAATAAATTCATTTTTATCTCTTTAATAGTATCAAAATTTACAGTTTCTTTAGATAAAATAAATTTTACCATTTTAAAAATTTCTTCAACTTTATGTGGCTTATACTCATATCTCAAGCCATATTGTATTTCTCCATTTTCAACTGCATAACTAAGTTCTTTTACAAAATACCCTTCTGTTTCTTCTATTTTAAAATGAACTTCAACCATAACAACCGGCATACATCTAATAAACTCTTCGCAACTCATAGTTTCATTTACAATTCTTTCCTGATTTTGAATTATATATTTATAGTAATTAGTCTTTGCCGTATCATTTATGTCAATCCACGATAACATTTTACCCGAAAATCCAGATTCGTCTGTAAGAAATGGTAGAGTTACAGCTTTTAATAGATTACTTTTCCCGCCATTGTTCTCACCAATTAAAACAACTTTATCATCCAATTTAATGTCAATATTTTCTAAATTTCTATAATTTTTTATAATTAATCTAGAAATTTTCATATTTCCCTCCTATTATAAATACATAAATATTGTTTTGTAATTTTCAATATTTATAATCGTTAATCTTATTATCTTCCTATTTATTTCAAGTAAAAATTCATATCTTCTTGTATTTGATTCTTATACTTATTATTATTTCCACAAAAGTTCAACGCTTTTTCATAGCACCTTTTTGCTTCATCCTTATTTATCTCTGCATAAGTATTAGCCAACAAATGATAAAAGCTTGGCAAAAAAACATCCTGATTACACAACTCTATTGCTCTTTCTATATACTGTATAGCTTCTCTCTTGCCCACTTCCCCAGTTCCTACTAATGTTTGACCATACCTATAATTCCAAAACGCATTATTTTCGAATTTAAATTCATTCAAAAAATCCTTCGCATCATTATATTTTTTTAGTAGAATAAGATTTTCAGCTCTTTGCACACATTTATAAGAGTCATCTATAACTACATGATAATAAAATTCTTCAGCTGAATTAAAATACTTGGATGAAGATCCAAGTTGAATAGTTTCTTCAGCCCACATAATAGCCTTACCAATTTCTTTATATAGCTGAGCAATATCAAAGTAATTGTTTTTATTTATCGTATTTAATGCTGGAATAGGTAAATTATTTACTAATTGTACTATTTTTTGAGGATAATTATATGTGTAAAACTTAATAGTCAAAGCTAAAACCTTATAAGGCTGATCAAATGTCTCCACTGCCATCGAATGTATAGCTTTATTAAAATATTCAAATCTATCCAAAAAGTATTTCTTTTTTACTTTACTGTTATTAGCAATACTATATAAATCACTATAAGCTGCAAGAACAATTGACATACTTATTTTTTCACCTTTAATATAGTTATCTAATAATTCTGCATATTCATTTGCTATAACTTCTGGCTTTACAGATTTTGTATTTTTTTGTATACGTATTAGTTGTAACTTTGATTCAAAATGATTTGGCCTATTTTCTAGTATTTGTTTGAAACACTCAAGCGCATTTTCGGTTTTGTCAATATTTCGATATAATTTACCTAAATAATGAAGTATCATAAACCGTAAGTCTTGTCCTAATTTTATTTTTTCTATAAGCATATTTAAAATATTAATTTGCTCATTCATTTCTTGTTTATATGAACTAGATTTACGTTTAATCCTTGAATTTCTCTCCATCAACTCAAGTAAAGTACCAATAATATATTGAGATTTACTTTCTTTTATCCATGAAATACATTCTTCTTCTGTATATTTAAATTGAGAAAAAATTTCATAATCATCATTTGGAAATGCCTTAGCGTAAAAATACCACTCCACACCTAGTTTTTTTTCTTTTTTTGCCAGATCATAAATCTTCTTTTCATGCAAATGCAATGCTTTAAAATATTTTGCTGATTTATTATTTAATTCCTTAATAAAATAAGCATAAAAATTTTTTTTAAAATTATCACTATAAGCCCCTGTAATTGGTTCTAATCGTAAAAACTCTATGATACATTCATATATAATATCATGTATTTTTATCGTTCCATTATCTTCACTTTTTTGTATGAAGAACCTTTTAGAAAGCTTTCTTATTCCTTCTTTCGTTATTAATTTAGATAAAAGAGGCTCACTTATGTACTTAGTATTTAACCAACCAATTGCTGCTAACTCTCTTGACAATGTTTCCTTATGGCGATTCAATACTTTTGTCAACAACATTCTTCCATCTTCTACCTCATGATAAACAAAATCTACCAAATCTCCTTCAAGTATATCTTCCCAATTTTCATTATCATATTGCACTAAAGCTCTTAAAGAATTTAATAACAATGGATGGCCATTTGTTTTTTCTTTTATAACACTGATTAAATTTTCTGGACATTGCTTTTCTTTAGGCAGATAGACATTAATAATATCCAAAATATTCTTTTCATCTGTCAAAAAAGACAATACATATTCTAATCTCTGATGAGATGCATAAGCTGATTCCAATTGCGATGTTATTATGATAAAAGAGTTTTTATTAGTAGAAATTTTCGACACTAAATTTTCTACAATATTATCAATATTTCTTTGCAAATCATCAATAATATATACTGCATTCTCTATGGTAATAGTATCAATTAAGTTTACCATTCTTCCTGACTTATCCAAATCAATAGCATAAAAATCTTGAAAATTTTCTATATGAGACCCGTCAATAAAATATACACTCCTTATTTGAAATTTATTTTTAATTTGTTCTGACAATTTTATTGATAAGCATGTTTTTCCTATACCACTTAGACCAGATATATATATGAATCTATTCTTTTCAAGTATTTGATTGGCACAGAATATAATGTCATCAGTAATACGATAATTCCTTTCTAGCTTTGGCAAATTATTTAAATTAGCAGATTGTGGTCTATTTTTCATAATAGTATCTAAATAATTATTAAAAGCAATATACTCTTGCCATGTTCCAAATTTCTGATTCCACTCATATGCTTTAATTTCATTTTTATTTGTATTTCCCATACAAAATACAACTTCTACATCTTTTTCATTGACTAAACAACCAGTTGTTATTTCAAGCCAATTATTTATTTTTCGTATCCATATTTCATGTGCATCTCCACACAAATATAAATCGATTTCGTTATTAGTAAAAATCTTTTCAACTTGTTCACGTTCTGTCTTAGATAGATATTCTATTGCATGATGAGCTAAGACAATTATCTTCTTTTCTGGATATTCATTCTTTATTTTCTCAAAACTTCTATATAATAAATCGTTGCCTATTACCAAATTTCCTCGTTCATTTTCAAATCCGCATGCAATTGCCGTATTCATACACAAAACTACACAATTACCAACTAAAAAATACGGATGTAATTCTGTACGAAACCTATTATAAATAAGATCATTCCCATAAAGTTCCTGACATACAAAATAAAAAAAATCAAATCGATTATTTAGATAATCTAGTTCGTCATTAGTAAATATTCCTTTCATAGGATCATAATTTTCTATTATTTGTTTCAATTTGGCACTATTACTTCTGGTTAAATCATGATTACCTGGTAAAATATGGATTTTCTTTGAGCTTGTTATACCCACACATTTTGCAACTTCCATTATATAACTCACAACGTCTTTTGCTAAAGAACTAAGCTCGTCTTTTTGATGTAGTGCATGACGAAAATCTCCAGTAATAAATATTTCATCTACTGAAAATTTCTTGTCTTTTAAAAATGTTAACAACTCTTTGCGTAATTGCCCAGTGTTTCTTCCATCTTGTTCTGGATTATAATGTAAATCAGATAAATGTAGCCACTTCATACATACTCTCCTCAATAATTATTTACAAATTTGTATCTAAACACCATTTATATCCTTATCAACACAAAATAAACGCACTGACTTTTCTAGTTATACTTATATTTATATTAATTTTATTATATCCTTATCTAATATTGGAAACAACCGTTAGCGCATCTATATCTAATAATGCTATGGAAGAAAGCAATTATTGAACCACAATGTTTTATATGTAATTACGTACAAGATCATCATCTCATTTAGAGGAATATACATATCTATAATTGACTTTTTAAAAAACTCTTTTACCAAAATTTTCTGTTATATATTAATTCTTCAATACTGATCGATATGTTTCTTCTACTCAACTTTCAAAACTATTTTTTATATATGTATACAAAAGTTTAAAAAGTGACACATATTTTAGAAGTTTACATTTCTTCAAATTATTTTTTAACACTTGATTCATCGATTTGTTGTTATCCTACAAAATTTCTCAGACAGCTCCATATATTTTATTATACCCTATTCCAGCATCACAATATTTTACTTACTCATTTAAGTCTGCTTATTGCAGGAAGTTTCAGGAAAATAGAAATATATGCTAAACTCAGTTATCTTTAAAAATATTTGAAAATTATTTAAAATTTAGTGTCCCATTTTCAAAAAAGCAATACATATATTATCAAAGTTATCTTTTATGGTAATGGAACAAATTTTTAGAGGAAAGTTTTACAAGAGAATTTCCATTCAGCAGAAAATATGATTATGGACATTATGATCTTGATGCTACTTGTGGGCTAGCGCTTGGTCTGTATATGCTAAATATTCGACTAAAGAATACGAATTGTAAAACAATTCAGAACCATTGCGCATAAAGCAAATTTCGAGGTATGATAACAATGAGAAACAAAAAACTAGGGATTCTATTAATTCTTTTTTCTCCATTTTTAAGTCGATTGCTTACTATGTTAAGATGTATTTTCGGACTACCTGATGCTATTCAAGTATATATTTTATTAATATCAATAGATATCAGCCTTAAATTTTTAGGAATTTGGATTTTAAAACATAGTCAATAGAAATAAGTCTACCATATTTTATTCTTACGAAAAATCTAGGGCTTGTTATCTGTAAATTACAGGTAGCAAGCCCCTAAATTTTATATTTGTGAACCTAAAAACATAAACGTCAAAGGAGGAAAGACATTTCTATGAAAAAAATTTATTCCAGTCTGACGGCATTGACATTCCTTTGTTCATTTGCATTTTGTGCCTGCATCAACACGGATGCATCTGCTGCAGAAAAAACAGATCAAAGCCGATTCTATTTTCATGCGGCTAAAAAATATGAATCTAACCAAAAAGCGAATTTCTATGTTGATACCGACAACAATCTTTGGGCATGGGATTCTGTTTATCCAGAAACTCCTTATATTTACGATGCCTTTCTGCCGCCAACGGAGCCAGAACTTATGATGAAAAATATCAAAGCAGTTGTTCCTACCGGTATGTATAATGATTTGTTTTATGTATTGGATACAGACAATTCTCTATGGGAACTGCCTACGGATATGAACCCCTCTATCCCTAAGAAGAAACTGCTGGATGATGTAACCGTGCCAAATATGGAACACGCCATCACCGCCAATGGAGACTTATATGTCTGGGGTGATCAAACCAGATATATTTCAGGAATGGTTGGGCTGACGAAAGAGGAAATGAAAACACCAAGGTGTATAGTGAAACAAGCCGTACATACAGATATAGATACCAGTACCAGCTTTGCCATAGATCAGGATGGTTATTTATGGTCTTGGGGTGAATGCCAGTATGGGCAATTGGGTCAGGGAGAAGCATACATCAGAAGTTCATCACCAACTATCATCGCTGATCACGTGGCGAAATTCTATCGCAGCCGCGACCGCGGCGAGCCTACCATGTACGCACTGAAAACAGACGGGACTTTATGGGCATGGGGATACAACCAATATGGCGCTGTGGGAAATGGCACAACGGAAACGGTATCAATACCCACCAAAGTTCTGGATCATGTGAAAACATTTACCTGCACCGCTTGTCCCAGCAATGGTGCTTTCGATACATATACCAACGCCTTTGCCCTGCGGGAGGATGACAGTCTTTGGGCATGGGGATACAATGGCGAGGGTAACCTAGGAAACGGTACCACAGAATCCGCATTATCTCCTGTAAAAATCTTGGACGACGTAGCAGAAATTGAAACAGACATCAACATGTACACCAACCTTTCTTTCGCAATCAAAAAAGACGGCAGTTTATGGGGCTGGGGCTATAACCGATACGGACAGCTTTGCACCGGAAATACAGAACCTGTACTTCTTCCTGTAAAAATTACAGACAATGTCAAAGATTATTGCCCCCTTTATGCATCACTATATTTTGTGAAACAGGACAACACCCTTTGGGGCAGTGGATTCAACATTTCCTCTTTTTCCAACGATCAACCGGAGCTTACATCGCCCGTCCTTTTACAAGAAAATGTTGACCACATCCAGACCATTGACGATACTGTCTTTTCTTTCGGTACAAATGGCAGTCTGTCCATCTGCGGCTATAATGATGTTGTTGAGATCAATGACAGTTTTGATTCTCCCTATGAAATCGATCGCAGAAAAATCCTTGATAACGTTGCATGGATTGACGGCGTGTGCGGAGATATTTTTGCCATGACAAATGACGGAAAACTAATGAATTTCTCCGTTGTAACCGTCTATGACGGAAAAGTCCAGCCGACAGAACCAGTGGAAATCCCACTGCCATTGACATAATGAAAAACTGCCTAAATTCATGTTTCACATTCATCCAAAATAATAAGCATTTTCGCAACAACACAGATATTCATGTAATTAAACCTTTTGTACTATGATCTATGTTATATAAGACAAAAGTCCTTTTGTGGAACCAACGCATCTAAATCGATTCCACTAAAAGGACTTTTGCCTTTTCACTTTAGCTCATAAATATATCATAAATTTTCTGAGCCATATCCCCTCTCTTTTTAGAGGCTGCTTCTCTATCTGCAGGCACCTCATACTTCAAACAAATCAGCCGTCCCGCTTCATATGCGGCTTTAGAACTGCCTTTATAGTTAGTATTCCATTCTTCATAAATATGATTGTATGTATCAGAAGTAAGTTCTTGAATCATAAACTTAGTTTCTGCTCTATAACACATTTCCTTATTCAGCTTTGTGTCAATGCCATACAACGCAATATAATATTCAATTAAATTTTTTGTTCGAGCTCCAGTCCACTGAACACAGCCCAACCCAAATTTAGCTGCATATCCAGTTCCTTCGCATTTTTCAATAAGTGTCTTAGTGGCCCTTAATCCGATACTTACAAGATTTTGTCCAGAATATGTTGTTGAATAACCAAATTTATCAGCCTGCACAAGATAATCGGGCTTAGGACTAGACTGATAGTCAGAATCTTCAAATTTACCAGCCTCTGCTTCATAATAAATATTACCTAATAATCCAGAAATAAATGCTACGTCAAAATCAGTTCCAGAGTTAAAGATTCCTTTTGCTGCCATAACTATATTATCTTTACCTGCTCCCAAAGTTGTGTCATTCTCCAACTTTTCAATCCATTTCAAATATGGTTCGAGCTCTTTTTCTTTGCATCTGACAAAATACTCACCTGTACCATTAAGATTTTTGACTTCCAGAATATAATTAGCATTTGCCTCAACATTAACCGTCATCAAAGCCCGTTTTGTATCATAAAGCAACTGAGGAAGGTACATATTACTGCTTCCCTCCTGGTGCAATTCCACCATTAAAATACAATCACCGGATGTGCGTTCCAAATAAAAATTTACTGTTTTGTCTGCTGCAAATTTTACTTTGTATTCATGACATGTGAATCCAGAAATGTCTGCACGAAGTGTTTCATCTTCTTTCATCATAAACTTTTTGGTAAGCGTCGGTTTGATATCGCCCCCTACATCAGCCACTTCAATACACAATAAATATGTTGATTTTCGAATAGAAATATTTTCATCGGGTGCAACTTTAACAAAATACTGTTCTCCAGCTTTCAGATCATATTCTACTGTGACAGGAAGTCTACGGTTATAACTTTCCAAAATCTGTTTGTTCTTATCCATCAGAGTAAGCATATAATCATATCTGCCATCTTCAGGTTGTGCTACAAATCTAAGTTTCCTGTCCGCAATGGGTGTAATTGTATAAATATTTTCCTGAGAATCTTGAATTTCTCCCCAAACATTCATTCCTTCATGAATCTCTGGTGCTCCATTGAATGTTGTAGAAGTTTCAAGATATGTAACCGGAACATCCATAACCGATAAGTTATATTGCTGCTTTTCAGGAGAAATAAAATCACCGTCAAAATTAACCCGAATATAATAACTGCTATCTGTTACAGGCACCTTAACAAAAGTACATCCATCAACCACACCAGATGTCAAACTCATTCTTTCCTGGTTTTTATCATAAATATAAATATCACAATCATAACCACCATCATGAGGTACACCGTCATAATCAACCATTACCAAAAACGCCTTACATTCTGAAGGAATTCCCTTAAGCAAATAATAATCGTCATCACTATCTTGATCAATCTGACCTGTAATATGTTCATCCAAAGAAATTGTCTTTTTAGTATTGAAACCATCATCTCCGTCTGCAGAAATATGAATTTTGGTTCTATACCATTCATCCCCATCAGATGTATCGGTCCAACCGGATTCTTTCGGTTTAATAGTTGCATAAAAACCTATTGCACCATCTCTAACCTGATTTTCTTCCAACACTGCATATAAATAAACCTCATTTTCAGTTCTTCCTTCCAATGCAGGCTCATCATCTGAGTCAATCAGATTTTCATTCCAGTCTCTTAATTCTACCGTATATTCAGGACCTACTGTTTTTTCATAATTTTTTACTGTTGCAATAAACTTAATCTTATCGCCAATGTTATATGGTTCTGGCGTATCAACTACAAGATCAATCATACCGTAATCATATTCTTTTCCACCATCTTGCAGTGTTGTAATCGTGTCAGTACCTGCCAAATACCATGTTCCATTTGCTGCCTGCGCATAAGCGTGTAAAGTATATGTCTTTCCTGCACTCATACCATCATTAATTTCACCACGCACATATTGTGATGTTCCTGTGGCAGGTGCATCCTGATAAGCTACATATCTGCTAATATTAGTAGCTGACTGACCATAATCAGTACTGGTAATTCTGATCTGTTTATAATAATCTTGATTAAATGGACTACTTAACTGAATTTTATATTCACAAGAGTTTGTTGTTGGATTGCTTAATCTTAAATATGCCATATTGTTTCCTCCTTATTTTTGAACTGTACTAGCTAATACACCAATAAAGATAAAAAATATCGCTTTTTGTCAATCGAATTTAAACCTTTTGGATAAAAAATTATATATTTCTTATTATCCGCCCTATAAAAAGTCTCATTTTCTATTCTCTGTTTTCAATAAAGCGAATACTTTCTATGCACTCCCTAGAAGTATATCCCCATAAAACTCTTCCTAATTGCATGACAGCTTCATTCTTCTTACGGAAATAGGTACTTCTTGAAATATCCTTCATATAATCTCCCAGCTTATCTACAATTTCATCAGCATTCAACATTTCCTGTGGTGAAAGATATGTATAGTACAAGATCCAGTAGTACAGTTCACCATTTTTATGCTTTGTTCTCAGTAAATCTACAGAACAGTCAATCATACGTAGCATATTTCTACTTTTGGCAAGCGTTTCCGTCTGCGCCTCTATCTCTGTCCCCTTTAAATCTAGTCCGGCTTCATAAGTCAAATCCAAAAAGCCATCAATGTCTTTTCCATACTCCTGATAGAAATTTCGATTGATCCGATTTACCGAAACTTCCAAACTCCAAACAACATCTCTATAATGTTTCAACAGCAATTCTGTATTATGATATACTGCTGTATCCATTTTTTCCTTCTGCTTCATACTATTTTCACTCCCTTTACTTCTGGACATTATGTCCAGAAGTTCCTTTTTTCATATAAATTTATATATCTTTGGCTTTTGGACATAATGTCCGAAGGTAAATCTCAATCATTTCCATATAAATCCTTTTGCATTTCCTGTTGATAGTAAAAATTGATCGTTGTCGGTGCATAATAAAGCGTAGTCAATAAATAGGCTCTAATATTGCCAATCTTCGCAGTCATTTTTTTCATGCTCTCCAGTACATACTCGATATGAGGTTGTCGGATTTTCAAAAACTTTTCCTTCACCAGTGCATAAGGGTATGGTACACCACCAATGGCTACATATTCCCTTTCTACGCACACAATATCGCAAATAAGCTGATACAGTTCTTCTACCAATTCCTTTTCTCTTACATTGCCATACTCCATATAATAAGCATAATCAATATTCTCCTTTATTTTTTCCATAAAACAGTTAATCCCATCAACCTTTGATGGATTGATGGGATTATTCTGACTCTTATAAATTTCACTTAACTCCGTATAAATACTATCTTTTTCTCTGAAGTCCAGACTTCTGGGTTCCTGACTTTCAGAGTTCTGTTTTTTCGTACTGAACACTTCTGTTTTTCCGACTTCTGGCATTCTGTTATTTTCATCTTTGGACTTCTGGTTTTCCGCAGTTAGCCCCTCTAAAGCAGGCAATGTAGGCTTTGAAGTAATAAAGTTTTTTACATATATGATGGCTGGTTTTCCCAAGCCTCTTTTCTTTCTTTCAATCAAGCCTATGCCCTTTACAGTATCCAGCTCCGCCAGAATTTTAACGCCTTTGTCTTTCCCACATTGCAGGTCAGTCATGACATTCTCCAAAGTATAAATGATATATACACGATTTTGATCATCCAGCCATCCATTTTTCATGGATAAGGACATTCTGTCCAGCATAAGACCATACAGCAGTTTTGCATCTGTTGACAATCCTTTGAATCTAGCTTCTTGTATCAGCGCTTTCGGTATACGGAAAAAAGCAAATTGTTCTGCCTCTATACCATAATAATAATCAAACTGATTCTCTTTCTCCACCCTCACCACCTCCTGCTCGCTGCTGTTTCCATTGCTCCAAAAGCTGACAGATAATTTCTTCCATAACTTCTTCACTGTAGGAATCTGGAAAATACCCCTTAATTCTGTTCACATTTAACATAAATGGTTTATCTATTTTGACTTTCTTACAGCATAGTATTTCCTTTACACCATTCTGCGTCAACAACCCTTTTTGTGACTGTTCTTTACATTCTTCTGCCTCTTTGGTCTGCAATTTTATTTTTTCTTCCAGCAGGAGATCTGCTACCCACTCTTGTTCTTCTTTCTTCAAAAAGGATAACGCAATACCTGGAACAATACCTATTTTTTTCCGATCCAGCATTTCCAATAAATCATCATTCAGTCTGGCAAGCCAGACATACCTTTGTACCGTTTTTCCACTTTCTCCAAAAGCTTCTCCCATCTGCTCCAGTGTATGTAAACCACCTTGCACCCCCTGATGTTTCAATGCTTCATACTTCATCTGATAGGCTTTTGCTTTCTGACTAGGCAGTATATTTCTGCGATAGATATTAGAATCTACCATCAGAATAGTTGCTTCATCATCATTGCAATCTGTCACAACTGCCGGAATGACATTTTGTCCAATTTCTTTGCAGGCTGCTGTTCTTTTGTGTCCGGATATGATCACATATCCACCTTGTTCTCTTTGTCGAACCAAAATTGGTTCCAAAACGCCATATCTTTTTACACTTTCTACCAGTTCCTGCATCTCCGCATCCATCTCAAATCGAAAAGGGTGGTCTGGAAATTCATGTAAATCTGAAATATGTATCTCTATGACACTTTTTCCTTTTTGCTCCATGGTATCCGAACCAAACAAATCATCATAGCTGGTCAACTTGATTTTATCCAAGCCGTTCTTCACCTTCCAGCACCTCCTTGGTCAGCATTTGATATGCCTTTGCAACTTTTCCTTTAGAATCATAGCAAAAGATGCTTACGCCCCTTGTAGAAGCCTCCTGTGCTCTTACCGACATGGGAATCATACTTTCAAAAATCCTGATTTTTCTGCCGTAGGCTTCTTTTAGCATGGCTATGATATCTTTTGCATAGTTCGTTCTCTGGTCTACCATAGTGAGTAAAATACCTGCAATCTCTATTTTCGTATTGAGATGTCGTTTCACTTTCCCAATGGTTTTGATGAGCTGTTCTAAGCCTTTTACTGGCAAATATGCTGCCTGCACAGGTATGATGACACTGTCAGCACAAGAAAGTACATTGATGGTCAATGTACTCAAAGAAGGCATGCAATCGATCAAAATATAATCGTAAGCATCTTTTACCATATCTACATACTGCTTCAGTATCCGCTCTCTGCTCATGACATTCACCAATGAAACTTCCAAACCAGAAAGCTCAATATTTCCCGGAAGAATGTCTACGTCCTCCCCATGATGAAGGATTCCCTCCTGTAGATCGATTTCCTCATCCTGAATGATTTTCCCAAGGATCGTAGCCAGTGAAGTTTCCAGTTGATCCGGCTGCGGATAACCCATACTGACTGTCAGGCTCCCCTGCGGATCAGCATCAATGAGAAGCACTTTTTTCCCTTCTCTTGCCAAACAGATTCCAAGATTTCCACAAGTTGTTGTTTTCCCTACGCCGCCTTTCTGATTGGCAACGGCAATCACTTTACACATTTTCATTCTCCCTTCTTCTACGGGAGCACACTGCAGTTTTGGTATGCAAAACCAGACCTTATTATATAGAAATGGTATAAAAATATGTAACTGCAAAGTTATGCCCCTGACAACTCCTTAAATTCCTTAAAAACTTTCTGTGTTGTTCGGGATATATGTCTTTTACCATATAGCCGCCTACATAGCCGTTCTGCGCGGATGTCAGATCGCCGTTATAACCTTTTTTCAGAGGCACGCCGATTTCGTTTGCCACTTCGTATTTGAACTGTTCCAAAGCGGCTCTTGCCTCAGGTACGTTTACTTTGTTGCTTGTAGAAGATGTGTTGCTCATGGTTAAAAACCTCCTTCAAAAAAAACTGTTTGTTTGGTGTTGCAATGTTAGTATGACACGGACGTATTTTATTATGTCAGGTACATATTGGTACAAAAATTGTATAAATTTTCAAAGAAAATCTTGCGCAGCCGTTTTGTATCTTTTATATGCTTTCAAACCAATGACAAAATACCCAGCCGTTTTTTGTCCAGTTCATATAATACAGACAATTGTCCACCCCTTATCATAACCTCACAGGATGGACACATCACAAAGAAATTCCTCCCACAAAACACACAAAGAAAATAATGAACAAAAATTTTCCTTTTTCTATATGTATTATGTAGAAATTACAAAACGTCATTTATCGGTATACCGGTATGCAATATAATGAGTGTATAAAAACGACTTGATTCTATGATAAAACAAACGCAAAACAAACAAAGGAGAGATGCGATTATGAAAGCTGGATTTATCGGACTTGGCATCATGGGCAAACCCATGGCGAAAAACTTATTGAAAGCTGGATGTGAACTGTATGTAAACGACCTGAACAAAGATGCCGTTGCAGAACTGGTTGCTGGCGGTGCAAAAGAAGGCGATTACGAAACCATCGGGAAAGAATGTGACATCGTTCTGATGATTCTGCCTAACGGCGCCATCGTTCAGGATGTACTTTGGCGAAAACGGTCTGGCAGGCTATTTGAAACCCGGCACTGTTGTATGTGACATGAGCTCTGTAACACCTACAGAATCCTGCACATGCGCAGAAAAACTGGCAGCAATGCAGATTGGCTTTGTAGATTCTCCTGTCAGCGGCGGTGAACCCAAAGCAATCGACGGTACACTGGCATTTATGGCAGGCGGCAACGAAGCAGACTTCGAAAAACTGAAGCCCTATTTTGACGCCATGGGCGCTTCCGCACTGCTCATCGGCAAAAGCGGCAGCGGTTCCGTTACCAAACTGACAAATCAGGTTATCGTAAACCTGACCATCGCAGCTGTTTCCGAAGCATTTGTACTGTGCAGCAAAGCAGGCGCTGACCCTGAAAAAGTATATCAGGCAATCCGCAGCGGTCTGGCTGGCAGCGTGATTCTGGACGCAAAAGTGCCCATGATGATCAAACGCAACTTCAAACCCGGCGGCAAAATCTCCATCAACCACAAAGACATCAAAAACGTTATGGCAACTGCGCATTCCATCGACGTACCCATGCCTCTGACAAGCCAGCTCTTCGAAATCATGCAGTACCTGAAAGTAACAGGTCACTTTGATGAAGACCATGCAGGCATCGTTCAGTACTTCGAAAAACTGGCAGGCGTAGAAGTGAAAAAAGTCAACGCTTAAGGAGGTCCTGTCATGAAATACGGATGTGGCACCACCATTGACAATTACAGCATTTTACAGGCTCTGGGCTTCGATTACATCGAACTGCCCGGCAACCAGATTTCTCAAATGACAGACGAAGAATTCGATGCACTGAAAACCATTCTGGAAAACGGCAGTGTCAAATGCTGCGGCTTCAATGCAGCTCTGACACCGGACATTGTTATCACCGGGGAAGGTTATGATCTGGAAAAAGCCAAAGCTTATGCAGAACTTCTCTGTAAACGCGGCAGCCAATTACATATTTCTGCCATCGGCATCGGCTCCCCCAAATCCAGAAAATTTCAGGAAGGCGATGATCTGGAAAAAGCATGGAAAGAAACAGAAGCGTTCATGACCATGTTTGCAGATGTGGCAGCACCTTATGGCATCATCGTCATGTATGAATCTCTGAATCATACCGAAAGCGCATTTGGTCTGAGAATTCGGGAAGGCGCAGATTTGGTGAAAAAAATTAACCGCCCCAATTTGAAAATCGTATTCGACATTTACCATATGGCTATGGAACAGGAAGACATTCAGGAACTGGAATATGCTCTGCCCTATGTGCATCACATCCACATTGCGGAACGTGTGGGCGCAGAACGCAGATATCCTTCCGATGCCCTTTATGACTATTACAAAAAACTGCTGACACCTGTCATCCGCAGCGGTTATCAGGGTACTATCTGCACAGAAGCCTTTGACGGCGACGTCCGGGAAGGCGCAGAACGCTCTATTCACCTGCTGAAAAAGATTGTCGCAGAAATCGAACAGGAGGGATGATATGAAACAGGATATTTTAATCGGCTGTGTTGCCGATGACTTCACAGGCGCCAGCGACGCTGCCTCTTTCCTTATGAGCAAAGGTATGAAAACCATTTTGTTCAACGGAAAACCCGATGGGGAAATTCCGCCCTGTCAGGCAGTTGTCATTGCTCTGAAAAGCAGAACACAGGAAACAAAAAGTGCTGTAGCAGATAGCATGGCTGCTTTTACCTGGCTGAAAGAACAAGGCGCACAGCATTTGTATTTCAAATACTGCTCCACATTTGACTCCACAAAAGAAGGGAATATCGGTCCTGTAGTGGATGCCATGCTGGAAGCTTTCGGTGAAAAATACACCATTTTGTGCCCTGCTCTTCCCGTCAATAAACGGACTGTAGAAAACGGTATCCTTTATGTAGACGGTGTGCCTCTGAGCGAAACACATATGAAAAACCATCCCCTGACACCCATGTGGGAATCTGAAATTGCAAAACTCATGGACCCTCAGGGAAAATATCAGACATTGAACGTAAACACCGAACTGCTGGCAAAGAGCAAAGAAGAAATTCTGGCTGTTGTGGATGAGTTCGGCAAAGATAAAGAACATTTCTACATCGTACCCGACTATGTTAACGACGAAAACGGCACCAAAATCGCAGAAGTTTTCGGTGACCTGACTGTTCTGACAGGCGGCAGCGGTATTCTGGCACCTCTGGCTGCAAAATATCAGCAGGCACAGACTGCCAAAGACAGCATGGAAAACAGTGTAGACGGCAAAGGCATCGTTTTGGCTGGCAGCTGCTCCAAAGCCACACTGGAACAAATCGCTGACTTCCAGACAAAAGGATATGCTTCATATAAAATCGATCCCATGGCTGTATTGTCTGGCACAGAAACCGTAGACACTGTATGGGATTTTGTAAAAACACACGCAGACGAAGAAGTGCTGCTCTACAGCTCCGATCAGGCAGAAAACGTGGCAGAAATCCAGAAAGTAGGCAAAGACAAAATTGCTGCTCTGCTGGAAGGTCTGACTGCTGCCGTTGCGGAACGTGCCGTTGCAAACGGATATACAAGAATCATCGTTGCTGGCGGGGAAACCTCCAGTGCCGTTGCGAAAAAATTGGGCTATCATTGCTTTGAAATTGGGGAAAGCATCGCGCCGGGTGTGCCGATCATGGCGCCACTGTCCAATGAAAACATCCGTATTGTTCTCAAATCCGGCAACTTTGGTCAGACAGATTTCTTTGCCCGTGCATTACAAATGACAAGGAAGTGAACAAATGGAAAATCTGAAAACCGCAGTATGGATTGCACACAGCTTGTTTGAAAGGGGAAAAGCCACCGGCTCCTCTGCAAACATGAGCTTTAAAGAGAAGGATCGTATTTATATCACCGGCAGCGGAACCTGCTTTGGTACTTTGAAAGAAGAAGATTTCTCCGTACTTACTTTGGATGGAGAATGGATTTCCGGTCCAAAGCCCAGCAAAGAATTTCCGCTGCACAAAATGATGTATGAAAAAAGCGAAGACATCCAGGCTGTCATTCATACACATAGCTTTTACGCAACCCTTTGGTCTTGTGCCGTACATGAAAACCGCACAGACTGCATCCCCCAGTACACCCCTTACCTGAAAATGAAATTAGGTACAGTGGGACTGGTTCCCTATGGAAAGCCCGGCTCTGAAGAACTGTTTTCCGCTTTCCGCCAGTGTGTTTCAGGCAGTGACGGATTCTTGCTGGAAAATCACGGACCCATCGTAGGGGGCAAAAATCTGCTGGATGCCTTCTATTGCCTGGAAGAACTGGAAGAAAGCGCAAGAATGGCTTGGGAAATCGAATCCAAGCAAGGTCCCCTTTCTTTCCGCAAAATCTGACATACAAAAGAAACCAACTGACAGAAATCATGTCAAGGAAAGGAGCTTCCCATGCCACAATGTGTTGTAATCGCAGATGACTTAACCGGCGGAAATGCCACCGGCGTTCTTTTGAAAAAAATGAATTATCAGGCCTATACGGTCATGAATACAGAAAGCATGGATTTGCAGGCATTGGAAGACTGTGACTGTGTGATCTATCCCACCGACAGCCGCGGTGTTGCTCCGGAAGTTGCCTATGAACGGGTATACAATATTTGCAGCCTCCTGAAAGACGATGCTGTCAAAGTATACTCCAACCGCATCGACAGCACATTACGGGGCAATCTGGGCAGTGAAACCGATGCCATGCTGGATTGTCTGGGAGAGGATTATATCGCCATTGTTGCGCCCTGCTTCCGGCAGAATCGTTGTCGGCGGCTATATGCTGGTCAATGGTCTGCCTCTGCATAAAACAGATATCGCCATTGACCCCAAAACACCTGTCAAAGTTTCGGAACCGGCAGTGCTGTTTCAGGAGCAAAGCAAATACAAAACAGCATCCATTCTCATGAAAGACCTGATGCATGGCAAACATTATCTGGCAGATATGATGAAAGCTCACGTGGCAGAAGGCTGCCAGATTCTGGTGGTTGACTGTGTCACCCAGGAAGATCTGGATTTGATTGCCGATGCTGCCATCACCAGCAAGCTGAAAATCGTCGCTGTTGACCCCGGCGTTTTCACCGCAACATTATCCAGAAAACTCATCACACCCACTCAGAAAAAAGAGAAAAACCGGATTCTGGCTGTTGTCGGCAGCGTGAATCCCAATACAAAAGCACAGATGGAAGAACTGTGGCTGTCTCAGCGCATCCATAACGTCTTTGTGAAAACAAGAGAGCTTTTGGAAAGCGAAGAACAGCGCAGCGCAGAAATTCAGCGGGTAATCCATGAAATTCTGGAAGTCAGTCACCTTAATACCGTTTCTACCGTAACCGGTGACGGCATCTATCCCGAAAACCGCATTGATTTCCAGCCTTATATGGAAAGATATCATTGCTCCATGGATGATGTGACCGATAAAATCAACTCCGCTTTCGCGGAAATCGCTTATGGCATCTTCCAAGCACAGCCGGAATATAAAGGTCTGTATACCAGTGGCGGCGATGTGACCGTAGCTGTCTGCAAAAGATTCCAGACTGCCGGATTATCCCTGTCTGACGAAGTATTGCCTTTGGCAGCCTACGGTCAATTCCTGACAGGTCCATTCGCAGGCATCCATATCATCACAAAAGGCGGCAGTCAGGGTGAACGGGATGCCATCAACCGCTGCATTACCTATCTGAAAGAAAAACTTTACATTTAAAGAAAAAACAAACGGAAAGAGAGGAATTTCCATGAATAAAAAACCTAGAATTGCGATCCCTCTTGGAGATCCTGCGGGCGTTGGTCCCGAAATTGTCGTAAAATCTATTGCATCCCAGGAAGTTTTCGATGCCGCTGAATGCGTTGTGATCGGTGATAAAAAAATCATCGACAAAGCCATCGAAATCACTGGCGCAGATATTACCGTTCATGTGATCACAGAACCCGAAGACGGCGATTTCCGCCCCGGCGTTCTGAACCTCATTGATTTGGACAACGTAGATATGACAAAATTCGAATACGGCAAAGTCAACGGCATGTGCGGTCAGGCAGCCTTTGCTTATATTGAAAAATCCATTGCCCTTGCCAATGCTGGCAGAGTGGATGCCGTTGCTACAACACCCATCAACAAAGAATCTCTGAGAGCCGGAAACATCAACTTCATCGGTCACACTGAAATTTTCGGCGCACTGACAAACACAGAAGATCCTTTGACCATGTTTGAAACAAACGGCATGCGTGTTTTCTTCCTGACAAGACACGTTTCCCTGCGGGATATGCTGGACATGATCAAAAAAGACAGAATCAAAGACTATGTAAAACGCTGCCTGGAAGCTCTGCGGAAACTGGGCGTACAGGATGGCACCATGGCTATTGCCGGTCTGAACCCTCACAGCGGGGAACATGGTCTGTTCGGTTGGGAAGAAGTGAACGAAATCATCCCTGCCGTAGAAGAATTGCAGGCAGAAGGCTACCCTGTTGTAAGTCCCATTGGCGCAGACTCCGTATTCCATCAGGCTGCCATCGGCAAATACAACAGCGTATTATCCCTCTACCACGACCAGGGACATATCGCCACCAAAACTCTGGACTTCGAAAAAACCATTGCCATCACAAACGGCATGCCCATCCTGCGTACTTCCGTAGACCACGGCACAGCCTTTGATATTGCCGGCACTGGGAAAGTAAGCGCAGTCAGCATGATCGAAGCCATTCTGCTGGCAGCAAAATATGCACCTTATTTCACCAAATAATCACGTATTTATTTAAGGGAGGTTATGACAATGATCGGCGGATTAAGCGGCGACAGAATGTTATTAGGTCTTGCCATTGGTATTATCGTACTGATTTTCTTGGTACTGAAAACAAAAGTACAGGCATTTTTGGCACTGATCATCTCTACCATCATCGTTGGTGTTGTCGGCGGCATGCCTTTGACAAACATCACATTAGACGACGGAAAAACATTTGGCATCATCAATTCCATCACCACTGGCTTTGGCAGTACACTGGGCAGCATTGGTATCATCATCGGTTTCGGTGTCATGATGGGGCAGATATTTGAAGTAACGGGGGCTGCCAAGCGAATGGCATTCACCTTCCTGAAACTCTTTGGCAAAAAGAGAGAAGAAGAAGCCCTGGCTCTGACAGGCTTCCTGGTATCCATCCCCATCTTCTGTGACTCCGGGTTTGTGGTACTTTCCCCATCGCAAAAGCGATTTCCAAAGCAACGAAAAAATCTGTCATTGGGCTGGGTGTTGCACTGGCAGCTGGTCTGGTAATTACCCACTCTCTGGTTCCTCCTACTCCCGGTCCTCTGGGCGTATGCGGTATCTTTGGCGTTGACGTTGGTAAATTCATTCTGATGACCATCGTGTTGGCAATCCCCATGGCAATCGCATGTATTGCTTATGCTAGATTGTACCTGAGCAAAAAAATACTATCAGATTCCCAATGAAGACGGCGAATTTGTATCTATGCCTTATCAGGAACCTACATATGAAGACACATTCAAATGGAAGAAGAAGGTCTGCCTAGCACACTGCAGTCCTTCCTGCCCCTGATCGTTCCCATTGTACTGATTCTGATCAACACCATCGCTTCTGCTTTGGGCAAAACAACAGGTCCCATGGAAATCCTGATCTTCCTGGGTCAGCCCATCGTAGCCGTTGGTCTGGGTCTTTTGGTTGCTATTTTCGGTCTGGGCAGAAATCTGGATCGTCACACAGCACTGTCTGAAATGGAAAAAGGTATGATGTCTGCTGGTATCATCATGCTGGTTACTGGCGGCGGCGGTGCCCTGGGTCAGATCATCAAAGACTCCGGTCTGGGCACTTACATTGCGGAAGGTCTGTCTCAGACAGCTATCCCCATCATCATCCTGCCTCTGATCATCTCCACACTGATGCGTTTCATTCAGGGCTCCGGTACAGTTGCAATGACAACAGCAGCAAGTATCTCTGCTCCTATCATCGTCGCTTCCGGTGTCAGCCCTCTGCTGGGCAGCATCGCCTGCTGCGTAGGCTCCCTGTTCTTCGGTTACTTCAACGATAGTTATTTCTGGGTTGTAAACCGTACACTGGGTGTCAAAGAAGCAAAAGACCAGTTGATCACATGGTCTGTAACCTCCACCATTGCATGGGCTGTGGGTGTCATTGAGGTACTGGTACTAAGCTTCTTCATGTAATGATTTTTTGATTAAAACATCTCTTCTATATAAAAAGCAGGTATTCCCTTTTGGGAATACCTGCTTTTTTAATCTTCGTCTATACTGATATTTCTGGGGCTTTCCATATGATACACAATGCTTTCATAAGTCTGGATCATATTGCCCTGTTTCATGTTTTCAAAAATCTCCAAATGCTCCTGATATGTCTTTTCCATACGTCCCGGCACATGCAGTGAATGCAGCGCCAGATTACGCATACGATACATATAAGTGCCAAAAAGATTGTTCAGTTCCCGATTGGCAATATGGCTGACCAATTGAATATGGAACTGCATATCCGCTTCAAAAAAAGCCGTCACTGACTCCTGTTCCAACGCTTCCTTTTGCTGTTTCAAAAAAGATTCCAGCAGGTCAAAAGTTTCCTTTGTTTCTTCCAAATGCGCCTTCTGGGCAATTTCTCTGCCGCAGTATCCCTCAATGGCTGTACGAATCTGATTGGTATCCACAAAGTCCTGTATGCCCATTTTATGCAGGCAAAATCCCTTGTTTGGCAAAATATCAATGTATTTTTCCTGAGAAAGATACTGTATGGCATCTCTGACAGGTGTACGGGAAATCCCAATTTCCTTGGCAATCTTGGTTTCCGAATAGATTTCACCATACTCCATTTTGCCTTCCAATACCATGTTTTTGATGTGTTCATACGCCAGCACATGCAGCGCCTTTTTCTGATCCATAGTCACTCTCTCCCCAATGTTTTCTTTCCTTTGTGCCGCATATCATAGAATGATATACCAATAAATCAAATATTTCTGATATTATTTTACCATAGTTTTTCTTTCGAATCAACGAAACAATCCCCTTTTATCTAGGGAAAAATCCCTATAAAATAAGGTTTTGATGAAAATAAAAAAGGTATGGATGTAAAACCATACCTTTTTTTATCTGCATTTATTGTCAAAAATATAACTTATTGTGATGCAGCATCATTTCTGCAAAAGCGGATTTTTCACAATACCATATTGATCCTGCACTTTTACCACCGCATATCCATCTTGGAATCTTTCCGCTTCATCAAATACAGGAGAAATGACCATTTTTCCAGTTTTGTCTACATAGCCATATTTTTGTGTCTTTTCATCCAACACAGAGCAAAGCCCTTCTGAAAGACTGAAAAGCAGCTTACCCTGTTCCATGGAGATTTCTCCAGTCTTGTCATAATAACGGTCTACATTTTCCCCTATGCCGGAAGGCAGCATCACATCCTGAGATATGCGCAAACAATATGCATTGCTCTTGTAAGAATCTCCGGGCTGGTCTGCCATTTTTCTGACTTTATCGCCCTTTGTATTAATGAGCCAAACAGGACCATTTTGTTCTTCCAGCACATAAGCTGTGCCATCATAAAAATCGGATGCCCATACATACTGGGGTGCAATGACTTCTTCCCCTTGAAGATTGATATAGCCATATCCCTGTTCTGTCTGTACTAAAGCCATACCATCCTGAAAACTTTTACAAGACTTGTACTTGGGCTCCGCAACATAGTTTCCTTTCTTGTCGATCACGCCATATTTCCTTGTTTCCAAATCGCGAACCACTGCCCGTTCTTCAGAAAAGTATCCGCCACTTGCAAATTGCAGAGGAATCTGCAACGTTCCGTTTGCATCAACATAGCCTTCCACTGTCTGACCGTCCTTTTCATCCCTTACACATGCCAGCCCTTCCTGAAAATCATTTATGGAATCATAAACCACATCGAACTGTTTCTGCCCATTTTCATCCATAACGTATTCCTGTTCCCATTTCTCTGTGTATACACAGAACATTCCTTCTCCCAAATATCTCATTTCAAAGATTTCTCCCGGCGCAAAATGGCTTTTCACTTTTCCGCTGCTGTCCAAAATATCATAAGTGCGTTTGAAATGGTCTTTCATATCATTGATTCCAAAGAAATATCCATCCCCCAAATTTGCCACTTCATCATAGGTATCTGTCAGTACCATTGCATAGACAGGTGCTTGCCCTTCGCCGGAAATGACGGGTGTTTTTAGATTTTCTTCATAAATAATCTGATTTTCCCGAACGGTTACAGTCACTTCCTGTTTTGCGCTGTTCCACTGAAGGTCTGCATCTGTCAACTGGTACCCGCATTCATTCAATATGGTAAGCCAGTTCCGTAGAGGAATGAACAATCGACCGTTTTTCACTTCCATTTTTCCCACCACAGGCTGTTCTTCGCGATTGACAACGATCTTATTTTCTTTCACATACAAAAATATGGAACTTTCGCCCAGAAGCACCCCTGCCTGCTGGTCTACACTATTCCAATAGATTTGTGCGTCAGGATAGATGGATGTAAAAAATGTCCGCACTGGCAGCATCACATAGCCGTCTTTCAGATAGATTTCCGCATCCGAAGACTGCAAGACATCGTCCCTATAAAAATTTGTCGTACCAACTATCCCACGATACACATGAGGCTCCTGTAATAAGCGTTCCTCTTTTGCCCATGTCGGTACTGTCCCTGTCAAAAGCAAAGCGCTGCTCAACAAAATACAAAACCCTTTTTTCATGTAAAATTCCCCCTTATGTATCATTTCATCACAGGATTTTTGATAACCCCTACTTTTACGTTTCTTGTGCCATTTTCATTTGGAATCATCTGTTTCACCACTGCATATCCATTCGAGAATCTTTCCGCCTCATCAAACAGCGGAGAAACGACCATATTCCCTTGTTCATCTGCATAACCATATTTTCCTGTTTCTTTATCAAGGACAGCAGAAAGCCCTTCTGAAAAACCAGACCGAAGTTCATAGGTCTCTCTGGAAATTTCCCCATTTTTGTCATAATAACGATAAACTCCATGATAACCTAACGGGTATTCTACTTCCAGCAAATCCCAGGATGGCGTATAGAAATAAGATAATCCCTCTGTTGCTTCCAGTAATTTTCTGACTTCTTTTCCGTTCTGATCAAGAACAACAAATTGCATCTTATCTTTTGTAACAGCAAAAGCAGTGCCATTTTGGAAATCACTGACAAAGCCATACTGAGGCGGAATCACTTCTTCTCCCTGATGGTTGATGAAACCTTCCCCTGAAATCGTCTGCACATGTGCCAAACCTTCCCGGAAAGGATCTGCGGAACGATACTTTGGCTCAATGACCATATTCCCTTTTGTGTCAATGAAGCCATACTGTCCCATGCCTGATTCACTTATGGATACCGGAGCCACGCCTTCTGAAAAATTTCCTGCATAACTATATTCCATGGGAATCCGCAAATTTCCTTCTGTGTCTATATAGCCGTAACGATAGCCATCTTCCGTTTTTTCCCGGACTTCCGCTAATCCTTCATAATATCTTCCTATTGAGTCATAAGGTACAGAAAACAACTGATTTCCATTAGCATCCACTACATAATCAGGACGTACTTTCCCTTCATACTCATAGACACAGAAACGATTTTCTCCCAAATATCCAACATCATAAACTGTTCCGAATACAAAGGAAGCAAGCACTTTCCATGTGTTATCCAGTATTGTAAACTTGTATCCATTTTGATATGTCCTCGTAATGAAATAGCCGTCACCTACATTCCAGATAAAATCATATGCTTCTGTCGGCTCCACCAGATAGATGGGTTTCTGACCTTCTCCTGTGATTTCTGGCTTTGCCAACTCTTGTTCCCTGTTGATGACATATTCCCCAATCTTGACAATGGCTTCACCTTTTTCACTGTCCCAGACAATGCTGTCCTCATCCATTTCATAGTTGCATCGTTTCAGGATTTCCTGCCAGTTTCGCAGGGGTACAAACAAACGACCCTCTTTCACTTCCAGTTTGCCTGATACGTTTATATTTACACTCGCCGCAGCTATCTCGTTTTGCGGCACATCCAATCGGATAGGATATTGCCCCATCCATACCGTTGCCACCTGTTTCTCTCTGTCCCATATAATTTGGGCGTTTTCATCCACCGCTGTAAAAAATGTCCGCACCGGCAGCATCACATAGCCATCTTTCAAATAGATTTCCGTGTCCAAAGTCTGCAAGACATCATCCTTATAGAAATTCTTCGTGCCAACTTCTGCCCGATAAGTATGTGTCACCTGTTCCACATCATTTCCATACACAGGCACCGTTCCCATAAGCAAGGCACTGCTCAGCAAAATACAAATTCCCTTTTTCATATATGCCCCCCTTTTCTGTTTCTTTCCGTTTGCTTCTAAACTCAGTATAGCAGAAACCCATTTTTTGTCTGCTGTTTTAAGAAATCTGTACATTTTTTGATACATTCGTGTAATATTTGTTATCTATTTGCAACAAAAAAGCTGAAATTCTTTTATTTATAAAGAATTTCAGCTTTCTATGTTTCTTTATGAAGACGCCTTTAAACGACATTCTTTTTGTTTAAGCATACTGTCGGAAAAGTTTTGCCATCTTATACAGATAAACCAGCTGTACAATGGCAATGACAGCGGTACCGATGGTAAATGCCAAAATGAGGAGCGCTGCCAGCAAGAAAGAAATTAAGACAACTAACGTACTCACAATCATTCCCGCAATAATCACACAATACCATTTCCACAATGTCAGCCACTTTTGAGAAAACTCCAGATCAAATTCCCGCAGCACTGCCGCATGGCTATGGAATTCATAATATTTTGCGATCAAACCCAAAATCAGCGTAGGCAATCCAATGACAAGAACCATCAACGGACTTTCCACCTGAATCACTTCCAAACCCATGGATAACACCGCAGCTAAAATGCTGAAGATACCAGCTATACGATATTTTTCTTCTACACCTCTCATAGGCAGCAGAATCACGCCGTACAAAATCCCTACAACCATGGACAAGAGGGTTCCAAAAATATAAACACCCGATTCCTTGCCAAAGAGATTTTCATTGCTCAAAATACCTGCAATGGCACTGGGAATGATCAGCCAGAACAATATCCACAGCCATTTCCCCAGAACTTCCGCCTGCTCTTTTTTTGCGGTTTCCTTTGCCAGAATATTTCCGTCTTTTAGGATATCTGGCATTTGCGCATCATTTGCCCAAGTCCCCTGATTCTTTTCATCATATCTTTCGTCCATAAATATCCCCCTTTTTCATCTATGCCTTTTCAAAATACTACACTTTTCTGCTGTGTTTTCCAGCCTCTTTCCAATTTAAGTTTTCTATATTCTACAATAGATTTCATTTTTTGTATATAGCATACAATTTATTTTGTATATTCTTAAAAAAAGTAATAAAGCAACTTCCCCTTAAGAAAACATTGATTTTTCTTTTCCTTGATTTCTTAAGGGGAATTGCGGCGGCTGGCTTCATAAAAAACATAACAAAAAATCTTAATAAAAAATAAGAAAGCAAAAATCCTTTGTCATGATAAGGCTTTTAGCTTTCTTTGTTTTCTTATGAAGATACCCCTAATCCCCTTTTTTGTTTTCTCCCTAAAATATGCCAGGCTACAGCGATAAAGCACACTTTATAGAAAAGCATCCACTAAACCAAAGCATGCCTCTGGGCTATCTTTTTTATGGCAACATTTGCAATATAGAAGAAAGACATACCTTGCAGAAAGATAGCCGGAATCCTTTCAAACAGACGATTCCGGCTATTATTTTTATACTAGATTTCGTTTCTTTTGAAAACAACCGTCCCAATTTCCCTTCAGAAATCAAGAAAAAAACTACTTTAGAGAAAACTGTTTTTTATGCCAGCTGTAAAAACTGCCGCAGTTCCTGCTGTAAATCTTCTGTTTTATACCCCATATCATAAACCATGTAAGAGGTATCTGTCACATTCATGTACTGAATCAAATTGTCATAAAGCAGGCGCGTCATATCGTCGCTGTCGAAATCAATCATTTTCTGTGCGACTTCCTCATTGGGTGCCATATCCTTGATAGAAGGAGCATATCCGCTGCCATCTTTTGCCCAATGGATTTCTTCCAGCTTCCATTCTCCCTGTTCCTTCACAAAATCCAAACGGGCAGGCACCCGGGAACCGCCTTCATTGAGCAGGCAATACCCCTGATTTCCTACGCGGTTCATGCGGTATCTGTCATCGCCTACCACACAGCATACTTGCAGCGTGTCCTCTGTTTCTGCCACATCCAAGACCAATGGCGCAAAGACCACCAATTCATGTCCGTTCAATTTATCTTCTTCCATATAATCAGAGAGGGCTTTGTATACTGCCTGCACTGCCGTTTCTTTGGATGTTACTCGGGAACGGGCTGCTTCTTTGGATAAAGACAGATATTCCGCTTCGGGCATGTCTGCATACTCCTGTTCCAAACCTTTATAGAAATGCACTGCATACTGAGAATCCAGTGCACAGTAAACCTGATACCATTCTTCCGGCGTTTCGTCAAAGCTTGCGCCATCTCTTCTGCTGCCGTAAGCCAATTCATCCGCCGCCAGCATGGTCACATAACTTTCTGTATCTGTACCGCCGGGCATCTGCATCAGGCAATAAATCAACGCATCATCTCCCAATGCCACAAGCTGTGCAAACGCTTCTGACTGCCGCATCTGGTCTGCCCATGCTGCAAAATCCCCCTGCAAAGGCATTTCTGCGCTGATGTTCTGTACCAGCTCCATGGCTGTCTGATAATTTTCCACCCAGTTTTCACGACCTGCTGTTTCCAACGTTTCTGTAAAGGGGCAGTCAAAAAGGATATTCAGTTCTTCCACAAAAGCGGCAAATGTATCAAAATCTGACGTAAAGGAACGGAGGTCTATATCACCATAATATTTTTCCGCCATCTGTCTATCGAAACGGAATGTCACACTTTCCGTTGTAGGGGTATCGTGTATCTTATATTCCAGAAAATCCGCATTATCCACCAATGCTAAGAACAGATACGCATTTCGCTCCAGCTGATCTGTATTGGAAAGCAAAGCCTGTTTTTCCGCTTCTGTAGTGGCTTCTGTGAACATCAAATGCTGTTTGGCACCAAAAGGACTTCCTTCGTCTGTAAACAGCTCCATGCCTTCTTCATGCGTTGTCAGCCCATTTGGCAATGGCAGCAGCCCCAGTATTTTTCCTACATCGGAAGCACTGCCGATGTAAGGCGTTCTGGCGTCATACAATTCCCGTGTCAAATCCGTCTGCACGGCTTCTGTGGTCTGCTGGGATTCCACAGGGGTACAACCCACAAAGCAGAAACAAAATACAAGGGCTATAGAGAACAATGTTGGTACCATCCTCCCTGCTTTCTTATGCTGCATATCCACTATCGCCTCCAATCTTTTTTCCAGTGTTTCTCGATTTTCCACAAAAGCTGTAGACAGTCTGGCTCTTTTCCGATTTCCTTCTCGAATACTGTTTAGGATCGCCATGCTATAGGCTTTTCGCTCCTGCAAATCAGCACCATCCACCACTTTTGCGTCACATTCCAATTCCGTGACCCATTCCAATTGGTCTATGAGCCAATACATCAGTGGATTGAACCAGTGCATTGCCTGTACTACCATGAAAATCCATCTACCTAGCATATCTCCATTGTCGCAGTGATACAGCTCATGACGCAGTACCCATTTCATTTCTTCCAAATCTCTGTCCTGGGTATCCACATATATGGTTTTGCGGAACAATCCCACACAAATGGAACTGGGCAGACCATTATGACAATAAATCCGCGGTTTCCGCACCAAAATGGGCATATCACGATAAAGCTGCTGATAACTTTCCAGCAAAGCCGCATCGGTGATTTTTTGTCGTCCTTTGTGGAGATACCACTGCATGCGCCCATACTGCACCAAATGAAACAGCAGGAACAATATCATCCCTACCGCCCAGATTTGATATAATTCTGGAAATGTCTGTTTTTCTTGTGTTGTTGCTGTAATTGTGTCTGTTGGCTGCTGCTGGCTTTGCGTCTGTGTTACCGGTATTTCCTGACGGTAGGCAATGTTTTCCTCTGACATAGCCGTTGTAATAGGCAATTCCTTTGTTTCTTCCCCACTTTCCATCACGCTTTTCTGTACTTGACGAGAAAACCATGCATCCGGCCCCGGAATCTTCCAATAAGCATTACCGCTATACATCGTCATGGAAAAAAGCAAAAACACCATCATGCCCCTCATGCAGTTCAGATAACATTTTACACTGTATTTTCTCATCAGAACGGGACGCATCACCATCAAGAATAAAATAGCGATGATCCATGGCAGCGTGACCTGCCAGACAGCGTCAAAACATCTGCGCAGCACCACAGGTGCCCATTGTATCATGGTTTCCCATAACATACTCATGCACCTCCTGTTTTCTCCTCGATAAACTTCGCCAAGTCATCTAAATCCGCATCGGAAATGGTGTGGCTGCGGTACAAAGACGCTACCAGCTTTGTCAAAGAGTTGGCATTGACTTTCCGCAAAAACATGCTGTTTTCAAAAGCCAGATAGTCCTCCTCTTTCACAGTGATTTCGTAATATCTGTTTTTTCCCTCTTTATGGCTGGAAAGAAATCCACGTTCAATGAGCCGATTCAAAAGTGTCTGAAGGGCTGACACATTCCATGGGCGGTTCATTTCCAGTTTTTCTTTGATTTCCGAAGTGGAAAGCACTCTGTTTTCCTTCCAAATCACCTGCATGATCTCCAGTTCCGTATCGGGAAGCTTTTGCATAAGGCTCCCTCCTTTCAATTCCTACACTTGTATGTTTTACTATATCATACAAGTGTAGGAATTAACTGTCAAGTCCTTTTTTCCGTTTTACAGCGACCCAAAGAGGAGATTTTTCCGCAAAGGACGCACCATCCCTTGACAAATCCGCCGTTTATGATATGCTGAATAGGTATGAAATATCACAGGAGAAATGAGGGGTTTTCATGAGTAAAACATATATTCCCGCAGGCTATCAGTCTGTACTTACTTTATATGAAACACAAAACGCAATCGGTCTGATTCACCAGACTTTTGAAGAACATCTGTCTCAGACACTGAATCTGAAACGGGTATCCGCGCCTTTGTTCGTTGATCCTACCACTGGGCTGAACGACAATCTGAACGGCGTAGAACGTCCCGTAAGCTTTGAAGTGCCTGCTACTGGCGTAACTGCTGAAGTAGTACACTCTCTGGCAAAATGGAAAAGAATGGCTCTTTACCGCTACGACTTCCGTCCCGGCAAAGGTCTGTATACCAATATGAATGCCATTCGTCGTGATGAAACCCTGGATAATCTCCATTCTATTTATGTTGACCAGTGGGATTGGGAAAAAGTCATCACACCGGAAAAACGCAACATTCAGGAACTCAAATTCACTGTACAGGGTATTGTGATCTGCATCTGCGACACATTGGAAGTGCTGAAGAAAAAATATCCTCGCATCAAAACAGAACTGTGCAGAGAAGTTACATTCATCACTTCTCAGGAACTGGAAGACAAATATCCTGACCTGACACCAAAGGAAAGAGAAAACGCCATTGTAAAAGAATACAAGACTGTATTCATCATGCAGATCGGTGACGTTCTTCGTTCCGGCGAACGCCACGATGGTCGTGCACCTGACTATGATGACTGGCAGCTTAACGGCGACCTGATGTTCTACAACCCCATTTTGGACAACGCACTGGAAATCTCCTCTATGGGTATCCGCGTAGACGCTGCATCTCTGGACAGACAGCTGACAAAAGCTGGCTGTGACGACAGACGCGCCTTGACATATCACAAAATGCTGCTGGAAGGCAAACTCCCCTGCACCATCGGCGGCGGTATCGGTCAGTCCCGTCTGTGCATGCTGCTGCTGGGCAAAGCCCACATCGGTGAAGTACAGTCCTCTATCTGGGATCAGGAAACCATCGACGTTTGCAGCGCAGCAGGCGTAACACTGCTGTAAGGCAAATCTTTATGTAAATCAAAATGGCACTGCCGCAAAAAGGCAGTGCCATTTTTTATGCTTTGGATACATTTGCAAAATACGCTCGATTATAGGCGACAGCCCTGTCCTCCGGCTTGAATACTGCTGCCATTTCGTTATAGGAAACGGCTTTTTCCCGTCGTCCCAAGCGGTCATAGCAGACACAAAGCTGAATGCAAGGCAGATACCCATAACAGTCCTCTCGGATGAATCCACCGCCATTTTTTCGCTTTTCCACTCGCAAAGCTGTTTCATACCAGAAAGCGGCTTCTCTCCATGCCTGTCTATCAAAATAATACCGTCCCAGATCACAGCAGGTTTCCGCCCGGGGCAAATCCAAGGTAAAGCTATAAAACAGAGCTTCCAGCTGCTCCTGTGGTTTTTGCAGCTGACCATAGCAAACTGCCATCTGCCGACAGGCTTCCAGCTTGTTTTCCAGCCACGCCCCTTCCCTGCCCATGAATACACGAAATTCGTCTATGGCTTCTCCATATCGTCCATGGTAATATAATTCTCTGGCATAGTAAAACTGCTCTCTGGGGCTGAATACACAGCCTTCTGCTCGCATCTTTTCATAAATCAGCAAATTTCGGTCTGTGTCATAGGCTTTCTCCTTTCGATGCTCCACATGGATATCCTCATGGAGGATATTTCCGTAAGGCGTAATGACTTCATGTACCCGTCCTTCCCACAAAGGACGTCCCGTATTTTTTACAATCCGTTCCCGGAAATAAGAAAACGTCGGCTTTCCCCCTGCGTCAAAAGCCACATCATAAGGCATCATCACCACATCCGCCTTTGTTTTCTCCAATTTTTCTTTCAGTGCCACGATTTTTTTCTGTTCCGACTCCGGCACCACATCATCGGCATCCAGCCACATACAATAGTCCTTTGTGGCTTTGGAAAAAGAAAAATTTCTTGCTGCCGCAAAGTCCGCACACCACTGGAAATCACAGACCACATCCGCATATTTCTCCGCAATTTCCTTAGTCTGGTCTACAGACCCCGTATCCACCACCACAATTTCATCGGCAAAACCTTTGGCACATTGCAGACAGTGTTCCAAGGTCAATTCTTCGTCTTTTACGATCATACATAGGCTAATGGTTGCCATCCAATCCCTCCACAAACCAACCTGATTCATGTTATGCCATTGGGACAGCAAATTTGCCTGTATCACCAACAAAAAAAGTAGGTACGGATTAGGGGCTTCTTCATAAGAAAACAAAGAAAGCTGAAATCCTTACAATACAAAGGCTTTCAGCTTTCTTATTTTTACTAGATTTTATCTGTATGTTTTCTTAAGAGGAATCCGCTTTTGCCGTTCCCACTTTCTTCTTTAATCTCTTGTCTGCATGACAAACAGATACCCTTTACGGATTTTCACTTTTGCTTCGGTGCCTGTCATGACATTGCTGACAGCCACCAATTTATCATCCAGTGCCAGATCATAATCTACCAGCGGATATTCCAGACCTTCCAGTGTCACACCTTCCACCAGCATACTCAAAGGAATGGTAGAAACCAAATCCCCTGCTTGTCCATGAAGGGTGACTTCTTTATCAATGAGTTCCACACGGTTTTTCTCATTGACCAGAATGCCACGAACGCCTTTTTTCAGCAGATACAGCAGCAGATGGGCATTGGCAAGGGTATGATCGAAACGGTCGCCAATCCCTCCGACGAGCACCAACTCCGTTGCTCCCAGCTCTAACGCCAGAAGCATACCAAGCTGCATATCTGTTTCATTTTTGTGGGTAGGAAACTGACGAATGGAAATGCCCATATTCCGATATTCTTCCAGCACTTCCGGACGCACAGAATCAAAATCTCCCACGATGTAATCCGGTGTAATCCCAAGGGCTTTTGCATGGTGCATGCCGCCGTCACAACAGATGATGCAATCTGCATCCTGCAAATACTTCTCACAAAAACTGTAATCCGTTATGGCTGCCCCTGCAAACAATACTGCTTTCATTTTGCCTCATACTCCTTGAAAATTTCCATAAAACCTTTTGCTGCACCGGCAATGTCTTCTTTGCCAAACACAGCGGAGCCTGCCACGATGACATTGGCGCCTGCATCCAGCACTTCTCTAACATTATCCAGTGTGATGCCACCGTCAACTTCAATGTCATAGGAAAGACCCATTTCTTTTTTCCATGCTGCCAGCTGAGCAATCTTAGGCACCTGATCTGCCATGAATTTCTGACCGCCAAAACCGGGTTCTACGGTCATGACCAGCACCATATCCACATCTTTCAAGTAAGGTTTGATGGTTTCCACTGGTGTTTTGGGTTTGATGGTGATACCCACTTTTGCACCGCTTTCTTTGATCTTCGCAATGCAGCCCGCAGGATCTTTGGTGGCTTCCACATGGAAATTGATGATATCAGCCCCAGCGTCACGGAACTGTTCCACATAACGCTCCGGATCTACAATCATCAGATGGGCGTCAAAAACCATGTTGCTGGCTTTGCGAATCCCCTTGATAACGGGAATCCCAAAAGAAATATTGGGTACGAACACACCATCCATTACATCCAGATGGATATAAGGCACCCCTGCCTGCTCCACAATTGCCAGCTGTTCGCCTACCTTTGTGAAATCAATGGACAGCATAGAAGGGGACAAATAAATAGCCATTTTAGTTTCTCCTTTCGTTTTCCAGTTCCTCATAAAGCATTTTGTATCTTTCATATCTGCGGCTGTCAATGGCTTCGCCGATCTGTTCTTTCACAGCGCAGTCCGGCTCATTGATATGCACACAGCCGTTGTAATAGCATTTGTGCAGAAAAGGCTGAAATTCCCGGAAATAATACTGCAATTTATCTGACGGGATATGGTTCAGGAACAGAGAGGTGAACCCGGGGGAATCCACGATATAACTCTGTTCTGTAATACGAATCAGTTCCGCATGACGGGTGGTATGACGACCACGCTGTATTTTCTCACTGATTTCCCCTGTATTCAGCTCCAGACCGGGGAAAGCGGCGTTGATGAGGCTGCTTTTCCCTACACCTGAAGGACCTGCGAATACGGAAATCTTATTTTCTAATGCTTTTCGCAGTTCCTCGATGCCGATGCCCTTTTCCGCACTGGTGCAGATGACAGGATAGCCTGCCGCTCTGTAAAGAGCAGCAGCATCCTCATATTTGTTTTGTTTATCTCTGTCAATCTTATTGATGACAATGACAATATCCAGTTCCTGTTCTTCTGCCAGCAGCAAAAACCTGTCCAGCAGATCCAGATTCATATTGGGACTTTTTGCCGCAAAGACAATGACCGCCTGATCAATATTGGAAACTCTGGGACGGATCAGCTCATTTCTTCTGGGCAGAATCACATCCAGACTTCCTTTTTTGTTGGCTTCATCCAGCACAGAAATCTGCACGGAATCCCCAACCGTCGGGCGAATGCCTTCCTTACGGAAAATCCCTCTGGCACGGCATTCATATATGCCCTGCACCGTATCAATATAATAGAATCCGCCGATTCCTTTCAAAATCACTCCATCCAGCATATGTTACTCCTTATTCTCAGAAGGTTACGTTTTCGGACAATGTTGTCTGTCCATCCACTGTACCGGTGACAGTACCGCTGCCGGTACCTGTTACGGCAATACTGAAGGGGAAGTCAGACAGATTTCTTGTTTCATCAATAACGGTTGTAGTTCCTTCAGCGTCAGTTTTTACAACTTTGACATGGACCGTATCACCAGCGCCTTCTGGTGCTGTAATGGTGAAGTACTGGGTGCTGGTGCTGTTTGAATCAGCCGGCTGACCGCTGCCGCCTTCTCTAGGTGGTTCTTCTTCCTCAGGTTCTTCCTGTGCTGGTGCACCGCTGCTGACAACCAGATTTACCACGCTGCCGCTAGGTACTTCGGAATTCGGTGTCAATGTCTGTGTGATAACCTTGCCTTCTGGTACCGTACTGCTTTCCAAATAGGAAATATTGCCGACAGCCAAACCAACGGCTGTCAAGCTCTGTACTGCGCTGTTTTCTGTATCGCCCTGTACATCAGGCACTACTACATCGCCGCCTTCTTCCGGCTTGCATACAGTCAGTGTGATATGGGTATGGGCATTAATCTTTGTTCCCTCTTCTGGATTCTGGGAAATAACGTGACCGGGTTTTACTTCGTCACTTTCTTCATATACGATATCAGGTGAAGTACCTACCAGTTTAATGATGGCTTCTTTTGCATCGTTTTCAGACTTATGAAGTACATCGGGCATTTCTTGTTCCTGCAAACCAATGCTGACTTTGACACCAATCTTCGTATTGCCTGCTACCATGGTTTCAGGGTCTACATTCTGCCAGAAGATCAGACCTTCATCATAATAACTGCTGTAGTCCTCGCCCTCTTTTACCAGTTTCAGACCAAGTTTTTCCGCTTCTGCCTGCGCTTCTTCGTAGGTCATGCCAATGAACTGTGGTGTTTCAATATTTTTCTCACCGCTGCCAAAGCCCTTGAAGCCGCCCAGTACACGCAGTCCAACGGAGCTGATGATCACAATGAGCACAATGGCTGTGACAATGGCTGCTGCAATAACACGGCGTTCTGCCTTACGATCCCGTTCGTTGTCGTACTCCTCTTCTTTCCGAGGATTGCGGCGTTTCCGTTCGGGGCGTCTGCTTTTCTTCACTTCTTCTACTGCCATATATTCGCCTTCGTAATTATCGTCTTTGGAAATCTTCAGGCGTTTGCCATATTTTTCAAAGCTTACCAGCGGTGTATTTACATCGCCTTCAACCTGAGGTTCTTCTGCCGCTGGCGCTTCTTCATTCTTTTTGAAGCGAATCAGGTCAATTTCGTTTTCGTCTGCTTTTCGTGTAGCATCATCAGCACGATTTTCCACAGGTATATTTTCACGGAAATGAGAGCCGCTTTCTGCCCGTCTATGTACCAGAGGACTTTCTGCTGTCACTGCTTCGTCTTCCATTTTGCGGATTCTAGCGCGTTCTGCTTCTGCTCTTTCCTGCGCTTCCCGCAACTCTTTTGCCGCTTCTGCACGTCTGCTCATACGGATACCAGCTGCCGCTCCCGCCGCTGCGCCTGCTGTGCCAGCTGCCACTGCATGGCTTCTTTCTTTCGCTTCTGCACGGTGTTCCTGTTCTGCATTCATGGCAACTTCTGTTCTGGCACGCATGAGGTCCGCCAGCAAAAGGTCGATATTTGCATAACGTTCATCGGCTTTTTTCATGGTTGCCTTTTTGATGATGCCTTCCAAGGAAGGTGTACAGTTTGGATTATACTGACGGATATCCGGCAGTTCCTCATTGATATGTTTCAGCGCAATGGAAACAGAATTGTTGCCCTGAAAAGGCAGTACGCCGGTAATCATTTCAAACATAGTGATACCCAGAGAATAGATATCGCTCTTTTCATCCACATAGCCGCCTCTTGCCTGTTCTGGAGAAAAATAATGTACAGAACCTGCTGCATTGGCTGTGGTTGTCATGGTTGCGGCACGGGCAGCACGGGCAATGCCGAAGTCTGTTACCTTTACTACGCCGTCTGTTCCCACCAGAATGTTCTGGGGTTTGATGTCCCTATGTACGATATGTGCTTTGTGTGCCTGAGAAAGGGCAGATGCGATCTGGATGGCTACATTAATGGTGGAACGGGAATCGAAAGGTGCTTTCTTTCGAATGGCTGTTTTCAGCGTATCCCCATGAATGTATTCCATAACGATATAGTTGATATCTCCATCTTCGCCTACATCATACACACGGACAATGTTCGGGTGAGAAAGTCTTGCGGCAGAACATGCTTCCGAACGGAAACGTTCAATAAATTCTTCATCGCCAATAAATTCTTCCCGCAAAACTTTGATGGTCACATAGCGATCCAGTTTCTTGTCTTTGCCGCGGTAAACCACAGCCATGCCCCCTGAACCGATTTTCTCTATGATTTCGTATCTGTCCCCAAGGACAGAACCCGGATTCAATAACATCAGTCGTTACCTCCTAAATTTCTATCAAAATGAGGGATATATTGTCATAACCGCCTCGCAGATTTGCTGTTTCCACTAATTTTTCAGCTTTCCTTTTCACGGATTCTTTCTGCCGCAGCATCTGAGCCATCTCCTCATCAGAAAGCATGCCCGAAAGACCGTCTGTGCAGAGCAGGAGTAAATCTCCTTTCTCCACTGGTACGATGGTCATATCCGTTTCTACTGTGTCTTTGATACCGACAGCCCTTGTAATGATATTGCGTTTTGGATGCACTGCTGCTTCTTCTTTGGTGATGGTGCCCAGTTTCACCAGTTCCATCACATAAGAATGGTCAGTAGTCAGAGGACTCAAAATCTCTTTCTGCATCAAATACGCACGGCTGTCACCAACATGGGCTACATAGGCTTTTCCGTTATCCACTACAGCTGCAACCATAGTGGTTCCCATTTCTGCAAATTCCAACGCGGAATTGGACTGATCAAATACGGATTTGTTGGCTGCCTGAAAAGCGCCTGTGAGCAAATCCGGAATTTCCTGTATTTCTTTATGTTCCGCCACATAATCCACAAAGGCTTCAATGGCGCCATTACTTGCTACTTCGCCGGCATTGCATCCCCCCATACCGTCTGCGACGATATACAAATGCTGCAGCGGTGCATCTTCTTCCGCTAAATAATAAGCATCTTCGTTATTTTTGCGGCATCTTCCGATGTCGCTGATTCCGACTGCCTTCACGTTTTTCCACCTCCTAAGGCTTTTTCCCCGTCTAAAGCCGTCTGATTTTTATTTCTGCATATATTTTCTTCTCAGCTGTCCACAAGCCGCGTCAATATCGCTGCCCAGTCTTCTGCGGATGGTGGTTTCCACTCCGTGTTCCTGAAGCAGGTGCGCAAAACGCTGCACGCGGTCTGTAGAACTCTTGGTAAAGTTTCTTTCTTTTACTGGATTCATGGGAATCAGGTTTACATGACAAAGGGTATGGCGCAGTTTGTCTGCCAATTCTCTGGCACAGGCATCGCTGTCATTGACCCCCTGAATCATGGCATATTCAAATGTAATGCGACGTTTTGTGTGGTTTGCGTAATCCACACATGCTCCAAGGAGTTTTTCCATGGGATTTGCTTTCGCCACAGGCATGATTGCTCTGCGAATTTCATCGTTTGGCGCATGAAGGGAAACTGCCAAGGTAATCTGTAAGTTTTCCTCTGCCAGACGATACATCTTTTCAATGAGTCCGCAGGTGGAAAGTGTGATATGACGCTGTCCCATATTCTGCCCTGCAGGGTCGTTCAGCAAATGAATAAACCGCAGCACGTTGTCATAGTTATCCAGCGGTTCGCCGCTGCCCATGAGCACCACGCCGGAAATCCGCTGTCCCAAATCCTTCTGAATGGTGTAAACCTGAGAAAGCATTTCCGCCGGTGTCAGGCTTCTTTCTACACCGTCCAGTGTAGAAGCGCAGAATTTGCAGCCCATACGGCAGCCTGCCTGTGTGGAAACACAAACGGTATTCCCATAATCATACTGCATCAAAACACTTTCGATGATGGAGCCATTTTCCAAGGCAAACAGGTATTTTCTGGTTCCATCTTCTTTGGAAAGGAGCCGTTCCACCATTTCCACGCCGCCGATTTTTGCTTCCTGTTCTAATCTTTCCCGCAGTTTCTGAGAAAGATTCGTCATTTCGGCAAAAGTATCCACCTGTTTTTGATGGAGCCAGTCAAAAATCTGTTTTGCACGGAATTTCGGTTCGCCCAATTCCCCCATGAACAGCTGCAATTCTTCCAGCGTCATGGATTTCACATCTGTTTTTGCCATACTTACATTCCTTTCTTCCGCAGGCGGGCAATGAAAAACCCGTCTGTATGATGGGACTGAGGGAACAGGGTGATATAGCCTTTTTCACCTTCCGCTGCCAGAGATTCCGGCAAATATTGTCCCAAATCTTCTAATCTATAGGATTCATGGTTCTGCAAAAACCATTCCACATTTTTTTCATTTTCTTTGCGGCTCAAAGTACAGGTACTGTAAACCAACACACCGCCGTCTTTGACGTATTTTGCCGCCTGTTCCAGAATCTGACGCTGGATGCCTACCAGTGCGTCAATTTCACTGCCGTCTTTTTTCAAACGGATGTCCGGTTTCTTCCGCAGAAGCCCCAACCCGGAACAAGGCACATCTGCCAGCACGCGGTCATAAGCTCCAATGGCAGAAGCGTCTTCCACAGAAGCATCTCTAACGGATGTTTTCACAATGGAAATACCCAGACGGTTGGCGCCATCAGCAATGAGTTCCGCTTTATGTTCGTAAATATCACCGGCGTGGATTTCGCCGCTGTTTTCCATGCGTTCCGCCATGGTGAATGTTTTTCCTCCAGGCGCCGCACAAAGGTCTAAAATCTTTTCGCCCTTCTGGGGGTCTAATACTGCCACTGCTGTCTGAGAGCTTTCATCCTGCACATGGAACAGACCTTCCTGAAATTCTGCCAGTCGTCCCAAATCCGCTGTTCTGCTCAAATGCAAAGCGTCTTTCCACAGACTTCCCTGCCGCACAGTGATACCTTTTTCCTCCAGCTGTTTTGCCAGTGTTTCTGCATCTGTTTTCAAAGTATTGACCCGAATGGTCACATCAGGTGCTTCATTATCTGCCTGACAAAGCGCTTCTGTCTTTTCGTAGCCATAATATGCAACCCACATTTTTACCAGCCACAGGGGATGGGAATACACAACGCTGAGATATTCCGCTGTTCCTTTTTCCGGCAGTTTGATTTCTTCTTTTCCTCTGCCGATGGCACGAAGAACGCCGTTGACAAAACCGCTGAGGGATTGATACCCTCTCGCCGTTGCCAGTTTCACCGCTTCATTGCAGGCTGCATTATCAGGCACATCCATGAAAAGCATCTGATACACCGCTGTCCGCAGTACCGCCAGCAGCCAAGGCTTGATTTTACTTAATTTCGTATTGGAAAACTGGTCAATGACATAGTCCACATAGTAAATATTCCGCAGTGTGCCATTGACGATTTCTGTCACAAAAGCCCTGTCCTGCTGGGACATGGCTCCGTTTTGCCGCAGCAGACGCCGCAGCGCCGTATTATTATATGCGCCTTCCGCCAAAATTTGTACCATGGCTTCCGCCGCTACTTCTCTGGGATTGATTTGGATCATTTCATTTCAAATTCCCTTCTGTCTTTTTTCCGTTGGTTTATCAACTTATTATTATACGGGATTTTTCGCCATACATCAATATTTTTCGCCATTTTTCACGGTTTGCGCCGAAAAAACCCGTAAAAAATACAAAACGGATAAAACCCTGATGATTTGGATTTTATCCGTTTTTCTCATTCGTGATTAGTCGTCCCGTCTGCCGCCAAAAATGGCAATCAAACGAAGCAGCTGCAAAATTGCCACAGCCGCCGCTGCTACATAAGTCATGGCTGCCGCAGAAAGCACTTTTCTTGCGCCGCCAATTTCATCCGCATCCAGGAAATACTGGTCTTCCAGCATATGCAGCGCTCTGGAAGATGCGTTAAATTCCACAGGCAGTGTCACAATGGTAAACAATACTGCCAGGGCATAAAACAGAATCCCCAGTGTGATGAACATATTGGATGAACTGCCCCCAAAGAGCAGACCAATGACGATCAAAGGCCAAGCCAGTGTGGAACCCAGATTGGACAAAGGTACCAGTGTACTGCGCAGCACCAGGAACACATAGCCTGTGTCATGCTGGATAGCGTGCCCGGTTTCATGGGCAGCAATGCCAAGTGCCGCTACGCTTCTGCCATCATATACGCCGGAAGAAAGGCGCAGCGTCTTTGTTCTGGGGTCATAATGGTCTGTCAGATGACCAGCCACGCGTTCAATACGTACATCGTGAATACCCGCCTGTATGAGCATCTGTGCCGCTACCTGTTCCCCTGTCAGCCCGCGTCTGTTAGGCACACGGGAATACTTGTTATAGGTAGACGATACTTTTGCCTGTGCCAGACCAGCCAAGACCACGGCAATGATCAATAATAAAACATAATCCATGTTATATCCATAAAAAAACATATGGTGTGATTCCTCCTTTTTCAGTTCCTAGAATCATAAAGTCTTACTGCAAAAGGATGCCCTCTTTCATTGCGTGTCCTCTCAGATATGCGTCTGTCATCATGCGTTTGCCGCCGCGTGCCTGCACTTCTGTAATGAGCAGACAACCGTCGCCGCATTTGACAACAAAGCCTTTTTTCACCACAGCCACAATTTCCCCATTGGCTGCGCCATCGGCCTGCACATCAGAAATTACTGCGCCGAAAATCTTCAAAACCTCTTCCTCATAAATGGTATATGCCGCCGGAACCGGATTCAATCCCCGAATGAGATTGATGATGTCCTGTCTGTTTTTGCTCCAGTCAATATGACCGGTTTCTTTTGTAATCATAGGTGCGTATGTTGCCGCATCATGATCCTGCGGAATCCGTTCCAGAGTACCGGCTTCCAGCTGATCCAGTGTATCCAGCAGCAAGTTTGCGCCTGTCACTGCCATTTTGTCATGGATGGTAGCAAAAGTGTCTTCATCTGTGATTTCCACTTCCGCTTTCAGCAGCATATCACCGCTGTCCAGACCTTTTGCCATATACATGGTGGTGATACCTGTCACCTTTTCCCCGTCAATGATAGACCACTGCATCGGTGCCGCACCGCGGTACTTAGGCAGCAGAGAACCATGAACATTGATACAGCCGTATTTAGGCATTTCCAGAATGGGTTCAGACAGAATCTGTCCAAAAGCCGTTACCGCAATCAGATCCGGTTCATAAGAACGGAGCTGTTCCACAAATTCCGGTTCTTTCACTTTTTCTGGCTGCAAAACGGGAATACCATGTTCCAAAGCACATGCTTTCACTGGTGTAGGCACCATCTTTTTCCCTCTGCCCTTAGGCTTATCGGGCTGTGTCACCACCAGCACCACTTCATGCTTTGTCAGCAGCGCTTCCAGAGAAGGCACCGCAAAATCGGGAGTCCCCATAAAAATTACGCGCATGGCAATTCCTCCTTATGCTTCGTCTTCGTCGGGCAGAGCCTTATCAATATATAATATCCCATCCAGGTGATCCAATTCATGACACAGTGCAACTGCCATCAATTCTTCCCCTTCCACGATGATTTTTTCACCGTCACGGTTCAGAGCTTCCACTTTCACATAAGCGGGACGATCCACACGTGCGCTTGCACCAGGAACGCTCAGGCAGCCTTCATAGTCGATCTGAGAACCTGTTGCTTCTACGATGACAGGGTTGATCAGTTCTACCAGACCATCGCCGATGTCGATCACAACAATGCGTTTCAAAACACCTACCTGAGGCGCAGCCAGACCAACGCCATTTGCGTCATACATGGTTTCTGCCATATCGTCCAGCAGTGTCAATGTATTAGGTGTGATTTCTTTGACAGGTTTGCAGATTTTACGCAAAACCTCATCTGTACTGATTCTGATTTGTCTTTTTGCCATTTTTTATCCTCCTAAAAGGCGCCTTGCGCCACCGATGTTCGATTGTTGTCTGCGAAATGATTCGCATTAGAGTATTTTATCATATTTCCTAGCAAGTTACAAGATTTCACGCAAGGAAAGCAAGATGAAAGCGGATTTCCCGGCTCACGTCTTTTTTTGTTTGCTCTACAGTATACAGGACAAAGGCTTTCAGCCGATCTGCATCCGTTCCCTTGGCAAAAATCTGCCAGCGGAATTCTCCTCGGAATTTCGGCAAAGGTGCTGGTGCAGGGCCAACTACGGTACAGCCTGCCCGTTCTGCGTAATGATTCATATAAGCCCCCAGTCGCTGGGCAGCCAGTATCACTTCCTGCTCCATTTCTCCAGTGATGAGCACAGAGAAAATGTGAGAAAAAGGCGGGTACTCCATTGCCTGCCGCAGGAGGATTTCCTCCTGATAAAATCCTTCGTAATCCTGTGCCGCCGCCATACGGATAGCGTGATTTTCCGGCTGGTAAGTCTGGATGAACACTCGTCCGGCAAGCTCTCCTCGTCCGGCTCTGCCAGCCGCTTGGGTAATGAGCTGGAAACAGGTTTCCGCCGCCTGATAGGTACCTAAATTCAAAGAAAGATCCGCTGCCAGAATCCCCACCAACGTCACATTGGGGAAATCATGACCTTTGGCAATCATCTGGGTACCAATGAGAATATCAGCCTTTCCTTTTCCAAACAATTCCAAGATGCGGGCATGCCCGTTTTTCCCTGTGGTGGTATCCGCATCCATACGCAGAATACTTGCCTCTGGAAAGAGCCGTCTGGTTTCTTCCTCGATTTTCTGGGTTCCTGTACCAAAATAGCGGATATAATGGGAGCCACAGGAAGGGCATGTCTTAGGCACCGGCACTTCTTTGCCGCAGTAATGGCAGACCAATGCCTTATCTGACGCATGGTAGGTGTAAGAAACGTTACAGGAAGGACAGGTCAATGCTTCCCCGCATTTTCGGCAGGAAACAAATGTGGAATATCCCCGTCGATTCAGGAAAAGCATGGTCTGCTGTCCTTTTTCCAAATTTTCCCGGATTGCCTGCTGCAAAGGCAATCCAAAAGCGGAACGGTTGCCATCCTCCAGCTCCTTCCGCATATCCGTCACAAAGACTTCTGGCAAACGGCTTCCCTTTGTCCGTTCTTTCAATTGCAGCAACAAAAATTCTCCTGTCACTGCCCGATGATAACTGTCGATGTCAGGGGTGGCACTACCCATGACCAGCAATGCTCCTGTCAGTTCCGATAATTTTCTAGCCACTTCACGGGTATGATACTTGGGTGTTACATCGGAAATGTAACTACTTTCGTGACACTCATCCATGACAATGACCCCAAGATTGGAGAACGGCATAAACAATGCGGAACGTGGTCCAATGATGATGGAAATTTCCCCATCTCTCGCCTTTCGCCACTGGTCCAGACGTTCTCCCAAGGAAAGGCGGCTATGGGTCACAGAAACTCGCTTGCCAAAACGAGAAATAAACCGCTCCATAGTCTGGGGCGTCAGTGAAATTTCCGGCACCAACACAATGGCTTGCTTCCCCGCCATGATCACATGCTCAATGAGCTGCATATAGATTTCTGTTTTGCCGCTGCCTGTGACTCCGTGAAGCAGTACAGGACGTTTCTGCGCCTTCTGCTCTTCCTCTCGCAAAAGGGTCAACGCCTGCGCCTGTTCCGGCGTAGGATAAAAAGGCTGTGTCGGTGTGTAATCTCCCAATTGGAACACATCCCGCTTTTCCTGTCTGCGCTGTTCTACCAAAATGCCCTTTTGCAAGAGGGTATGAATAGGGGAATCTGTCACAGAAACTTTTTCCTTTAATTCCTCTACAGAAAGACTTTCTCCCGGGCAAATGGCAGAAAGTACACGCAGCTGACCTGCCAGACGCTTATCTTTTTCCGCTTTTTCCTTTGCTGCTATGAGCAGTTCTTCATTTTCTGTCAGGGAAACATATCGTTTTTCTTTTTTATAGGTACTGCGTGTGGTTTTCTGGTGCAGACGGACAACCTTTTTCTCCTGTAAACAGCGTAGGATGTATTCTGTGCGATTGCCGAAAACCTGCTCCAGTTCCCGCAGAGGAACCGCGCCGCCCTGCTCTACCAGCACAACTGCCATCTGCTGTTCTTTTTCCGAAAGTTCTGACGTTTGTCCCGTCAGTTCTGCATACCAGACGCTTTTGGTGCGGATGCCCGCCGGCATCACAGCCTGCAAACACTGGTTCAATGTGCAGAAATATTCCTTTTTCATCCATTTTGCCAGTTCCAGTATGGACGGCGTCAGGATGGGTCTGCCTTCATCCAGAATTTCAACGATTCCCTTGATTTTCCCCTCAGGTACTTCTGTTGTTTCTGTCAGGGCAATGACGTAGCCTTCCCGTTTGGTGTTGCGCTGCCCAAAAGGCACCATAACACGCAGCCCTACGCAAACTTCTTCTTCCCACTGCGCAGGCACTCTATAATCAAAGACGCGGTCTACCTCCGCATGATTGGCATCAATGATGACCTGTGCGTACATCTCGCACCTCCTTTCTGTAAATGTCAGAAAAGCCGGAGATTTCGCTGTTCCTTTCGGCAGCTTTCTGAACCTCCGACTTTTTTCCGTTGATCATTATGCTTCTGTTTCTTCTGTTGCTGTTGTTTCTTCTACAGCTTCTTCTTCCGCAGGAACTGCTTCTTCGGGATGTCCCTGACGTACTTTGATTTTGCCCTGATACAGTTCGTTGACTGCGATGGATACGGGTTTGTCAACCTTTGTGTTGCTTACCAGAGGTTCAGCATGGTCAACCAGCTGTCTTGCACGTTTTGCTGCTGCAATCACGATGGTGTAACGGCTGCCCAGTGTGATGTCGTCTGTTTCCTGATTGATAACGTCCAATAAGTCTGTATAAGATGGTCTTAACATAATCAAATCTCTCCTTTGAATACCTTTTTAATCTCTTTATTTCTGCTGCAGCGCATGGATTCTGCATGGACAATGTCCAGAATATCCTGTGTTGCCTGAGGAACAGTGTCATTGATGACTACATAATCATAATCCTGCACATATTCCATTTCTTCCAGTGCACGATGGATACGGCGGTTGATGGTTTCCTTATCCTCTGTGCCGCGGTTTGTCAGGCGTCTGCCCAGTTCCTCCAGATTGGGAGGAACCAGGAAAATCAATACCCCTTCAGGATAGAGTTTTTTCACCTGCAATGCACCCTGCACTTCGATTTCCAGAATGACATTCTGGCCTTTCTGCAGCTGTTCTGTTACATATGCTCTCGGTGTGCCGTAGCAGTTGCCGCAGAATTCTGCCCATTCCAGCAGTTCCTGATTGGCAATCATTCTTTCAAATTCTTCCCTTGTGCGGAAGAAATAATGCACACCGTCCTGTTCATACTCTCTTGGGGCACGGGTGGTAGCGGAAATGGAAAGGGCAAAATCATCCTTTGCTTTCAGCTGTTCCACGATAGTGCCTTTGCCAGAACCAGATGGTCCTGATAAAATCAGCAATAATCCCTGTTTTTTCATGTTACACTCCCCTTTTGTTCTGCCGCAAGGCGTCCGCCGATGGTTTCGGGCATATTGGGCGAAAGCACCACATGTCCGTTATCCATGATGATGACGCATCTTGTTTTTCTGCCGTAAGTGGCGTCGATCAGATTCCCTTTTTCTTTTGCCTCCTGAATAATCCGCTTCACAGGGGCAGAGTCGGGGCTGATGATGGCAATGACACGGTTTGCGGAAACCACATTGCCATAGCCAATATTCAAAAACTGAATCCGTTCCATATGATCACTCCAGATTCTGAATCTGTTCTCTGATTTTTTCGATTTCGCTCTTGAGGGCAATGGTTGCCTTCACAATGCGGATATCATTCGCTTTGGAAGCGATGGTATTGGATTCTCTGTTCATTTCCTGCACCAGGAAATCCAGCTTTCTGCCTACCTGACCACCATTTTCCAGAATTTCTCTCAGCTGGATCAGATGGCTGTCCAGTCTGGTCAGTTCTTCGTCGATACAGCCTTTATCTGCAAAAATAGCAACTTCCATTGCCACGCGCTGAGGGTCTACATCTACATTGTCCAGCAGTTCTTTCAGGCGGTTATTGAGTTTTTCCTGATATTCCACAACCACCTGAGGGGCGTATACCTTTACTTCTTCCACCAGTTTGGCAATGTATTCGCCTTTTTTCAGGATATCCTGTTTCAGGTTTTCCCCTTCCACACTACGCATTGCCACAAAGTTCGCAACTGCCGCATCCAGTGCGGGAGAAAGTGCTGCCCAAATCACATCTTCTTCCTTCTGTGCTTTTTCCACGGTGATCACATCGGGGAATTTCGCTGTCAGAGAAAGCAAATCTGCGCCGTTGACACCCAGCAGGTTTTCCAGTTCACGGAGTTTTTCTGCATAAGCCATTGCCAAACCTGTATTGAGTTTTACTTCCACATCATCAGCGGAAAATGTTTCAAAACTGATGAACACGTCGGTTTTGCCGCGGAATACATCCTGCATCACCCGTTTTTTGATTTTATCTTCCAGACTTGCCAGAGAACGGGGCAGTTTGATGGTCATATCATTATAACGGTGGTTGACAGATTTCATTTCCACCACAAATTTCCGGTCTTCTGCAATATGCTCGCCTCTGCCATAGCCTGTCATGCTTCTTACATTCGCACTCATGTCTGTTCCTTTCTTTCTAAACTCATGTTTTCCGAACCATTTTGAACTGTTTCATTATACCCATTGTCAGGCAAAAGCGCAACAAAAAACGTGAATTGTATCCACTATTTTTAATCAAATTTTAATTTTTCTTTTCAAAAGCACGCCCTTTTCCCTTTTTGTCAAATATGCTATACTGAATTGTTAGCAAAACAAAAAGGAGGGATTGCTATGGCACTGGACGGTATCACCACCGCAGCCATCGTCACCGAACTGAAAGAGAAACTCATCGGCGGCAGAATCGACAAGGTACATCAGCCCCTTGCCGATGAAATCCGCTTTTCCGTGCGCGCCATCGGCGCCAATTATAAAGTGCTGGCTTCTGCCAATTCCGGTCATCCCCGGATGCACATCACCGAAAACACCAGAGAAAACCCCATGACAGCGCCCCTGTTCTGCATGGTACTGCGCAAGCACATTGCAGGCGGCAAAATCATCGATATCTGCCAACCCAATTTCGAGCGTATCATCATCATCAAAGTAGAGTCTGCCAACGAAATGGGCGACATGACTGTGAAAAACCTGATTCTGGAAATCATGGGCAAACACAGTAACCTGATTCTCACAGATGAAAACAATAAGATTCTGGATTCCATCAAGCGTGTTTCCCACGACAAAAGCTCTGTCCGGGAAGTTCTGCCGGGAAAAACCTATGTGTTCCCCCCTTCTCAGGACAAGAAAAACCCCATGGAACTGGAAGAAAGCAGTTTTTCTTCTCTTTTGCATGTGCAGGAAGGACAGAAGATACAGGACTTCCTTTATAAGACCTATACCGGCATCAGTCCCATCATGGCGGCGGAAATCTGCCACGAAGCAAAACTGGATGCTTCCGATGCCTGCGAGCAGATGACAGCGGAAAAAGAACATGCCCTCTTTACCGCCTTTTCCAACACCATGGAACAGGTGAAAGCAGGCGCTTTCTCCCCTGCCGTTTACTATCAGAAACCCGGCGGTAAAATTCTGGATTTCGGCGTACTGCCCATGACACAGTTTGACGGATTATATGCGAAAGCATATCCTACCGTATCTGCTCTGCTGGAAGGATTTTACACTGAACGCGACAACGCGGCACATATCCGTCAGAAAGCACACGATACCCGCAGACTGGTCATGACCAACATCGAAAGATGCGTGAAAAAGAAAGATATCCAGCTGAAAACCCTGCGGGATGTAGCAGGCAAGGATAAATGGAAACTGAAAGGCGAACTGATCACCGCCAATATTTACGCCATTCCTCCTAACGCCACTACATTTAAAACCGTAAACTTCTATGACGAAAACATGGCAGAAATTGAAATCGCACTGGACCCTACCAAAACACCGGCGGAAAATGCCCAGAAATATTTCAACAAATATAACAAAGCCAAACGTACACTGGCTGCCATGGAAATCCAGCAGAAACAGAATGACGAAGAACTGGCTTATCTGGAAAGTGTCCTGAACGCGCTGGACACCGCCAAGGACGATGCCGATTTGGCAGAAATCCGCACAGAACTGGCAGAAAGCGGCTTCATCCGCAGACAGCCCCAGAAAAAAGGACAGTCCAAGCCAAAGAAAGCAAAACCCATGCGCTATATTTCTTCTGACGGCTACGAAATTCTGGTGGGCAAAAGCAATCTGCAAAACGATGAGTTGACTTTGCGGACAGCAGAGCCTACAGACATCTGGATGCACACCAAAGAAATCCCCGGTTCCCATGTCATCATCCGCACCAACGGCAAAGGAGAAGTTCCCATTCCCACACTGGAAGAAGCAGCAAATCTGGCTGCTTTCTACAGCAAAGCCAAAAACGGCAGTATGGTACCTGTGGACTATACCCTGCGGAAAAATGTGAAAAAGCCCAATGGCGCAAAACCGGGCATGGTCATTTATCTGACCAACAAAACCATTTATATTACACCGGAAGAAGAAAAAGTCAATCTAATGGCAACAGAATAAAAAAACAGGCAGACGCGTTTTGATATTCCGGCGCGTTTGCCTTTCTTTTGAAAACTATAGGTATACAGTATGTTATCGTGAGGTCATATTATGCAAAACGACATTTCCAAAGAATTTTCCCTTGGCGGATTGCTCCGTTTTACATTTCCCACCATCATTATGATGATGTTTGTGGCAACCTATATCATTGCGGACGGTATTTTCGTTTCCCGTTTTGTGGGAACAGCCGCCCTTTCCGCTATCAACATCGTTTATCCCCTCATCAATGTCATGTTGGGTGTGGGCATCATGCTGGGCACCGGCGGCAGTGCCATCATCGGCAGAGAACTGGGGGCAGGCAAAGAAGATTTGGCAAGACGGCATTTTACACTGCTGACACTCTTTGCCATCGCCATGGGTCTGATTCTTTCCCTGCTCTGCTTTGTATTCATCGAGCCCCTTTCCATATTTCTGGGGGCTGACGAAGCCCTGCTGCCCTACTGCATCGACTACGGCAGAATTATGATGGCATTCTATTCCATCTCCGTGGTACAGGTACTCTTTCAGGTGTTCTTTGTCACCGCAAGCAAACCGAAACTGGGACTGATTCTCAACGTTGCCAGCGGCATCAGCAACATCGTTTTTGACTATGTATTCATCGTTTTGATGGATATGGGCATCAAAGGTGCCGGCTGGGGGACTGTCACCAGTTTCCTCATTGGCGGCATTCCGCCCCTGATTTATTTTATGAAACCACGTTCCGTTCTGTATTTTGTAAAACCCGAATGGAACACACAGGTTCTGCTCCACAGCATGAGCAACGGCGCATCTGAACTGATTACCAACATCTCCTCTGGTGTCACCACATACCTGTTCAACAAAGTTATGATGCAGATGATGGGACAAGACGGCGTTGCGGCAATTACCATCATCCTTTACGCAAAGTTTCTCTTTGCCTCTGCCTATATGGGTTTTTCCAATGGTGTGGCACCGGTATTCAGTTATCAGTACGGCAGACGGAATCATGTCCAGCTGAAACGGCTGTTCAAAATGTCCATGGGCATCATATTGGTTTCCTCGGCAGTGATCAGCGTACTTTCGTTCCTGCTGGCAGAGCCCACCATACTGGTATTTACCCCCAGAGAAAGCTCCACATTCACCCTCACATTAAATGGGTATAAAATCTGTGCATGGAACTTCCTGTTCTGCGGCGTGAATATCTTCGCTTCGGCATTTTTCACTGCCCTCTCCAATGGGGTGCTTTCTGCACTGATTTCTTCCCTGCGCACCTTCGTCTGTGTCAGCGGATGTATTTTGTTCCTGCCGAAATATCTTGACTTGTTGGGCGTATGGCTTGCCATTCCCGTGGCAGAAGTGCTGACCATTGTGGTAGCAATCATTCTATTTGTGGGCGCAAGAAAAAAATATCAATATGCATAAAGAAGGGCTGTCTTCAGAAGAAAACAGACCTCATAACTCCATGTAAAATAGCCGGAATCCTTAAAAATATAAAGGATTCCGGCTATTTTTATTTTCTGATGGAGATGCCCCTAAAAATCCATCCTCTTTTTTATACCTGATACTCCTGATAAATTTTACCGAAAAAGTCATCCAATGCCTGTTTCATTTCTGCAAAGCCTTCGGGATGCTTGGAATGACCCATAGCGTGGATTTCTTCCCCTTCTTTGCCATAAGCATGGAATACCCAGCTATCTCCAGCACAGATGCATGTTTCGATGTCATAAAATCCATCCCAAGCCGCTGCATTCTGTTCTTCCAGCAATTTTGCCAGTTCCACAGCCAATTCCTGGGCAGGCTCACAGCGCAGGCTACGTTCTTCCCCATCGTAGAGGTCAATGCCTACGTTTACGCCTTTTTCATTGTCCAGACGATACCAAGCCATGTATCCGTCATTTCTGCCATAGCGAAAAGAAAAAGATTTGATTTCTTTCATTGCGTTTCCTCCTCCATGTAAAAAGAAAGGGCATCTCGTTTGGAGATACCCTCTTTTTGGTTTATTTTGCGTATTCTACTGCTCTTGTTTCTCGAATCAAATTTACTTTGATCTGTCCCGGATATTCCAGTTCTTCCTCGATCTTCTTAGCAATGTCTCTTGCCAACAAGGTCATGCCGTCATCACTGACATCTTCCGGAACTATAACAATCCGCAATTCACGACCAGCCTGAATTGCGAAAGATTTTTCAACGCCTTTGAAATTATCTGCAATTTCTTCCAGCTTCTGCAGACGTTTGATGTAGGATTCCAGAGTTTCTCTTCTTGCACCGGGTCTTGCCGCAGAAATAGCATCTGCTGCCTGTACCAGTACTGCAATGATGCTCTGAGGTTCCACGTCGCCATGATGAGCTTCCACCGCATTGATGACTGTGTGGTTTTCCTTGTAGCGTTTCAGCAGACCTACACCGATGCTCACATGAGAACCTTCCATTTCGTGGTCCACACTCTTGCCGATATCGTGGAGCAAACCAGCGCGTTTTGCCATATTCACATCAACGCCCAGTTCCGCAGCCATGAGTCCAGCCAGATGGGATACTTCAATGGAGTGTTTCAATACGTTCTGACCATAGCTGGTTCTGTATTTGAGTTTGCCCAGCAGGCGAACCAGTTCAGGATGCAGCCCGTTAACACCTGTATCAAATGTTGCAGCTTCGCCTTCCTCACGAATGGTGACTTCCACTTCTTTTTTGGCTTTTTCCACCATTTCTTCAATACGGGAAGGATGCACACGCCCGTCCACAATGAGTTTTTCCAGTGCGATTCTGGCAATCTCTCTGCGGATCGGGTCAAAGCCGGAAAGAATTACCGCTTCTGGTGTATCGTCAATGATCAGGTCAATACCTGTCAATGTTTCCAGTGCACGGATGTTTCTGCCTTCACGACCGATGATACGGCCTTTCATTTCATCATTGGGCAGCTGTACCACAGATACTGTAGTTTCTGCCACATGATCCACTGCACATCTCTGGATGGCATTGGCAACAATTTCTCTGGAGCGTTTGTCCGCTTCCATTTTTGCCTTGCTTTCGATTTCCTTGATCATCAGTGTCGCTTCATGCTTCACATCTGTTTCCACCATAGCCAGAATGTAATTCTTTGCTTCTTCGGTGGTCAGACCGGAAATGCGTTCCAGTTCCTGCAGCTGTTTTTCACGCAGTTCTTTCGCTTCTTCTTTCTGTCTTTCCAGATCCTCCAGTTTTCTGGACATCTGTTCTTCCTTGCGTTCCAAAGACTCTGTCTTTCTATCCAGAGCTTCTTCCTTCTGGAACAAACGTCTTTCATTTCTCTGCAGTTCGTTTCTTCTGTCACGAACTTCTTTTTCCAGTTCATTTTTTGTTCTGATACTGTCTTCTTTGGCCTCCAAGAGGATTTCTTTCTTTCTTGCCTCTGCATCTTTTACGGCCTCGTCCACGATTTTATTGGCACGGTCTTCCGCCACGCCCACCTTCGCTTCCGCGATACGCTTTCTGTAAAAAATTCCGACAATCATCCCCAGAAGGAGTCCGATCACAGCACAGATAATACTTATCGGTTCTATGAAAAACACCTCCTTATTCAATTTTCAAAGTACATTTATGATTTCACATAGCCATAAGCAGTGCATAATACACCTTTTTTATTTTATAGCTTTTTTGCATATGTGTCAAGACAGTTTTCGTCTTTTTGCCAACGCCCTCTCGTGAAAAAAGCCGAAAAACAAGGCTTTTTCCTTTTATTTCTTGCCAGAATTGCATGAAAATTCACAAATTTTGCGTATGCTTTGTTTCCATCCGCAGTATTTCAAATTCACCAAAGGCAGCGTTGGCAACGCTTTCTGTCAGCACTTCACCGCCATAAACGCGCGCCATTTCCTCTGCAAAGCCATTGGAAAGGTACACCTGCAGCAGTCTGGCATCAGCTTTTACCAGAACCTTCCGGCAGATGGTTCCTGCAAAAATTGTTTTGGTTTCCCTGCGCATTTTCGCCGCCGTCCAATCTATTGAAAATACCCTACCACTGCCTTCGCAGCTGCGACAATTGGTAGTGGTCTGTTTCAACAGAGAAGGCTTCGTTTTCTTTCTGGTAACCTGCATCAATCCCAGTTCCGTCATGCCAACCACAACGGTTTTCACCCGGTCTTTTTCCACTGCCGCTTTCAATGTTTTGGTCAGAATATTCCGGCTTTCCTCCTGCACCATATCAATAAAGTCAATGATGATGATGCCGGACAAGTTCCGCAGACGCATCTGTTTTGCCGCTTCTTCTGCCGCTTCCAGATTGGTTTTCAATATCATTTTTTCCAAATCGCCCCGACCTGCGGCTTTAGCGGAATTGACGTCAATGACCACACAAGCTTCTGTTTCCTCGATGACCAGATAGCCGCCGCTTTTGAGCCATACTTTCTGGGACAGTGCCTTTTCCAATTTACTTTCCGCATAAAAAGAAGCAAACAGCGGTGTTTTTTCTTCATATAACTCTAACTTTGGCTGTCCTTCTCTAGAAAAATCTCCTGTTGCCGCCAGCAATTCATAAGTTTCTTTGTCATTGACCACAACGCTGTCCAAATCGGCGCTGTAAAAATCCCTAGCGGCTTTCAGCACAGGAATATTTTCCTGCCACAGCAATGCAGGTGCTTTCCGATATTCTGCCTGTTTCACACTCTGCCACTTCTGCAACAGGCTTTCCAATTCCTTCTGAAATTCTTCTTTGCTTCGTCCTGCCCCGTTGGTGCGGACAATAGCGCCGCAGTCAGAAGGCAGCAGTTCTTCCATAATCTCCTGCATTCTTCTGCGTTCCGCTTCATTGGTGATTTTTCTGGAAACACCGATTTCTCCGCCTTCATTGGGCAGAAGTGCCAGAAACTTCCCTGCAAAAGAAATATTTCTGGTGAGAACTGCGCCCTTTGTACCTACAGCATCTTTTTCCACCTGCACCACAAGAGTATCCCCGGTTTTGGGACGATTTTCTTTCTCTACCCCTGAAGCCGCTCTTGTGTTTCCGTAATAAAGGTAGCCATTCTTCCCTGTGCCAATATCCACAAAGGCTGCCTGCAAATTGGGCACAACCGTTTCCACTCTGCCTGCGTAGACATTTCCCACCAGACTTTCTGTCTGTTTTCGTTCCACATAAAATTCCACTGGCTCCCCATTTTCCAGAAGTGCCAGCCGGAATAAATTGGTATCTATATCCATCAATACTCGTTTCATTGTGTTCATCCTTTCGCATTTTCCTTATCTATCATACAGGAAAATGCTGCCCATTGCACGCATATCTTTCTGTTATTCAAAATCTTCTCCCCTAGCCGCGTATTCCGCCGTCACCTCTGCTGTGTAAGGCAAATCCACATATTCCATAGGGTCCAGCAAAATGCCGTCTTTCCACAGACTATAATGGAGATGCGGTCCAGTGGAAAGTCCAGTGTTTCCTGATTTTGCCACAGCCTGTCCCTGTCGTACCTTCTCCCCTTCTTTCACCAGCGTTTTCTGCAAATGGGCATACTGCACCCGAAAGCCGTCATTGGTTTCATATTCCAGCACCAGACCGTATGTATCCGACTCCCGTATCTTCGTGACGACACCGCTTTTCACCGCTGCCACCTCTGTTCCTTCTGCCATGGCGATATCCAGTCCGTTATGAAATTCTGTTTTCTCCAAAAGAGGATTTTCCCGTTCTCCGCAGGAAGACGTGATGATTCCCTCTGCCGGATTGCAAAAGTCTTCCGTTTTTGGCGCAAAAACCACCTGTGCCACTGGACTAGGGTCCTTCTGTTTCAGGACCGTATGCATCATCTTTCAACGCAGGCAGTGCCATATCTTTTCCCTGCAAAAATACAGTCAGTCGTTCTCCTGCCGCCTGAATTTTTTCCAAGGGCATTTCGTATGCAATGGTATCTTTCACCTGCTGGGTGAGATTTTCTGCTGTTTCCGAATGAAACAAAGATATCAGAAGCAATCCTCCTGCCAAAATCACGGTCACATACAGCCGAAACAAAAACAGTTCTTTGCTCTTTGGCGCATTTTTCGGCTTTGCGGACATACTTCCCCCCATATATTGCCGCAGTTCTTCCCTGCGTTTTCTCCAATCTTTTTCCCTCATGCAAAATCCCCTCCCGTATCAAAAGTATATGACCGAGAGGGGACAAATATGTCTTAGGTGTTATTTGATTTTTGTATTCTTACCTGTTTCGCCTTTTTTTGCTTCCGGTTCTACCCACAGAGGGAAACGGTCAATGAATGTAGCGCCTTCGCCCCGTTTGCTTTCCACCAAAATGGCGCCATCATGGCTGCTGACAATCCATTTCGCAATGGAAAGCCCCAGTCCGGTACCGGAAATCTCCTTATTTCTGGATTTATCTTCCCGGTAGAAACGGTCGAATATCTTGGACTGTTCTTCTTCGGCAATACCCATACCGTCATCTGCAATGGAAACATAAGCATATTTCTTATCTTTCCAGACTTTGATATGAATCTTACCGCCGTCTGTGGTATATTTCAGGGCATTTTCTCCGTGAATCCACAAAAGCTGTTTGATGAGGTCACTATCGCCATTGATTTCCACCTGTTCCGCTTCCTCATAAGTGATTGTGCGGTCTTTCTGGAGCAAATCCAGCTCTTTGACGATTTCCTGTGCCACATCATTCAGACACATACGCGCCCGTTTTGCATGCATGCGGTTCTGGTCGCTTTTTGCCAAAAACAGCAGGTTACTAATAAGCTCTTTCATATGCTCTGTTTCACCCAGAATGGAATCAATAGATTCCTGCAATACATCCGGGTTGCTTTTTCCCCAGCGGTTGATAAGACTTGCGTAGCCCTGAATAACGGAAATAGGTGTCCGCAGTTCGTGAGAAGCGTCAGACACAAACTGATTCTGTCTGTGGAACGCCTTCTCTAGTCGGTCAATCATGGAGTTGAAGGTGATGGTCAGCTCCTTCATTTCGTCATCAGGACCATCTAAGTCAATACGCTGGGTCAAGTCCTCAATACTGATACGTTCTGCCGTTGTGCGAATCTGTTCCACTGGTTTCAGCACACGGCGGCTGATATAGCGGCCTGCAAGGAATGCGCAGAAAATACCGATAAAATCAGCAATGACCATTTTCCATAAAAAGGACTGGAGAAAATCCTGGTTGCCATTGAGCTGTTTAAATGCCTGAATCTGATACTTGTCCCCATCCTTTTTGTATTGGGTGGACAAAAGCATGAATTTCTGTTCTCCGGGACCTTCCAGCATAAATTCCTGACGATTCACCCCCAATTCTTTTAAAGAACGGATGTGATACTCTGTTTTTGACAATTCTTCTATGACTTCATCTTTATTCAAAAGTCCGCTTAACACCGAATTTTCCCCATTGTTTTCATTTATCAGCTGGGGAGGCTGTTTGATGAATGCCGGAATCTCGCCTACGTGGCTGTTAAATCCCTCATTTTCCGAATAACTAAATACGCTTACTTCCACGTATTTGTTATCCAGCAGATCTTTCAAGGATTCATTCGTAAGAGTTCCGCCGTTATCCAAAAACTGTTCAATGTTGACAATGGTAGTTTCCAGCTGTTTTCGCACACTGTTCTGCTCCAAAATGGTGGTATTCACAAAGAAAAATCCACTGAGCAGAAGCAAAGAAAAGGAAAATATCCCACCATAAATCAGGGTAATCCTTTTTGCAATGGCAAGATTTTGAAATCTGCCAAATAATGATTTCTTATTCGTCTTTGACATAGTACCCTACTCCTCGAATGGTATGAATATATTTTATGCCAAACGCCTCATCAATTTTAGAACGCAGATAACGGATGTATACATCCACCACATTGGTTTCTCCAATGTAGCTGTAACCCCATACCTCGTTGAGGATCTGCTCTCTGGAAAGGACAATATTCTTATTCTGTACCAAATACAGCAAAAGCTCATATTCCTTCTTTGTCAGGTCAACCACGGTTCCATTGACAGTGACCATACGCTTGTCCGTGTCAATTTCCAGCCCCTGCACTTCCAGAATAACTTTCTTTGCACCGCCTGCATGGGCATGTTTGAAAGCCACACGCATACGCGCCAGCAGTTCTTCAATGGCAAAAGGCTTTGTCAGATAATCATCTGCGCCGCTGTCCAGCCCTGCTACTTTATCCATGGTTTCGTCTTTTGCAGTCAGCATGATAATGGGTACATTGGAGAATTTCCGCACTCTTCTGCAAATTTCAATACCTGTCAGTCCCGGCAGCATCAAATCCAACAAAATCATGTCATAATTTCCGTCTGTGACCATTTGCAGACCTTCTCTGCCGTCATGGCAGACCGTCACATCATATCCTTCATAACGCAGTTCCAGCTCCACAAAACGCGCCAGCTTGACCTCGTCTTCTATCAAAATAACTTTTTTCCGTTCCATAAGCGCCCTCCGTTCTAAACTATACCATTTACATTATACCAATAGAATTGTATTTTGTCTTAAAAAACTATTTTATATGCCCCTCCTTAAATAACCCTTGTATCCGCATTAAAATATCATTAAATTCCAATGATACAAAAAAACACGTTTCCCTTCCGGCAAAAGTCTGTTATAATAAAGTCAGAGAAAAGGGCGGCGGTAGATTCTACCGCCTTCTTTTGCGAACATGCAGCATCATAATCAAACAGGAGGTTTTTATCCCATGAAAAAAGCATTTGCCCTTCTGCTCTGTGCGGTACTGTCCCTTTCTATGCTCAGTGCCTGCGGCGGCAGCACACAAAATACCACAGAGGAAACTGCAGAAACAGAAATCCGACTGGATGCCTGCGGACTGGCATACACCATTCCCCAGAGCTGGACCACAGAAGAAAACGTCAATCTGATTCCCACATCCTATGCGCAGCCGGAAGATAGTGTTTATGCCGTTGTCCGCTATGATTATGCACCGGATGAAAACATGGAAGCGCTCAATGACACCTCATCTACCGTACCCGTTGACGAATTGATGGCACCGCTGGTGGAATTTTTGGTGGTACGGGATGGACAGGAAACTGCCGATTCTGCTGTAGCGGAATTCAACAAATTCAATTCCAAGCAGGAACTGCCCAAACAGGATGGTTTCCGGTTCTATTTCCTGACTGACCCTTCCACAGGCATTGATCATCTTTCCAAAGATGCACAGGAAGTGTATAAAACGCTGGCTGAAGACCTGCCCACACTTTACAAAAGTGTAGAAACATTCCAGCCTGATGAAGCATCTGTTGCAGAACAGGCTTCCAAGCAGGGTGAACTGTTCGGCTTCATTTCCACTGACCTGGAAGGCAACGCCATCGACAGCAGCATCTTTGCAGACTATGACCTGACCGCAGTGAACTTCTTTGCTTCCTACAGCTATCCTGACATCAACGAACTGAAAGAACTGGAAAGCTACTATCAGACATTGCAGGCAGAATATCCCAATGTAAACTTTGTACAGGTGATCATTGATACCCCCGGCAACGAAGCAGAAGCCAAAATCCTGGCAGCTTACGAAGAAAACGGCGTAACATTCACAGGCATTATGCCCGACAAAGCCATGGCAAGCTGGATTGTGGATAATCTGAAAGGTCTGCCTACAACCATTTTCATCGACAAAGACGGTCGTATCCAGGGCGATCGCATCGAAGGCAAACAAACTGCTGACCAGTATCTGGAAGCCACAAAAGAAATGCTGGATAATCTTTAAAAAACTGTAAAAGTCTTTACTGAAAGAAAAACTGAAAGAAAAGAACAGCTGGAATCCATACAATACAAAGGATTTCAGCTGTTTTTATTTTCAAATAAAGACATCACTTTTTTTCATAAAAACAGCAGTGTCTTTCCTAATCCGAAAAGCACTGCCGATTTTCTTATTCTTCCGTTTCTGTTTCTTCCTCCGTATGGGGTATTTTATAAATACGCAATTTTCCGATACGGTTCTTTTCCATATCTTCTACCACAATACGCAGACCGTCTGTTTCGATTTCCTCACCGTCTTTGGGGAAGTTACCCAGCACCAGCAGTACATAACCGGCAATGGTATCGACTTCCTCACTGATGAGCTCGCAGCCGATCATTTCATTCAAATCTTCCAGACGGGTGCTGCCGTCCACCACGAATTCATCCTCTTTGACAACTTCGATATCTTCTTCTTCGTCGTCGAATTCGTCCTCGATTTCCCCAACGATTTCTTCTACCACGTCTTCCATGGTCAGCAGACCAGCTGTACCGCCGTATTCATCCAATACGATGGCTACTGCCAAATGGTCGTCCCGCATCTGGGCAAACAGCTGTGCCAGAGGTTTGCTTTCATAGGTAAAGAAAGGTTCTCTCATATATTTCGCCGGTGTAAAGTCCTCCTGATCTGCCAGGAACACATCCTTGACATACAGGACACCGACAATGTTGTCCAAATCTTCTTCGTATACAGGCACACGGGAAAAACCTTCTTCCCGTACCACTTCCACAAATTCCGCGTAAGTGGCTTTGGTGCTCACAGCCAAAATGTCCGTTCTGGGTGTCATGGCATCCCTTGCTTTGGCATCACCAAAGTTTACCACGTTATCCATCATGGTACGTTCTTCCTGTTCCAGCACACCTTCCTCATGGCTTACATTCAGAATGGTACGCAGTTCCGCTTCTGTGATCAGCGGCGCTCTTTCATTGGAATTGCATCCCATCATTTTCGCAAGTGTGCCTGTAACCACATTCAAAACCGCAACCACCGGTGTGAAAATCCAATTGAAAAACGCAATGAGATTGACAACGATCAATGCCACTTTTTCTGCTTTCTGCGCCGCAATGGTTTTTGGTGTAATTTCCCCAAAGATCAAAATGATGATGGTAATCACTGCCGTTGCTACCCCAGCGCCGCTGCCGGCATCGCCGTTGAAAATCTGGATAGCCAATGCTGTTGTCAGTGCAGATGCACCGTTGTTTACCAGGTTATTGCCGACCAAAATAGAGCTTAAAAGCTTGCTGGGGTTGTCCAGCAGCTTCTGAATCTTATCTGCGTTTTTGATTTTTTCATCCACCATATTCCGCAGCCGAATCCTGCTCAATGAAGTCAAAGCCGTTTCAGACGCTGAAAAAAACGCTGAACCGCATATCAGCAATATCAAAATCCCGATCAACACCGGACTGCCTCCGTCCACAAAAATCACTCTCCTAAAAAATACATATCTTTTTTCTTTTTTACAACTTAATATTTTATTATAACAGAAAAACCCGATTCTTTGCAAGTTACGCCATTTCCTGACGGTTTTTCTCAATTTCCTCTGCCAATTCGCTCAATTCCATCCAGCGTTCCATCCGTTCTTCCAGCTTTTCTTCTGTGGCTGTTTTTTCATCGGAAAGCTCCTGCAAACGCATATAATCTGTAGTACATGCTGCCATTTCTGTTTCCAGCGCCGCAATCTTATCTTCCAGTGCGGCAATCTCATCCCCGATGGAATCGTATTCCCGCTGGTCTTTATAAGACATTTTCAGCAGTTTCTTTTCTGCTTTCCGTTCCACAGGGGCTTCTTTCTTCACAGAAACACTCTGGCTTTCCACCGGCTGTTCTTTCAGATAAGCGTTTCTGAAATCAGTGTAACCGCCTTCATACTGCTTGATGCGTCCATTGCCAAGGAAGGCAAAAATTCTGCCCATGGTCTTATCCAGGAAATAACGGTCATGGGATACGGCTACCACTGCCCCTTGGAAATGATCCAGATAATCTTCCAGAATCATGAGGGTTTCAATATCCAAATCGTTGGTAGGTTCATCCAAAAACAGAATATTTGGTGCTTCCATAAGGACTTTCGCCAAATACAGCCGCCGTTTTTCCCCGCCGGAAAGCATGGAAATGGGTCCTCTCTGCATGGGAATGGGGAACAGGAATTTTTCCAACAGCTGAGAAGCGGAAAGTCTGCCGTCTACTGTAGGCACATATTCCGCCACATCTCGGATATAGTCCAGCACACGCTGATTTTCATCCCATTCTTCGTTTTCCTGAGCAAACACACCAATTTTTACCGTTTCCCCTCTTGTGACTGTACCGCTGTCAGGCTGAAGCTGTCCTGTCATCATTTTCAGCAATGTAGTCTTGCCGCAGCCGTTATTCCCGGTGATGCCCACACGGTCATTCCGCAGGATGATATAGCTGAAATCATGGATATATTCCACGCCGTTATATCCTTTGCAGACATGTTCCAGTTCAATGGTCTTTTTCCCCAGACGGCTGTTGACGGAAGAAATATCCACACTCTGTTTTTCCTCCGGTGCCCGAATGGCAGACACTTCCTCGAACCGCTGCAAACGAGCTTTCTGTTTGGTAGAACGCGCCTGTGCCCCACGACGCACCCATTCCAGTTCGTTCCGCAGAAAGTTCTGACGCTTTTTCTCCTCGGAAAGCAGCCGCTCTTCTCGTTCCGCTTTCATTTCCAGATATTTTGTAAAGTTTGCCTGATAGGTATAAATCTTCCCTTTTTCCAGTTCCAGCATACGGTTTGCTACCCTATCCAAGAAATAACGGTCATGGGTTACCATCAAAAGGGCTTTGGAGTATTTTTCCAGATGTTTTTCCAACCATTCCACAGTGTCATTGTCAATGTGGTTGGTGGGTTCGTCCAAAATCAGCAAATCCACCGGCGCAATCAGTGCCGCTGCCAATGCCACTCGTTTCCGCTGACCGCCGGAAAGAGTTTCTACAGGCTGGGAAAAATCAGAAATACCCAGACGAGTCAGGATGTTTTTGGCTTCGCTTTCCAAAGACCATGCTTCTGCCTTGTCCATTTTTTCAGAAAGCTGTGCCGCCTGTTTTGTCAGTTTTTCATCGGTAGGGTTTGTTTCCAGGGCTTTCATGGTGCTTTCGTATTCCCGCACCAATGCCATCACCGGGTTATCCCCATAAAATACCTGTTCCAGCACAGTAGTCCCTGGACGGAACACCGGGGACTGGGGCAGATACCCCATACGCATACCGTTCATGGTAATGATTTCCCCACTGTCCGCCTGATTCACGCCTGCAACGATTTTCAGCAGGGTAGACTTCCCTGTGCCGTTGACACCTACTACACCAATTTTATCCCCTTCGTGGATGCTGAAGGAAATATCGTCAAAAATCACTCTTGTACCATAACTTTTACGGATATTCTCCGCTGTCAGTAAAACCATGTTATTCCCTCTTTCTATGTATCGGTCCCCTGATGGGAACCATGCAAAAAACGGGCAGACCACCCTTTTGACGCGGTCTGTCCCGTTTACAATCATTCTTCCTTTTGTTCGGTTTCCGCATTTGCCCCTTCGGTGACAGGCACCACAGCGGCTTTCTTTTTGCAGTAAACATACAGCACCACAGAGGCAATGATCAGTACTGCTGACAACACCTGAGAAACGGGCACATTGCCGATGCAAAGCTGGTCTGTGCGCAGACCTTCGATCCACACACGCCCTAAGGCATAGCCAAAGAAATACGTTGCGCAGACCTGACCATCGAATTTCTTTTTCCGCTGCAAAATCAGCAGGATAATGAATACACACAGGCTCCACATGGATTCATACAAAAATGTGGGGTGCACCTGAATATAATCCACGCCATTGACTGTCACCAGATTTTGCAGAATATCCGGTGTGACATCAGAAGCACGCACCTGAGAAAGCTGATACCGCATGGCAAACAGGTTATCTGTAAACCCGCCAAAGGCTTCTTTATTGAAGAAGTTGCCCCAGCGACCCAGCATCTGTCCCAGAATCAAAGATGGTGCCATGGTATCCGCCATAACCCAGAAGCTTTTCTTTTTCAAATGGCTGTAAACAATGGCCGTGAGGACACCGCCGATGATGCCGCCGTAGATGGCAAGCCCGCCTTCCCGGATGGCAAATATTTTTTCTGGATGCTGGCTGTAAAAATCCCAGGAAAAAATAACATAATACAGTCTTGCACCGATGATGGCAATGATCATGGCGTAAATGATGAAATCCAGATAGGTATCTGGGTTTTGACCCGTGCGTTTGGCTTCATGGAGTGCCAGCAGCACACCAAGAATCACACCAAGGCCAATGAAAATACCATACCAGTAAATATCCTGTCCAAATACTGTAAAAGCCGTACGGCTCAAGTGGTCGATTTCGATTCCCAGATTGGGAAACCAAATTTCAGGCATAAGATCCCTTCTTTCTATCGCATTACCGATAGAACCATTTTATCCTGCGCAATGGTATTTTGCAACAATTTTTCCAAATCCTTTTTGTGCAATTCTTTCGTCAGGCGGAAAAGATCGCTCAAATCCGCGTCAAAAGGCGTCAATTCGATTTGGGTCAATCCAATGGCAGAAATGGACTGGAACAGCCGCAAAGTCTGTCCCACTGCCTTTTTCTGCAGTCTGCGGAAATGATTTTCGTCGATACCGTTCTGCTTTAACCGCTTCCAGTGGGCCAAAAGCAGTTCTGCCGTTTCTTCTGCCTGCTCGCCACTGCCCATAAAGGCACAGAAGGCAAAACTGTTTCCACAGCTGTACATCCGCTCCAGTGGCGCATCCAGCAAATCTTTTTCATAAGCTTCCAGAAAAAACGGACTGCTTTCCCCTGCCCATAAATCCATCAAAAGCTCCATGGCAAGTTTCTCCCGCAGGTTTCTTTCCCCTGGTTCCAGTTTAAAGCCAACTTGAAACACAGGTCGGCGCAGTCCCATAGCAATTTCCCGATACCGCTCTTGAATGGTATCCGGTTCTTTGCAGTATACAATCTTTCCAGTACTTTCTTTCTCCTGCACCAATGCTGTTGCCTCCATAATCTGGTGGTCATCCACATCGCCGGCGCAAATGAGCCAGAACTTTTGAGGTAGATAACAGGCATCATAGACTTTCTGCATTTTCTCCGCTGTGGTATTTTTCACGCTTTCTTCTGTTCCTGCAACGGGAAAACGCACAGGATGCTTCTGATACATCAAATCCACCATGGTTTCATAAGCTGCCCGGTTGGCGTCGTCTTTCCCCATGCGAATTTCGCTTCGGATGATGCTTTTTTCCTTTTCCACATCTTCCTCCTGAAAACAAGGATGCTGCACAAAATCCAGCAATAACCGCAGGTTTTCCATAAAGTTTTCACGGCAAGAGAAATAGTAGACTGTTTTTTCCCCATCCGTAAAAGCATTGGCTGCTGCCCCCTGTTTGCCGAACTGAAAAAGGGCATCTCCCCAGCTTTGCTGGAACAGCTTATGCTCGATGAAATGGGCAACACCCAAGGGGAAGCGGATCGGTTTTTCGCTGTTTTCTCCCTGCCAGCAAACATCGTTGGAACCGAAAGGCACCACCACTGCCGCAAATTTTTCTCCAAACTGTTTTTTGGGGTAAATACAGCAGCGCATGCCTGCCGCTGCCCGCTCCCGCAATATGGTTTCTCCTGCACCATGGCGCATCAATCCCATGAAAATTCCTCCTCTCCTGTCAGGGCATACATTGTCCGCAATGAAAGCTTCTGTGCCGCTTTTACCACATCTTCTACTGTTACATCTGCCAGTCTGCGGAGCATCTGTTCAGAATCCAGATTTGTTCCAATGATTTCCTGCTCCGCCACATAGTCCATGATTTTCCATTGAGAATCAGAAATATCGGATATTTTTCGCCGTATTTGCTCCACCGCATCTTGAAAATCGTCGTTTTTGATTCTATCATTCGCCACATTCTGCAAAATTCGACAAATTTCTGTTGCTGTATGTTTGGCGTCCTTCCCTGCAACACCTGTCTGAACAAATGCCAATCCTGTCATGGTGTCGCATGTCATGGAAATATCGTAGCATAATCCCTGTTTTTCCCGAATTTCCTGAAACAACAGCCCATTGCCGCCCCCCAGCACCTCGCAAAGCACCCGCAGAGAAAGAAAGGCTCTGTCCCAAGGATGCAAACCGGAATCAAACGCCAGTACCAGTCGGGTCTGTCCCATATTGGCTTTTTCTGCGATTTTGCGGCAAAGAGCCTGTTTCCGGGAAGTCTGCTGAAATTCCCACAATTTTTTCCCTTGTAAATCCAATGCACCTTTCCATTTCTTCAACATCTGTCTGCCGTCGCTGTCGCCGCAGACATAAAGATATACTGGCGCATGTGCCAGCACATCTTCATAAAAACCGCTGATGTCCGCCGAAGTGAGCTTTTCCAAATCTTCCAGATACCCATCAGCACAAACACCTGCGCCTTCTCCTTCCGCCGCTAATTCTCTGGCTCGTTTTGCGGCAAAGGAGATTTTGTCATCTCCTTGAGCTTCTAGCCGCCGTCTTAAAATGGCTTTGCACCGTTCCACCGTTTCCGCTGGAAACTGGTTGTCTATTCGTTTTGGATGCTTCATCAATTGGAGCAGAAAATCCAGCACTTCTTTCTCTGACACATGCTTGGAAACTTCCATGGAGAAAGACAGCCATGCTTCTCCGCCTTTTTTGATGATCTGTACCTGCCACAGAGCGCCATAACATTCCTCTGCCGCCGCTGTCACTGCCGTTACGGAAGGATATTTCTCCGTTCCTTTTTGGAGCACTTCTGCCAGCAAAGCCAGCTTTGTAGCATTTTCCCGGCGCAAAGGCACACGGAAAAAGCCCAGCAGGGCGTTTGTCTTGAATTTCTTTCCATCTACGAAAAACATCCGGCATTGTTCCACTTTCTTTGCCGTTGTATTCCTCATGTAATCACCTCATTTTGGTTTCTTTCCTCCTATTCTTTCCCGAAAGAGGAGAAAAAATCCAAAAAAACAGCAGAGCCTGCTGTTCAGACTCTGCTGTGTGCAATCTAATTTATTTCATCCATTTTCCATCCAGCAAATCTTTTGCATCTCTTGTCAGAGGGAAAATGTCGCTTCTATCGATGTATTCCAGAGAGAATTTTCGGTTCAGTGCGGCAAAATGTTTCAGACCAAAGGCGATACGATTCAGGTAAGAATAAACACCGATGGCACCTGTGGAGAAGTTGTTTGCTTCTTCGCCGTAAATATTCCGCAGTTCTCTCAAATCCGGGAACAATTCATCCAATGTGGAGCCGAACCGCTGGAGTTCTATAGGAATGTTACCTGCTTCGATGAGTTCTCCCACTTTTTTGGCACTCATTGCCGCTGCCATGGATGCCCGGCAAATGCCGATGGCGCTCACATAAGGCGCACCAAACGCCAAAGCTTTATAAACCTGATCTTCCATGGCAAAACCGCCGGTGATAGCAATATGGGGCAAACTCAAGCCTTCTTTTTCCATACGGGACATGATCTGCACCAGTTCACTTTCCATTGCCACTGTAGGCAGGCACCATTCGTTCATCATTTTACAAGGGCTGTAACCGGAGCCGCCGCCTGCGCCGTCGAATGTAACCATATCCACCTGTGCCATGGACGCAATGCGCAATACCCGTTCCAAATCAGCCGGATCATAGCCAGCCATTTTGAAATATACATTTTTCAAGCCAATGGCACGGAGTTCTTCAATGCGTTTGCAAAGGGATTCTTCGTCCCACATAGGCAATCTGCCATAAGAACGGAAGTTTTCTCCAAAGCCGGCTTTATAGCGTTCCTGCACCTGTAGATCGGAAGGATCAGGAATCACCAGCAGACCATTCTGCTGTGCCTTCAAAGCATCCTCCAAGGTTGCCAGACGGTTTACAGGCTGTGTGCCTTTGGCGGACTGACCGAATTTGATTTCAATGGCTTCACAGCCACATTCCTTGATGGCGTATTCCGGTACACCAATGCGGTCATCGTCAATATTCACCTGCAAAATAATCTGCCCATATCCACGGTAATATTTTCGGAAAGCATCCAGAAATTCTTTCAGCTTCGGGCAATGTACCACTTTGCCGTTTTCCAGACGCAGTGTAGGGTCTTTGGTTACGGCACCTTCGCCAATGACAGTCAATACGCCAGCCATAGCCGCACCGCCAAAGTAATCCTGCCAGTTCAACTTAATCAGAGCAGGCAGAATGATAGGCAATTTCAGCTTCACAGGATGGAGTGTGCCGATTTCTGTTTCCAGATTCACATCGTGAATGGTTGCCTTATCGGAATCTGCTTCCGCACCCATAGCACCAAACACCCGCCCATTGATGTTGAAATGGGAGTAATCAATGGGATACTGTTTTTCCGATGCCACCTGATTGTCCCCGGTAGTGGTGGGATACACGGCATCTGCACCACGCACAGCAGACAAACCGATTTCACAAGTACCTACACAATCTGCTGTGCACATGGAACACATACCGGAAAATGTGCAGGGATGAGCAGCATCTCTCAGTTTTGTTCTGTTGAAGGCAGAACCAAGCAAAGGACTATATGACATAACCAAGACCTCCTTATCGCATCATAATTTATCATAAAACTATGGTAACATCAAGGATAATTATTGTCAATTTTAACAATTCCTATATTTTTTCAGGAATTTATTTCTTATAACTGCGTATGCATTTTTGCAATGATATATGTTCATTTCGAATAATTGTATTGATAAAAACGCATACTTTCATTTCTGCCATGTCATGGCAAAATCTACAAAGGGCTGCCATGTCTGACGGAACAGACTGTTTTGCAGATAAACGAAATTCAGCTCCCGAAAAATATCAAAATTCAAAATTTCCAGAGGGAAAAGTCGCTTTTCTTCTAACTCCTGTTTCACCACCGGTTCATACAAAAACGTAATGCCAAGGCTGGCTTCCGTCATGGCTTTGATAGCTTGAAAATTGCTGATTTCCTGTACAGCAGAATAACTATGCACCGTAAAATTATTCTCTTTCAGCAATTCCTCCAGAATATCTCTGGTACCAGACCCAGGTTCCCGCAAAATCAATGGTTCTGTGTGGGTTTCCCATAAGGAAATAGATTTCCCACGCAAGGGACACGCCTTCCCGCAAACCCCCAAAAACCGTTCCCGTTTATAAAGGGTAAAATCATATTTTTCTTTATCAAAAAAGCCTTCTACAATGGCGAAATCAATTTTTCCTTCTTCCATCATGTGCAGCAGCTTTCCTGTGTTATCCACTGTCAAATGCAGGGGATACTGTGGATATTCCTGCAAAAAATCTACCATAATAGGCGGCAGCATGTAATCTCCGATGGTTTTTGTGGCACCAATCCGAAGATGGATTTCCGTATTTTCTTCCCGCTGCATCTCCTGCAGAATTCCTTGGGCATTTGCTGTCATTTGCTGGGCAAGGCGCCGCAGAGTTTCCCCTTTTTCCGTCAGACGCAGCACTTTCCCCTGATAGGAAAAGAGCCTACAGCCATAATATTCCTCCAGCCAGCGAATCTGCTGTGTCACAGCCGGCTGGGTAATATGCAGCGTTTCTGCCGTTTTGGTATAATTCATAATATCACAGAGCGCCAGAAACGTTTCCACGCGATTGTCCAGCATGATATTCTCCCCTTTCAAAACTTTTCCTCCATCATACCATATTTCTGCCCATGAAAAAAGCAGAGAAACCATTTGGGGCATCTTCATAAGAAAACAAAGAAAGCCAAAATCCTTATCATTGCAAAAGATTTTGGCTTTCTTATTTTAAGATTTTATTTAATATATTTTCTTCTGAAGACCGCCGTCGCAATTCCTCTTAAGAAATCAAGAAAAAGGAAAATCTATGTTTTCTTAAGAGGAAGTTGCTTTTGGTCTCTCTGCTTCCAATTCATTTTTATGCTGCTGCCAATGCTTCCGCAGGTACTTCAAAGTCAGGTACTGCGTCAAAGTTGCTGCATGTCATGTGTACCAAAGTTTTGGAAATGGTAACAGGATTTTCTTCTCCGCCACTCATAACATCCATAATTCCCTGCATCATGGCTGTCATATCCAGTTCGTACTGCATCACATAGCCATCGTCACTGATCCACAGTTTTACAGGCATACCTTCTACGCTGTCCATGAGGGTAACCAGATCATCTGCGGAAATACCCAAGCCAGCAGTTGTAGATTCGATACCGGAGTTTTTCAGAGCTTCTTCCATAGCGTCGCCTGTCAGCAGACCTTCAATCACTGTTGTCTTGTTACCGTTGATTTCTTCTGTACCTGTGACCTTGAAGGCCTCAATGTTTTTCAGATACAGATCCATATTCTGTCCTGCGTTGTACTGAGAAACGTCTGCACTTGCCATAGGCTGGTGAATCCATTCTCCGTCCACCTGCATATATGCATCCACAGTATCACCGTTCTGTACTGCATACATTTCATATGTCTGCAGCGCTTCGTCGTTCAATGTCATGCTGATGGTCATATTGGTTTTGAAGGGATCCAGCTTCAAATCCATATCAGATTTTACCACGGACTTCATGGATTCTTCTTCAAAAGCCATATCCATCTGTACTTCCATCTGGGCAGACATACTTGTCACTTGCGCCATTGTGTCATTTGCTTTCTGCAGCAATGCTTCTACGTCTGTTGACTGTTTCGCACCACAGCCTGCTGCTGTAGCTGCCATTGCCAGTGCCATAGCCAATGCAAAAATTCTCTTTTTCATTTACCTGTCCTCCTTTGGGTTGGTCTTGATTAAATTTGATTTTCTGCATCATACCATAAACAACAGAGGTTTGTCCGCAAATTCTCTTTTCGGTAAGAATTTCTTAAAAGAACATTAAAAAGTATAATGCTCTACAAAGATTTATACGAAATCAAACATGACCATGTATCCCAAACAAACATTGAATTTATCACGTTTTTAGTACTAAGTCAAATCACAAGAATTTTAATGCCACTATTCAATACTTGTGCAACGGTGGCAAATCGGTGGCAAAGTAAGTGGTTTTTGGTATAACCGTAAATCTATCCACAATACTAAGGAGGTACTTTATTATGAAGAAAATCGCCGGTTTATACCAAAGCTACCTGAAGGAAAGAAATGATGAACTGCAAGAAATTTCAACAGGAGGAGAAAAGATGGAAAAACTCACTGCATTTTTGAAAGAGAAGCTGAACGCTGATGATTATTTCACTGCGGAAGAATTGCTGAATGAGCTGGTAGCCGAAACCGAAGAAAAAGGCTTCACTGCCGGATGCAAATATACCAGCGGTCTTGCAAAAGAACTTTTCACAGAATAAAAAATAAGTGGGGGTGGTCCATCCACCCCCTGTTGCATATGATTTTTTCTTTTTTATTATATTTTTTTCAAATTTCCCTTGAAATACTGCTAGCAGTATGTTATACTAAGTACAACTTAAAGATTTCTTTTATACTTATCAATAGAGGAGGTATTTTTATGAAAAAATGGTACGCTGTAATGAAAGACAACGATGATACTGATTGGGGCTTTGGTTCCTTTGATTTAGATGAGGCAATGGATATGGTAAAGCCATACATTGTTGACGGTGGCTATATCGCAGTCATCGATGAAGGAGCCGATCCTGTTTGTATTGACGAAATTAGATTCTAAAGAGGTGTTACACATGAAAAAATATGACCTTTACTTTTCCAGAGAAGAAATCAAAAACAGAGAAGATGTGAAACCATTTTCCACCTTCCTTTCTGAATCTGCTGATCTTGTATCTTCTTTCAATGTAGAAGAAGATGCCCTGCAGGCGCTCAGTCAGTATGAAACCGTTGTGAAGAAAACAAGCGCTTTTTCCGGCAAACCCTTCTATGTCATTGAAGAATACACCGTTGTGGAAAATGAGTATGATGAAGATATGGAATTCATTTCCGGCGGTGATGGGATCGAATGTTCCTGTTTTCCTGAAGAATGGGATTTCTATTCCGTTTATTCCGAACATGATACCCTTATCTACGAAAATGTCGATGGGCAGGAATTGGAAGAATGTCTGGATCTTGAATCTGATGATCATCCCGATCTCTATGCTGTCAACCAGCGTACAGGTTCCGTAGTTAAGCCACAGTAAGGAGGACTAAATGTCAAAAGCAAAAGATACCTATAACAGAAAAAATTATTCTCAGTTATCTGTTCGGCTCGAAAAAGAACTGATTGCAGAATTCAAAGAAAGATGTGATATGGAAAAACGAGCGTATGCTGATGTCATCCGCCAACTCCTCAAAACATATTTGAAAACTCCATAAAAAACAAAAAATAAAAAATAAGGGGCGGATATACCGCCCCGTTTTTCCTCACTTCTTTGTCAGCACCGCGATACTGCCTTTACTTGTCACCTCATACCCCAGCACATCGGCAATATCCCGAATTTTGATATAGTTTGTCCCGTCCTTTAGGATACGGTCCACGATAAACTCTCTGCCGTCAATGATCAATTTCGCCTGTTCAACCATCTCGTCATCAACCTCCTCTTTCACTGTGTAATCGATGTCTTTCAAAATCAGCCAATGGGTAAATCCAGCCTTGCTCAGCTTATTCTTCCGGCAGCCATAAGCACTGCCATCCTCGGCAATATATTCCCCATTGCCGATATAGATACCGATATGTCCTTTCTGCCACACAGCCGCCCCGATCGGCGCCTTGCTGATAGTGGAAATGGGCTGCACATCCAGAGCCGTGTCATGGTATCCCTGGGAGTTGCGAACAATACCCGTTGCCCAGCTGATCAGACCAGAACAGTCACAGCAAACCTTTCCGACCTTGTTTTTATCGCTGTCCCAGACCAAAGCACCATAGAGGGCTTTCAGTTCATTGTATTTCGCCAATGTCATGACAGTACCCTTCATGCCGTACACATATGGGACGCCCAGCTTTGACTTTGCAAACGCTACCAGCTCTGCCGCTGTTACTTTAGCCATCAATAGTCACCCCTTCTCTAATTTCCTGTACCAAAAAGCAATTTTCCACATAAGCCGCTGCGTGTTCGTTTTTCGCCAGCATTTCCCGCATCTGTTCCAGCGCTTCATCCACCCACAAAGAAAACGTATCAAAAGAAATCACTGCTGCCACTGCCGGAAACCGCTGCACAAATAAATCGTAAACCTGACGCAATTTCAGCTGTCCGGTACCGCCGCCCAGTTCCTTTTCCGCTTCCGTCACCGCATACAGCAGCCATTCCTTGATTTTGGCAATCTGTTCTTTTGTAGGCAGCTTGAAAAAGTGATACAGCATAAATCCTGCTGCCGCTGCTACGCCTACACCAGCAATGAGCAAGTACCAGTTTTCCATCAAAAATTTCACAACATCATTCATACTTCAGACCTCCTTATTTGTCCATACTTCTTCCTGTTTTGCGTTGTTTGTTTCCCGGTCAAATCGCAGTTTCTCTTCCTCTTTCGTTTCTTTGAAGGACTTGATGCAGTACGTCACCACCGTACCGATGATGGCGGTCACCACTGTCATAGACAGATTTTCTGCGATTTCCGTTCTACCTAAAAAAGCCAGCAAATAGGATAACTGCAAATCAAAAATTGAGATTGCAAGAATCCACTTTACCAGCTTTTTGGTATATGTATTTCGTTTTCGTCTCATTGGCTGTACCACTTCCCATCCAGATCATGAAGTCGCTGTTCATGGTTCTGCAGCATAGCATCCTGATTCTCGTTATGGCTCCACAACCGTTTATGTGCTTCTGTCTTTTTCTCATCCAATGTGTCTACCTGTTCCGCCAAAGACTCAATCCGCTCTGTCAAACGTGTGAGTGCATTTGTCAACGGAATGATGGTTTTCACAATGGTGATGATAAATCCGGCAAGAAACACGATTCCTGCCACAATATCCCAAGTCATATATACCACCTCATTTCACACCAACGTCCTCAAACCAATGTTGTCAAATATTTGTTCGTTTTGTTCGAAAATAACAATGTAACCACCACCGTCATTCAGTTACGCCATATTTTGACAATATTTCACCGCACACAGGGTCCTTCAAAAGTTTTTTTACTTGACCGGGTGGCAGCGCGTCAATCAATTTCTGGAAATCGGACGACTTTTCTTCAAAACTTGCAATCTCGTTCACCCTTTTTTCTACTGCCTGTTTAAGCTTCACTTGTATCCACCCCCAAGTCTCTCAAATACCCAAGGTATTCCTGTTCACGGTTTACCACGCAAGACATGATATACTGCTTTTCATCCTCGCTGATTGTCTGGTCAGTAACCATCTGTGAAAGCTGTTCCTCTGTGATTTCGCCTTTCTGATATCTCTTTTTGTAGTAGTCCAGAAAATATTCTGCTCCTGACTTCATACGATCAGCCCCCTTTTCACAAGTTCCTCCATGACCATGTCCGCCCCTTCCTGACGAACTTCGTCCTGACTTTTGATTACAGTTGCATAGATTTTTTCGTCCATTGTCAGTTCTGGTTCTGGGATTGGCTCATATTCCACACGAATGGACTGCATATCTTCATTAACATAGAGCACTGCATAGTAACCTTCTTTGCTCTCTGTTTTTGGTAAATCGCCATCAATCCATATAGTTGTTTCATTCAATCGGATTAGGGCTTCTTCTTTGCTCTGATGTACGTTAAACCATATTACTTTTTTTGTATTCAAATCATGGCATACTATCATAATAACCCCTACTTTCTACTTCATCATAATAAAACTTAACATCTTTTACCGTACCACCTTCTCGTGATGTTGAAAATATCACTGCATATAATTGGTCTTTTACAACATATGGATGAAATATTGATGTTGTGTAGTTTGTACTATCAACTTCACCAATCATACAACCAACATAGGTTTGACCAAATGAACCGCTACCCCTAGCTGTATCCCCTTTTACAGGAAGATTCTTAATTGAAGACCGGTGTGTTGTGTCACTATACACAGCATCAAAAAAATTTAAGTATGTTTGTGCATCTGAGCCTTTCGATCCAGATTTAGAAGTAACTTTTGCCCTAACAAATCCCGTTTTAGAAAATCTAACATAACCTAAAAATACACGTTCCGCAGTATTACCATCTAGGCTAAATTCTTCATTGTCCAACACTGTTATCTTTAAATTATCCGATGGAACTAATATGATACTATCGCTACCCATAAGTTTTAATACCTTTGCTAATTTTCCAAACAGCGTTTCATCCTCTAGTGCATCCCCACTTGTCCCAATCTTCCCATCAATCCCCGTTACCTTCGTCAGCATCTCCGCTAACTTTTCCAGCAGCACATTTTTCAACTGTGCCAGCCGTCCAAACAATGTGGGCTGTGTGTCGGCGTCACTTTCTTCACCGATTTTGTTATTGATTTCTTCTACCGTTGCTTGCTGGGCTACATCAGTCAAGGCTGTATTGATGTTATTGACCTCTGTCTGGGTATTGTTGACCTGTTTCATGAGATAATTATACCCATGCTGTTTTGTCAGCCCTGTTTCTGTCCCATTCGGACTGATGGTCTGCCCTTGCGTCCAGTTTTCCGGTAAATTTGCTGGTAATTTTGGCATAGGTCATCCCTCCTTTACATCTACCTGAATTTTATGGGTGAAAATCGCCGGCTCTGTCACCGGCACGTACACGGGAGAAGTCGTCAGCACATTCCCATCACTGTCCAGCAGCTCGATCTGCGTCACCAACGAGGTCTGTTCTGCTGTCACTGTATACTGCACCTGTGCCACATTTCCCACTGTTGTTCTATCCAGCGAAGAAATGACAATACTGCCATTGATTCTGGCACTGGCTACATTGGGCGGGATGGCTTTTGCCGTATCCTCCAAAAGTTCCTGCTGCACACTATAATTTGATGGCACCACGACCACCTCCTTATCTTTTGTCAATACAAAGGGCGTCAAACCCAATCCCCACGAACCCAAACGGTACTGCCACACCAAAGCAGACAGCGCCACAGTTTCTCCTAGCGTGAGTTTATTTGCCACAAAAGGTTGATTGATGAATACGATATGGGCTGGTTTGATTCTCCCAACCGTATAAGAAACCTCCGTGGCATAAGACTGGTTTTCTGCACTGCTGAGGATATACAGGGTGTAGTTTGGATAGTCCACATGGATTTCATATTTTCCCTTGCCGATGATCTGGTCTAGCTTCTGATACAGGAAACCAAGGGTAAAAGGTGGTTGCATGGAAACACGATTCAACACCCTTTGTCTGCGAAAATCCAGTGTTTCTGTCTGGGGATTCGGCACAATACCGAAAATCTTTTCCCATGTGGAAACAGCACCCTCATCCATGGTCTGAAAAAAGAAATTGTCTGCCACCGCATTGATGGCAGCGGCAAGGGCTTCCATCTGGGCGCTTTCTGTTTTGCAAATCTCCTGAAAATCCAGAATCCGCCGGAACCAAGGCGGCAGATACCGCAGTAAATCCGTATCAAGTTGCCACATTGAGGTTCACCGTCCCTTCTTTTGGCACCTGCTGCACCGTCCCTGTCTGGGTCAGTATCACATCCTGCGCCTGACCATTCATTCGCACATTGGTGGCATTGACCACACCCGGCACCTGAATGATGGCGGCAATGACCTGCGCTAAATATACATCTGCCTGATACTGCACGCCGCCGGGAACTGTAGGCGCTGCCCATCCCTTCCGCACCTGCAGCAGATAGGCGGCAATGGCATCCTCTACAGGCTGCTGTACCTGCCCGATCTCATACCCAGCCGCCAGCGTCAAATTTGCAGTGACGTTGATGGTGACAGCTTCCGGTGCGACAACGGTCACCTGTGCACCGATGGGAGCCATACCAAGTCCTAACCCCTGATTCACAGGTGGGTCAACAGCGTTCTGCACCGTTTCCACCAGTAATGCAGACGCAGGTTCAAAATCCGCCCCAATGATGGAGCATTTCACCGTGCCGCCGCCGTTCCATGTGGGATAGACCTGTACACCGCCTACCCCATCCAAACCGCCGATAAACTCACGATAGGCTGCCACATTGCCGCCGAAAGGTTTTTCGTTCAGGGCATTGATGATACGCTGCCGAAAATCATCATCCGTTTCCACATCATCCCCAGGAATCAAAATGTCATCAATGACCGCCGATTCCAGACCGGGAAGATACGTAATGGGCAAGATGTTCCCTGTGTAATCATTGCCGATGATGCCGACGGTTTCCGCTTTCAGCTGGAATTCGTTAGGATTGTCTGTGGTGCCGCTTACAATAAAATTGATGCTGTCCGCTCCGTTGATGGTGGAAAATCTTGCTCCCAAAGGCACTGGCTGTGAAAATTTACCCAGACGGACAGCTGCCGATGCTGGGTAACGTGTCAAGCCGGCAATGACTGCCAGAAGGTCTAAGGACTCGCCCACTGCTGTTGGAATGTAAGCGGAAAGCTGTACCTGATCCAGTGCCAGATAAAAGGCTTCCAGCCCATAAGCAGAAGCGCCAACAGATGTCTGGATAAGGCTGCCCTCCCGTTTGTCATAGGAATTGGATACCTGTCCCAGCATGGTCTGCAACAGGTTTTGGTATGTAGCATTGCTGAAATCTATCAAGCTATTCCCTCCTTTCTGCATGAAAAAAGCACCCACGACTGTGAGTGCCTCTTTCAAACTTCAATCACTTAATATCCTGTAACGCCTGTAATCTTATAATTATCCGCGGTATCATCAACAACTAGTGCTTTGAAACTCCATGTTTGACCGGGTTCCAAATTCGTCACATTATCCAAAGTAGATCCCACTAAGGTTTCTCCCTGATAAAGCCCGATTTCCACCTGAACATAACTATATGTCTTTGCGGAATTATTTTTGATTTCACCTACAACATATCTCGTATAGCCATCTGATTCATCACTGGTGCTCAAAACTTCCAAGTCCGGTCGGCTTGCTTCTGTTTCTATCGTAGTAATGACCGCACCGTCTTTGTACAAATCCACATCATTCCATCGAACCATATTGACTGTATAATCTTCGTTTAGGTACAAAATCACATTTTTAGCATTTTCAGCATTTACACGGTATCCCAATTCGTTTTCCTTATGCGCCCCATCAAGCATTTCATCATGCGTAAATTCAAAAGCATTTACAACGCCGCATTCCTCCAAAACAGCTTGGATTGCGTTTGCCTCTTCCTCACTCACGCCTATGCTGTCAGTGATAACTTCGCTGGTTGGTCTGTTTTCCGCAGACGCTCCTAAGAAAATCAAAAACGCAATGACAAGCACAACTGCCAAAATCACAATCAAGCAGCCCTTTCCGCTTTTCTTTCCTTGTGAATTCTTCAAGGAAGCCATAGCTTCTTCTCTTGTCACTGTCTGCACAGGTTTCTCCTGATCCAGCTTCGTCCCGCAGCTTTGGCAAAACAAGTCCGTTTCTCCCACAGCTTTTCCACATTTCTTACAAAATCTACCCATAAATATTCCCCTTTCCATTTTTCTCCATCATATCACAAATTGCAACTATAAGAAACAGAATTTCACAAAATGTTGCAATTTATCAAATGATGTTGCAAATGGAAAACTTTTTGGGAATCATATTGTCATCCGCTGCGGAACAGGTCCATATACCGTCTGTACTGTAAATGCTACAGTCAGACGATCCCCACTCACTTGATAGGAAAAATCCGTGATTTCCGTCATGCGGTTATCTGTACGGATGGCGTCTTTCGCTCTCCGCTGAATCTCCAAAGCCACATATCCGGGATTCTGCCCAACCAGACCTTCCCATTCCATGCCAAAGTTGGGGCTGTAAATCTGCCAAAGGAACCGCTCTACGGAAAAAAGGATCTCCACTGCCTGTTTCACAGCAGTGAATCCGTCAGCCATGCCAGAGATACGCCCTGTTGCGGGATTGACATACCATGTGTAAGACGGCTGTTCCGTAAAGGTCACACCTTGGGAGATATTGATCACATTTTCCGGCAAAGTTGCCATTTCTCACACCTCCTGAAAAACTCTGGACAAAACCACATACTTCTGCCCGTGCTGCACCCGCAGCATCAGCACCTTGTCCCCTACTTCCAGCCCTCTGTTTAACGTGATAAAGCCATCATTTGGCAATGCCTGCCCATTCTCGTAGCAGGTGATACCCGTCAGCTCTGTGGAACACTGACCGGCGGGCTGGATGGTGGCGTCTGTAACTACATGGTTGTGGGTGGTATCATGGCTATGTGCAAAAGTCGTTACTTTCTTTTCCACAACCGCAGCTGTCAAATAAAGTACCTGAGAACGCAAAGGCGCTGCCTGATTGTCTGTTGTAATTTCCAACGGCTTCACCTGTGTGACCGTTCCCACCACCAGATCGGCGGGCTGCATGGCTTTACTATTTTCCTGTATGATCTGTTGCAGTACTTCTACTAACTCCATACAATCACCTCAAATCGCCAACGTATCAAAACTCATGGTGTGTTTTTCATTCTCAAAAGTATGGGTGATTTTCTCAATCATGACATACTGGTCAAGGTCGATGTCACCCAGCCCCTGTATTTTCATCAGAATCATCATACCAGCCCGCAGCCCAAGCACTCCCAGAGATTCCACACTAAGGGTACGCAGACGGCGGTTATAGTAGGACAGCATGGTTTCCGCCTGTTCTCGCATCTTAGCAGTATTGGTTTCCCCGTCTACGGTCTGATATAACCGCAAAAGTCCCCATCGTGCAATGTTGGCAGAATCTTTGACTTCCACCACTTCTGCCTTACCTGTTTCTTCATTTTCCCGCACCAGTTTGATGCTGTTGTAGGTCTGTTTGTCGATGTCTGTTTCGTATTTATAGTCTGTCACCAAAGAACGGTCACCCAGTACCACATCCGTTTTCATGTTTGCCGCTTCCCGCAGGCTCAGACCGTTGCCGTCATCGAACAGTACAAATACCTTTCCAGTGTTCAAAAGTGTCTGCTGGATGGCTTCCTCAATGATATCCAAACAGGACTGGTCGTCTTCCAACAAGGAAGGAATGGGGTATCCCGTGTCCTCGATGGTGCTGACCGGCAGCTGGAAGTCTGCAGCGATCTGCTGTAAAATCTGCCCTGCCGTCTGCCCATAAAAGTGGTAAGAGGCATTGGCTTTCAAATACCGCATGCTGTCGTAACAGGTCACTTCAATGATGCCCCATCTGTCTTTGCTCTTATGAAATACCCAGCCCAAGAAAACCACCTGCCCATCCACAGAAAACCGTACCACATCTCCCTCCACAAAGGAGATGCCGCCAGCTTTGATGAGCGTAAAGGTAAATTTCCCCGGGCTTCCTGTGCGGTTGGTGGTATAGCTTGCTGTAGACACACAAGGGGCAGCATCCCAGAGCTTTCCTGTCCGCTTTTCCGTGATCAAAAGTTCTGTTTTCACTGTGTATCTACCCCCTGTAAGTCTCCTTTTTTACACCAGCCCAAAGCCCCGCCGGATTCTGATTTTACATGTACCGGATAGGGTCTATCATTGTCATCATTGATGATACGGGACACCACCACCCGTCTGCCGTTTCCGCTTCCGGAAGGCTTGTCACCATAACTGGAATAAAAATATTTTCCGTTTAAGGTTGCTGTCATACCTACATATAGCTGTCCTTTTGGGATGCTGCGCGTCTGCTCTGTGGTAGCTGTTGCGGGCTTTTCTGCCGTTGCTTCTGTCTGAATCTGCACCGTAAGGGGACTGTAGTCCCGATACTCTGTCAGCTCCAACGTATAATAGAAGTCCCCTGTCTCACCGCCTCTTTCTTCCGTCTGGAAACCAGTCACCAATACATTGATGCCTGGGTCGTTAACAAAATAAGGGGTGCCGTCCTCATAATACCTGGTAGGCGTATAGATCAGCACCTCTTTGTTCGCCATAGCACTTCGGAAAAAGTTGATGTAAAACTCTGGCGGTCGGAAATCACCGCTGGTCAATGTCATACGGTCGATGCGCCCAGGGAAATAGCTTTCGATGGTTACTTTCTTCAGGTTTGGGATTCTCGGTACCATAATGGGACCAATGCCCAGCACATTATACTCCTCGTTTGCGCTGTCCTGCGAAACAGGAAGTTTTTCAGGATTGACAGGAAGTCTGATGATATCTATGGCACCTGCACTTGGTTTTTGAAAAAACAAAGCAAAATCATTTCTTGCCGCCACGTTTCACACCTCCTATACCCTTGCTGTAGACTTCGCACTGCCGGCTGCTCGCTGTTCCTGCAGGATGATAGCCAAAGCGTCTGCCAGAGATTTCCGGTCAGCTTCTGTGTTGCCGGTATTGGCACCATTTACCGTGATAACAGGCGTCTGTGCTGTCAAATTGATTTTATTGACATATCTTTGGGTAGCCATATCCACCATCAGCTTGATGTCCTCTTTGGACATGTCTACGGATTTTTTCATACTGCTGACATCTTTTCCGATACCGCCCAGTGTATCGTTGATGTCTCCCAGAGAGGTGCCGCCTGCGGAAAAACTGCCCATATCAGGCATTCCCGCGCCACCGCCAAAAATATTGGAAAAGAAATTGGAGCCTTTATCGTAGCCGGAAGAAAATGCGCTGCCATAGTCTTTATATTCCATAGGAGAGAAATATTCTTTCCAGCCGGAAGACTCTTTTACAGCAGCTGACTTTGCCCCAAGGGAACTGATATAAGATTCCAAACCACTGGTCAGGTTCACAGATGCCCATGGTAGTTTGTTGATCAAATCCTCCAGTCCTTTGGCAATATTTAATATATATCCCAAAACTGTCTGTGCCATATCGTAAAAAAGCACTTTCACCGCAGCTACAGGATTGTTAAACACATTCCCTATGAAATTTGCGAATACCGCAAAGCCGTTATACATGAACGCCACAGTGTTATAAACATGAGCACCCAAGGCAGACATAACGCCGGCAATGATTCCGGTCGCGGAAACTGACGCACCTGTAAAATGGTTATAGGCAGCCACGCCAGCATACAACGCCCCCACGATGAGTGCCAATCCCATCAATACCCATGTGATAGGCGATGCCAAAAGAGCACTGTTAAACACCATAGTGGCGGCACTAGCTGCAGCTGTGTTGCCAGTCAAAACACCATACCCAATAGATAAAAGAGTCACAGCCCCATGATACGCTGTCGTCGCAATGGTAGCAATTTTCGTCCAGTTTGCTGCTACCTGAAAAATGGCAAAAGCCGCACCAGCCCCCAATACCAACGGACCAATGATTTCCAGATTATTCGCAACCCAAGAAAGACCAAGAAGCACAGGACGCAGCCCCATAGTTGCATAGTTCTGGAATTTAGTCCAAACCTGTCCCCATGTCATAGGCATTTCTTCAAATTTGGCATTGGTTTCCTCTGCCGCGGCAAACATGGCGTTTTTGACGATATCTGCTGTGATAGCCCCTTCAGACGCCATCTCTCGCATCTGCCCAACATTCACACCAAGATAATTGGCTATGGTTTGGGCAATCATAGGGGTTTGCTCTAAAATAGAGTTCAGTTCTTCCCCACGTAGTACACCAGATGCCATGGCTTGTGTCAGCTGCAGCATAGCAGTTTGCCCTTCCATGGTGCTGGTACCGGAAATCGCCATTTGTTTATTCAGCTGCTCCGCAAAGGCAACGATTTCCTGCGTACTGCCAAAGGCGTCCCCTGCGAGCATTCCCAGTTTAGATACCATCGCCGCTGTTTCTGCGTAAGAACCTCTGGCACGGTTGGCGCTTTGGAAAATCATATTGTTCAGTTCCGCTGTGGTCTGCAACCCATCGTTGACCATGTCTAGCCTTGCAGTCGTGGATACCAAGGTATCTGACATTTGCAACAATCCCTTGACGCCCTGCAACCCGATATAACCGCCAGCCATTTTCTTTAATGATGCCGTCAAACGGTCTGCCGAACCAGTACCACTTTCCATAGACTGGTTATACTCTTTCTGTGCTTTGGCAGCGGCTCTTGCCTGCCGTTCCGCTTCCTTTTCCGCAGCGGCGGCAGCACGGATACTGGCGGTCTGTGCCTTTGCCTGGGCTTCTGCTAACTTCTGTTCTGCTGTCTGTACCCGTAAAGCGGATTGATACACACGCGCCTGCTGGGCTGCCATTTTGGCAGCCGCAGTGGTTTCTTTTGTGACCGTTTCACTTTGCTCCATCATTTTGATGTAAGCCCCAAGCCCAGCAGAAAACTTGTCCTCAATGGCTAACACTTCTCGAATATTACCCATATCACAACTCCTTTCTCTGCTGTTCTCTATCGTGAATTTCTTTGGATACAAACTCCGCAATCAGAACCCGCTCCGGATAGGGAAGCTCTGCGTATTGGTGCGGCAGCATGCCGAAATTGACAAAGCAATAATACGCAATCATCGTTTCCGCATCGCCGCCGCTAATCAGTTTTTTGCTTCAGTTACTGTTGGGTCATCCGCAGAAAAACCGGAAATCTCGCTGATTTTTTCATTCAGCAAAGCAAATTCACCCGGCAGCAGCATTCTTGCGACAACTTCTGTCGCGTCCATGGTTCCGTAAGCGCCGCAAAGTTCCGCATCTGAAAAATCAGGAAAAACCGTTGCCGCTACTGCCAGCTTTCTCCGGAAAGTAATCAGGTCAAATTCTTTTGTCATCTGACCGTTTTCCCCTCTTACCCTGCGGTAACTCTGGCGTGTAATGGCATCATTTTCTTCCTGAGACAAGGCTCTCACCTTGAAAGGAACCACTTTTCCTTCTTCGTCTTTGAAACGATCAGAAATAAACACTTCCTTCTCTTCGTGAACCACTGTAGGGTGTAAAAACGCAAATAATTTACTCATTTATATTCCTTCCTTTCTCAGCCGCCATAAGACGCAGGCTCGTTAAAGCTCCGCAGTTTGGCTACTCTGGTATATGTGAAATTGAATTCAAAATTCAGCATAGCTTCCTCACTGTCCAAAATGGAAAGCGGGATGGAACCGGTCAGCTCACATCCATAATAAGCAATGGACTGACTGCCAATGGTATTAGACGCATCTTCGTTGGTGATCTGCAGATCAAACTGCGGCATATTACCAGTATTGATATATTCCAGCACCATGTCACGCCAAATATCATTACCATAGTAGATATTGCCTTTACCTGTCTGCTTTGCACCATTGGCTTTGTTCTGGATGGTTCTTGTTCCTACCACACGCATTTCTTTGCCTTGGATTTCCGCATAGGTATAGATGTTCATCATGCTTGCAATTTCATTTTGCTTTCCATTTCTGGTAACGAAGATCTTCCCCTCGGCACCATTGACGGTATCTTTTGCTAATAAATACTTGCCCACAAGCACACCTCCTTACGCTACTGTAATAACCACGTACAGTTTTTCCGCTGCGTCCACAGGCTGAATCCGCAGATTGATGACAACTGCATCGATGTCATTCCCCGGCAACACCTCCACGTCATCCGGCTCAAAATTCTGGATGGCATTGTTTGCCTGCATTTCCTGCAAGTATCCCACAATGACAGCCTTAAACAAATCCCGTCCTGTCGCGTTATTGTCTACCACACCGATGAAGCTCTCGGAAAACTGCATATACAGGTCATTGGCGATGGTATGCAGGGTACGGATAACGCGGTTCTTCTGATAGGGTTTGGAAATATCCGCTGTGAAGGTTGTCAGGCTGTTGATGTCAGAATCTACTTTCACAGCCCCATTTTCCGCAAATACCACAAATTTTCCCGCCTGCAGAGCTGCAATGATCTGGTCATTGGTCATTGCCGGTGTCACAGATACGGCATCAAGATATTTGGCATAGGTCAAAGATTCATTGTAATTTGCCCCCGCCTCTGCGCCGCCTACCCACCAACAGAGCTGTTTGCCTGTCAGTGTAGTGCCATCTGCAAAGGAAATACCTGTAATGTCTGAGCATACATTGATAACGAAACGGCTGTCAGGGACATTCAAGCCATAAGCAACCAGCTGGGAATATCTGCCCTGTGTATTGGCAAGACGTTCCACAAAGTTGACCATTGCCGCCTGCACAGTGCCGTCATCCCCGTCATAAATGAGAATGTCAAAGTCATAGGCTTCAATATTGGACAGGAATGTGGTATAAGCTGCTGTTTCCACAGTACCATCTGCACCCGTTGCCAGTTTCACACCTGCTGTTTCTGTCAATGCACCGCTACCGCTGAATGTCACCCATGCATTGGCTTTCAGCTCTTCCACTTTTTTTGCCGTCTGGGTATCCACCACGGCACCGTCCACAACGGTCTGCACATCAAAGGTGCCTTCTGCGTCCGCCTGCTCTGTCACCACAATGGTGATATCATTTCCTCTGACACCGGGATAAAGGGCTGTGGCTGTCATCTGTCCTTCTGTCACCGTTGCCTGCACAGAACTGCTTGCAGCAGGACGATACAACAGAACTTTTGAGGCACCGTCTGTCCGGTCACTGCCTTTGAAGATTTCCTGCAAAAACCGTGCCTGTGCCGTGTAAATGGGATAGCCGCAAAAGGGAGTCGTATCTGCCCCTGCTGCCACTTCCATGACCTTTCCAACAGGTCCCCAACTCATAGGCTCACAAATGGCAACCACGCCACGGCTGCCAATGGACAGCCCTCTCTGGGACTCTGATGTAAAATTGATATAGACGCCCGGGCGCACCTTATCCTGTTTGGTCCATGTTCCACCTGCCATTATTTCTCACCTCCAAAAAAGGCATCCACCGCTTTCTGGGCTTCTGCCATGGTATAAGTTTCTTCTGCCAAAATCGCCCGCAGGAAATCCTGCTGCACATGAGAAAAGCGCTTGCTTTTCAGCAGCGCTTCCCGTTTGTACCGTTTCTCCTGGGACTTGTTTTCTTTTTTCATTCCACCACTTCCTCATTGTATCTTTCAATGTTCTGCATTTTGATGGTTTCTTTCGGAATCCGCACACGCTCTCTGATTTCAAAACGATAGTGCAGTTCGTTCAGATCGATGTCCCATTCCCTGTCATAGGTACGAATCTGTACCGGTTCTGTCTGGATGCCGTCCGTATAAGGGAATGTTTCCATGTGTAAGTCTAAAATCTCCGCTGTCTTCTGGTATCTCCGCTGCAGATCGGGCAGGTTGTATTCCTCCAGACAGGTCAGATCTAAGCCGATGGTACGCAAATAGTACCCGCCAGTTTCCAGCTTGATGTTGCTGTACCGTTGCTGCAGAAACATACAGGGTATTTTGGTACCCTGCTGATTTGGGTCTTGGTAGAAAGAAAATTCAGGTAAAAATAGTTTCAGATAGTCCGATAAAGAATCGGCAACCGTTTCCACCGTATAATTCATTCCATCAACCCCCTTATCTTTTTGTCCAGTTCTGACAGCACCGTTTTTTCATAAGCCTGTTTCCCTTTGTCCGCCATAAACTTCCCTTTGACATACTTTGTTTTGGTACCCACGACCATGCCCTCATCCTTGTTTGGGTTATACTCCAGCAGACCGCTGTCTTCATTGATATAAAGTCCAGGCACAAAATGCTGGTCCATACGGTGTCCATTGTTCACATAAGAGGCATAGTTCAGATTGTTCCGTAGCTCTGTTTCCACTTTATTCCCCGAAATTTTGGGTTCTTTTATGCTGTCGGTATCCCAATGCTGTTTCAATTCCCCGCTGCGGGTGTTTGTGCCTCGCAAATCACCGGCTGTGGGCGGTGTGGCATCTGTTGCCGCCTCTATGGCACGCAGGGTGGCGTCCTTTGCCACCTCTGCCAGTACCCTTGGGACATCTTCCTGTGCTTTTTTCAGCTGCTGGATACGCTGCTGTAAGCTGACGGTAAAAGACATGGCGTCACACCCTTTCCTGCTGCAGCAGATGGATTTCCTGATGGGCAAGCCCTCCCATGATGTTCCCCACCGGTTCTGGATAATAGTTGGGGTCTGCAGCAAAGGCTCGAATATTGGCAAAATTCCTGCCAATCCTTGCGCCACGATGGATGATCAACTCATCACCAGTGCGGATATCCACGTCCAAACCGCAAGCCAAGCTGTCCTCCTGATGGATCTCAGCGGAAGTCTGCCGCATCTGGATAGCTTTCTTTCCGGAACGATATACCCGGCAAGGAACAGCTGTCAAAACCTGTTCTCTGCTGTTGGAAATCAGTGCCTTTGATTCATCCGGCACCACACGCCAAACATCTACTGTATCGGTATACCATGCGTCAAAATTCATTAACCACACCCCCTAAATAACAAGGGTTCCACCCATGCCCACCAGTCTTGCTTCTGTCGCCAGAATCTGACCATACTGGGTGGCGTTCAGGCTGCCCCAGTCCTCTGTAGCTTTGGTCAATGCAGAAGTGTCATAGGTCACGCTGGTATCTCCCAGTGTTTCCGATTTCACCACACCAACCAACGCTCCTGTGGCTGCCGCCTGTCCTGCTGTTTCACTGGCAGGAGCAAAGGTACGCAGATACAAAGTCGCATAATGGGCTACATACAGCCCAGCTGCATACCGCCAACCGTCCAGCCATTTATCCGGCTGGATAGATGTGTTCGCTCGGCTGATAAACTGATTCAGCATCGTTTCTGGCAGGAGGGATTCTCCATCAGCTGTAAAAAACTGCGGGAAGTCCTGCTGGAATAGTTCCGCTGTATAATTGCCTACCGCATGCCCGATATTAGACGCAGCGGCTTTGATACCCAAAAACTGTGGTTTCATACAGAACATCCCGCATCACCTCATTTCTTCTTTCTCTCAAGCTTTTCTGTTTCTTCAGGTTTTTCTGCATCTTCCTGCTCTGCCTTTTCTACTTCAGCGGCAGCTTTGGCTTTTTCTCTGGCTTCCTGTTCTGCCTTTTTCGCTTCTGCATCTGCCTGTTCCAGAGCGTTGTCCTTTGTGGTGGAAGAAACTGCAATCTTCCCGTCTTTCACCAGTTCTTTGAAGTATTTTGTTTTCGTCACCCAATCAGGCACAGAGCCGATGTAATCTTTGGGGATCGGATATGCCTGTCTACCATCAGGGCTAGGGATGATGATGTTTCTTTTGGAAATAATCACTGTTGCCATCTTTCATACCTCCTTATTCGTCGCCGCCAATGCCGTCCCAATATGTCACGGTGTTGGGGTACATCATTTTGATTTCGGAAATATTCGCCATATACGCAGTGTCATAGCACACATGCGCCACATTGGGCTGTGTCATGATTCTGTTCAGGGGAACCAGCTCATCCAGACCAATAAAGCGTTCATGGTTCACATAAACGACCATTCTGTCTTTACCGCCGGTACCTGCACCCTTACACCATGCTGTCGCACCGATATACAGCTGACCTTTTCCTTCTTTGTTGACAATATTGTTTTCCAGCAGATAGTCCAAAATGCTTTTGGTTGCCAGTTCAGAAACCTTGGTATTTACCAGATACAGATACTGTTCATAAGGTACCAAAATGTGGTTGGGAATAGCTGCGCTGTCATAACCAGCCGCTGCCCAAGTAGAAGAAATGGCAGTGTTGATGTCCAGCAGGATTTCGTCAGGTGTTTTGTCCTTCCAGTTGGTTGTGCCTTTCGCACCATCTGCCACAGTGGTTTCTGTCACGTCAGGATGATTTACCAGACCGTATGTACCATACTGCGCAAAACCAGCATAGACGTTCTCGTCCATATGTTTGTCATAGCTCAGGCGGACACCCTCCTGCAGCAGCTGATCCAGACTTCTGCCGATGTAGCTAGATTTCTGCATGTCGACAAACATGATACGCAGTGCCACAGAATATACATGCGCCTTAAACAGCCCTTTGTCCAGAGAAGCCTGTACAATAGGAATACCGTTTGCGCCACCCGCTGTGATAAGGCTGTCACCACTACCACCTGTTACACCATATTGCACAGACAAGGCAGAGGCAAAATCTACCCATCCGCCGCCTGTTTCGATAGGTACATCTCTAGGATATGTCACACTGGTCAGAGGCTGCCGGATGATTGGATCTCTTTTTTCCAGCTCGGAAGTCAAAAACGCATTGCCGGAAGCAATCCCTGCTGCGTCCATTACAGGCATACCCACTGGCTGTGTCTGTTTGGGAGTAATGATACCACCGTCAAAGACACCCATATTGTTATAACTCATATCGTTCCCTCCTTACGCATTGTTCATAGTCAGGATGCGCAGTTCTGCAATACCATTGGCATCTGCAGGACCTGCCCACTGACAGTTGGTCAATTCTACCACTTTGCCGCTGTCGTCTTCTGCCTCGAATCCGCCAACCTTAGCAGTAGAGAAGCTGCCATTTTCTGTTGTACGGACAAACACCTTGCCGCCCAGACTGGGAGTACCTCTCTGGCAGAAAACATTGATGCTGCCTCTCTGGAATACAGGCACCGCTTCTGCAGGTGCGTATTCACCCTGTCCCTGATTCAGATAGTTCAGAGAGCTTTTCACCTCTCTGGCAGCAATGCCCACAAACTTATCCGCTGTGGAAGACGCCCCCATCTGTACCACTGTCACACCGTCAGCGGCATATTCCAGTGGTGCGCCGAAAGGAATATTTGTACTTCCTCCTGCGGGTCTTGTGTTGATAATCATATCAGGCTGTCTGGCATAAGAACCAGCCTGACCATTCGGCATACCAGTGCCGATCACCTGTGTATTCAGTCCCATATCTTTCACACTCCTTTTTTAATTTTGTAAATAACCTGCTGCTCGCAATTTTTCCAGAAGACCGTTAAAATCCTCCTGAGTAGGTGCAGCAGCAATATTTGCAATAGCAGGCATCTGCTTTACTCCTCCCAAAGCCTCTGGTGTGGCAGCCGGAAGGGTATAAGAAGGTCCTGCCGGTCCTTGTGGACCTGCTGGTCCGGGTTCACCCTGAGGACCTTGTGCCCCAGTTTCCCCTTTTTCACCCGCTGGTCCCTGTGGACCCGTTTCTCCTTTTGGTCCGGCTGGTCCCATAGGACCTTGTGGTCCTGCTGCGCCTTCTGTTGGTCCGATATATGCTATTCTTAATTCAGCAATGCCGTTTTCATCGGCAGAACCATTCCACTGGGCATTCACCAGCTGGATAGTATTTTCCCCATCTTCTGTAGCTTCCAGACCGCCAACCATAGCATCTGCAAATAACGGATTTTCTGCCACTCTGACATATACTTTGCCATCAATGATAGGGTTCCCCCTTTGACACAGCACATTGATGCTCCCACGCTGGAATACAGACACAGCGTCTTCCGGGAAATAAGCTCCTGTACTCTGTGCCAGATAGTCTACTGCAGTTTTGACTTCGCGCCCAGCAATCCCAACGAACTGATTGGCTGTGTCCCCTGCTCCCATTGGTAAGACTGCGCCATTCTCTCCACGTTTCAATGCTGTTCCAAACAGGATTGGCATTTCTCCACCCAAAGGCGCAGTATTGACGATCATATCAGGCTGTCTGGAAAAAGAACCAGCAAAACCATACTGCATGCTTTTTCCAATGGATTGTGTTTGTAAACCCATACGCTCACCGCCTTATTTGTTTAAGTGTGGATTGAATTTGGCATAAGCTTCCTTCTGCTCTGCGCAAATGGTACTCATGTCTTTACGCTGGCTGGATGATTTCTTTGCACTGTCCTGAGTAGCGGCAAGGATATCTGCCCCCATATTGCCGGAACGGATGGAAGACAGTACCGCATCTACGACACGAGCGCGTTCATCCTTATTTTCAATAGCTGCCACAGCCGGACGAATTTTTTTCAGAAGCTCTACAGTGAAAGCATCACCGGCAGTACATTTTTTGTCTTCCATTTCTTCCGCAGAAATGGTAACTGCCTTTTCCGGCTCTGCTGCAGGTTCTTCCCCGACCAGACGGGCAATTTCTTTGTCAATGTCGGATTCATCAGACATTTTCTTTTTGTCCATCTGATTTTCCATGAAAGCCCCCATCATTTCGATGAGTTTATCCAGCTTTGCGCCAAGATCGCCACCCTTCATACCATCTTCTGTTTCTTTGGGCTGTTCTTCCGTTTTCTTTTCCGGTTCAGTTGCAGGAGCTGGTGCTACCTCTGCATCCAGTGCCGTTGCCGTTGTTTCTACCATTTTTTCCAGTTCTTCAGGATTTGCGTCTTTTGCCGCACTTCCAAAGAGCTTCAAAATCTCTGTTCTGAATTTATTCATGCGATTCACTCCTCTTTCTGGTTGTTTATCCTTAATGGCTACCTCATGCCCAGCACGCCCAGCCGGTACCACCGCCACATGGTTCCCTCTGATTTGTGTTTGTCGGTACCCGTTTCCATCAGGTACATAAATGCAAGTATAACCGCAGGAAACCTCCCGCTTCACACCATTTTCAATGTCGCTAATGAGAGACGCATCTGTAATATGCAAGTCTGCCACCAGCTTGTCACCTTCCCTGCGTACGTTCTGGACATGCCCCCGACTGTACGCTCCTGCTGTTTCCGGCAGAAGGTTGTCGGGTGGATGATTGTCTGTGACGATCTTCCCCTCAAAAGACGCCATAGCCGCCGGAGAAAAGACATCCTCCTCGTAGCGATTGACCGTGACGATTCTTTCCGGATCGCCGTCCAGACCAAGTTCCCTTGCCAGATATTCCATGGTACCTGTGCGGGCAATGGGGACATTTTTACAAATCAAAAAGCCCTCATCCGTTTTTGTCTGGTTGGGGCTGATTTCGGTACCGTAATATGTCAGCATTTATCTCACCCCCGGTACCAGTTTTTCCTGATCTGCACTCTGTCCCGTCAATGCTTCCACCAACATATCAGTCAAGATACTCTGATGGTCTGTTTCGTCTGCATTGATTTCCAGCAGCTTTGTTACGTGCTTCTGTGGTGCCAGCGCAAGAATTGCTGTATAAAGGCGTACTGTTTCTGTTTCAGCCGCAAGGGCTTTCTTCAAAAGTTCAACATATCCTTCCATAGTGCCTCTCCTTTCTGGTAATTCTGGTGGTGGGGGTGGCGGTTTGTTGGTCGCCAATCCTGATCTTACCATGTAATTATTTTTCATCGGTGGTCCTTCCCTCCTTGCGATATAACTGCATCCATTTCTTGTACTTATCATCCCCCAGCCGCTTATGTTTCCGGAAGGTTTCAAATGTCTTAGGCACCTGATTTCCCAGCGTCATGCGGTATGTTTCCCACTGCCGATAGTCCCGCAGCCAGTCAGCCCTTGCCGTTTCCTTTTTTCGGTAGGCGTCTATCTGCTTTTGAGTTCTGGGGTCCATGGTGGGTGGGTTCTTTTTGAAACTGGAAAAATCTTTGATTTTCTGTATTTCTTCTTCACTCCTGCCTGCCGATGTCCATGGCATCAGCACATGAAAGCAGCTTGGATGGATATTCAAATAACTGTTGGTCAGATCATCTGGACCTGTGGGGTCTATCTTTCCAAAAGCAGAAGCCAGTGGGGGAAAATCCGGGTCTTTGCCGCTTTTGCTGTAAACCCGACCTTCCAGCGGCGCGCAGATTTTGCAAGTAGTTCCGTGGCTGCTGATTTTGTATAGGTCGTGTTCTTCGTCTGCCGTCAGTGTTGCCAGCACTTCCGCCTGTCTGCTGGTGGTTCGAGCCACCATGCTGCAATAGGTATGCAGGCTCCATCGTCTTCCTGTTTTGTCTACAAAGGCGGTCACGCCTTCTCTTGCCAATGCCTGAAAGATGTCATTCGCGGCTTTCTGGGCGCCTTTTCCCATGGCTTGTGTCTGTGCCAGCGTTCCCAAAGAAACCCTGCGGAAAATATCTCCCTTGGTTCTGCCGATCAGGGCATTTTGCAGGGTGTTCTGTGCCGTTCCTGATGCTTCTACGATTTCCCCCATAAGATTGGTCACCAGACGGTCCATAATGCTGTACTGTGTAGCAGTCAACGCCTCCGCGTTTTCATATCCTCGGACATGTTTTTCCACTGGTTCCAATATCTTACGGGCTTCTGGTACCCGAACATAAAACTGTTGTTCTACCATCTTTGGTACATATTCCCAGCAGTCTGTTTCCATCTGTTTCAAGATAGCCTGTATCCGGTTCAGGGCAGCCACAGCATGATAATCTACCAATCCTTGAGAACGCAGCCGTCCAATCTCATTGATGATGGCTGTTTCTGCTCGCAGGAATATAGCTATCAGTTTTTCCAGTTCTTTTTCGTTTGGTGCTTTTTGAATTGGCATCTATCACGCCTCCTCAAATCCCAGCCCCATAAGCGGATCGCGCAGAGCCGTCACATCCTGAAAGGTCTTTCCCTCGTTTTTCTTGATGGTTTCTTCGGAAATACTGTCAAACATAGAAGTTTCTTCTGCCAGTTTTTTCAGTTCTCGCTGAGCAGTTGCCTGATCCAATAGGTTAGCCTGAAAAGCGGCAATGATGGTTTCGGCTTTTGCCTTTGCGATCTCTGCCACTTCTTTGGCTGTTGGCGTCCACAATGGAGGAAACTGGATGTCCATATCTTCCGGAACACCGCCCCATACGCTCATAGCAATGATAGGCAGCAGCTTTTCCAGAATGGGGCGCAGCTTGCTTTCCCGCAAAGTGTCCACATAATCATAATAGTTTTGCAGATCACTTTCCCCTGTGGCGTTCAGTCCTGCCGGCGCACGCCCAAACAGCTTTGTCACTGGAATCCTGCTGGCACCGGATAAGTCAAGGCACATACTGTCATAGATCTCCTGTAAACCCGTAAAGGTGTACTGGGTATTTTTCACCGAATCACCTTTATTCACCAGCTGCATGCCGAAATTGGATTTCAGCACGTTCTGTGCCTGCATCATGTTCCAGAAACGCTGCTGGATGGCAGTGGGCGCAACGGAAAAAAGCTGATCCAGATTTTCCACCTCCATAGAATCCACATTGGCACGGAAGGTCAAAGCAGCCATATTCGCTGCCACATTGTCGTGTTTCACCACGTCCGCATAGAGGGCTTCCACCTCCGATTCTCCCCAGTACATTTCTGCCATCTTTTCCAGATACGGCAGTTCCCGACCGACAAATCGGATAATGCGGGAATGATGGACAGATACCACCGTTCTGCCGTCTGCCATGTTGATGTCATAGTATTTGGGCAAGCCAAAATCAGGGTCTGCCAAATCAGAAACCAATTCCATACCGGGTGTGATGCCGGACCATCGGTCAACGATATACAGCCCGGCAAAGGTACCCGGAAGTATGGTGTCCAGTTCAAGCGGTTTGGACAAATCTTCCTGCCCTCGAATCAAAATCAATCCAGCCGCGCCGCCATACAGCCTGCCCCAGCGCATCCCCTCATTGATGCGGTCATACAGCTGCGTCTGCCGCAAACAGCGGTCAAGTTCCTGCTGATACTTTGGAGCAATAGAACCGGATACCGTAAAGCCTTCCCGCAGCATATCATCCGGTATAATACCAACTACATTCTGTACCACCCAGTTTGAGCGATACAGGCTGTTCAGAAGGGCATAGTCGTATGTCATGCGGGTCAAGGGATACTCTGTTGCTTCCAATGGAGATTGGGAGCCGTAACCCAAATGAAAAAGCGGATTGCTGAATGCATCCGCTGTCTGTACCGGCTTTGCTGTGCCGGTTGTCTTTCTTTTCTTGCGGGACAATCTTCCCACCTCCTATGTCACCCGCCAGTCCGGCAGGGAGTTGATATAATAACGCAGCGCATCTGGTCCATGGTCCTGTTCTTTCACAGGCTTTTCTTCTCCGCGCTGGCTGGCTTTTTCGTCCCAGCGATATGCCCCCAGCTCGTTCCGCAGCCCTTCGCACTGCACATGAATCTGAATTTGACCACGGCTCATGAGTGTGGACGTTTTTCTGATACCGTCCAGTACATCATTTTTTGCGCTTATCACAAAAATCCCTCTGCTTTTCAGTTCTGCGATGAAGGAAGCTGCAGATGGGTCTACCAATACTGCACAGCCGCCTGTACCCATGAATGTTTCCAGATCGTCTGCATATTCCTTATCTGTTTTCTGTCGATGTTCTTCTCGGCTGTCCCAACGATATTCCCGATCGATACGAACCGTTTCCTGGTCGTCATATATATCCAGAAAGACACAAGGATTCGTGGTACCATAGTCAATGGCAATGGTTCTTGTCGACCGCCAGACCATATCCACAGGGGCTTCTGCCGTACTGTAAACATTTTTTTCTGCAGAAAACATGTCATAAATCAGACCTTCGGGAGAGCGGCGCAAGCCCAAAATATCTCGAGCATACCAGATACTTTTCCGGTCATAGGTAGATAGGGTCTTACGCAGGTTATCGTCAGATACAGAAAGGTTATCAGCAATGGTGAAATGCCCATAGTTAAACCCATAGTCTGGATTTTTCTTTTGCTTTTTGGCGTGAAAGTCCAGCACTGTTTTATAGTACCAATGCCCGTCCCCTTTCGGGTTCAGGTCGTGAAAAACTGCTCTTTCCGGACTGGTCAGTGTTCTGTCAAAAACTTCCTGGATAAAGTCCGCCGTACATTCATTGGCTTCTGTCACATATGCCATGCCGTAGGTGTTCCCTTTGATAAGCTTTTCATCGCCGCTTTTCCCGCCGCCGGAAATCAATACGATTTTTTCTCCAACAGGTGTCTGGATATACAGGCAATCACGCTTTTTGTACTCCCCCTCACGGCAGCGTCCCTCAAAAAAATTTTTCATGCCAAAACCGTCACAGTCTAGCACATTGATTTTTGCTGTTGCCGTGGATACCCCAGCGATCAGGTGAATCCTGCTTTGATGACGTTCCAGTCTGGTGCAGAATGCTAAAGTGTTGACTACGTTTTTCCCGCCACGCTTTCCTCCCTCGGCTACATTCAGCCAATGGGTAAAAGTACGGTCAAAATAATCTTTCTGATTCTGTGAAAATGGAGCCGGAAGGTTCATGCATCGTCATCCCCTTCAAAGTCGTGGATGTTCCGATTTTTTCCGGGGCGCATGAGGATTTCGGCTAGTGCCACCATATTGCTACCGATATCTTGTCCTTGTTCTGGCTTTTCACCCCAGCCGCGGAAATTATTGATCAGGCTGAATTTTGCACCGTTGACGCCATCGCGGTCAAACAATCTGGCTTCCGCGTATTCTTCAATTCTGGATTTCGCGCGTATAATCGTGTCAGCAAATTCTTTTTTGCCTTGGTATTCCATGAGGGATTGTCTGGACGCAAATCCCAACGCAAGTGCCAGACCTGTCACCGTTGGTGGCTTTGGCGGTTTGGTATAGACCAATCCTGTTTTGGTGCATGTAGGACTCCCATTATCGTCCAGCAGCAACTCCCCTTCACATTCTTTGAAATATGCATCTATCTTTTCCTGTATTTCTTCTTTCGTTCGAAATTTCGGCGGTCTGCCGACATACTTATTTTTCGAAACAGTCACAGCTTCCACCGTCCTTTCTGCCTCCAAAGAAAAAGGACGCCCCGTAAGGCGTCCCAAAAGAAAGGAGGTGCATTTATGTCTTTTTCCACGATGACATTTTACCACACTTTCATGTGTCTTTATGTGTCCTTTTCAAACGACTTCAAAATGCAGCAGTGCTTTTCCATGAAGTTTTAACACATACCGGTAATCATAGTTCATTTCTACAGAAATTTTCTCCCATCTCTGCCCCAAAAGATACCGTCTTGACAAGATTTCCTGTTCGGTTGCATCTGAAACCATCCTGATCTGCTGCCGGATTTCCCGGTAAGTCACCATCTGCATTTCTTTTTCCGCCTCCAGCTCCCGCACGAGTGCATCCAATCGTGCCGCATATCCAGACAGATCAGATGTACCGCTTCCGTGCGGCATCCCGTCCCTCAATCCCACCGGGCTTGTCTTGCTGGAACGCAGCTCCTCGATTTCTTCCTGTATCCTCTTCGCCCTTTTCTTTGCCGCCTGGTATCGGCGCAGATATTGCTTCTTTTCTTCATTGTTCATCGGTATTCCCTCCCCGTAGGTTTATGACGGATTTGGATTCTCTCGATCAATTCGAAGTCACAGATCCGCAATAAATCTTTGATTAGTCTGATGATGCGGTTGGCATTCTCATCGGCTTCCTGCTCTCGTTTATGTATGGCGTGTAAAACTGGCTATGCAGTCGGGTCATAGTATCCGCTGCCATTTCGGCTGATTTCGTCCATATTCAGTCCTCCTTGTCATCCACTTCGTAGTTTTCAAAAATCCACTGCAAAGCGTTCACATATTCTTGTTTCGTTATGCTGTTAAACGGCATACCGTTTTTAACAACAATACTTATAGCCTCCATTTTTTCGTCGTTACTTTCTTGACTGTTATAGATATTGCAAAAAATTGCAACTGCTTCACTTAATTTCATTTTATCACCTGCCAGTTTCATTAAATACTCCAATTCTCGCTTTTACCATAGGATGTTCCATAGCTGCAGCAATACTCATACCATGGTTACGGGCAAACGTAACAGCTACTCTCCGGCTGGGTTAAGCATTTTATCAGGTGCTTCACTACCTGCAGGGACTTCTGCTTTTTTAAGTTTCCCCTTGTCATCACATGCCTCATTGCAAGGCTTATCAAACTTCGAACAATAATTACACGGTGTCATATACACACAAAAAGTCGTATTTTTATTTACCATCATAGTCACTCCTCCTTATCGTGAATATTTATAACAAAAAATCTCTCTGATTCTTCAGTCCACCTAAAAAATATACGTTCCCGCAATCAACATAAACAGCATATTCACCACGCAAGGTGAACAAAACATTTTCATATAATTCATCTAAAGTATCATAGCAATCATAATTGTATACATTGATCGCATCACCTCTTATTTTCCCAACCCATCTTGATTCCTTCGGTATATCGTTTCTATCGCTGGAAACATATACTCTGTGGTGCCCATCTCCAAATCCATTCGGCAAATTAAATCTAAAAGACGCATTACCAATTAAAAGGCAACCCCCATCGCAAGCATAAATTCTTTTCTTCATTTTTCCTCACCTCACAAATATTCTCTATACCTCACAGTGGTTCACCCGTTACAAAATAATACACAAGCTGGATAAACGGCGTAAAAACTAAGAAGATTGATAAAGCGACAACCAGTAAAGTGCCTGCTACGGTTTGCAAACGTGACTCTGTTCCTGATTTAAGTGCAAAGTATATCAGCACAAAAGCCAGAAACATCAGGGTCAGTTTATCCAACACATAAAATACAGCTTCAAAAAATGTCAGATAATTCATACTGTTCTCCTTATCCAACCATAATTTTTTTCAACATTTCCATACTTCCAATTTTCTCCCCGCACATTTCCGGCAGATTTAGCCTGACAAGCACTTCTGCAAACGGCGGTGGAACGACGCAGTGCGTTCAATTTTATTTCCATATTGATTTTCTCCTGTTATTTTTCCTGTTGTTTTCGGAACGGACATTGTTCCTTGTTTTTCCCGCAAGTTTTGTCCCACATCATTCCTGGCAGTAGACCGTCGTGTGCTTTACACTGCACAGAACTAAATCCTCCGCTTAACCAGATTCCTTCATAGTCTGGGCAATCGCTACGCGCAAACGGAACCCCCTTCTTCACGAACACTGCACCAGGCTCATCCGGTGTTACCACCTTATCTATCCAACCATACGGAAACCCTTTATTTCGCAGGCGCTCACGCTCCTCCTCAAATCCTGGCAAGTCCCACACCCCTTTCGGCGGTTCAGGTCTCGTTGTAGTTCTGGCTAAGAGCTCATCCAAGCTGATTTGCCCTTCCATTTCACGCACCGACCTTCACCTTCTTTTGCGACGATGTTTTGGCGGCGGTAAGTACCTGTCCATAGTGGCTCAGATGGTTGAGGCACGTTTTTTTACAGTTCGTCTCCCGGTACCCGCCTACGCCTACGAAATTATCAACAATCAATTCTTCTAATAAGTTGATCTGTTTCATTTCTTGCCAACCTCCATCTTCAGCACCTCATCCTCATTTTTCTTCATGGTCTTTGTCCCCTTTCACACAACCGCATTTCTCTGGCTCATTCTGGCAGCTGTTTTTGCATTTTTGCCTGTACCCGCAGTCTGCACAGCATACATTTCCATGCCTGCGGTCGCAGTTGAACAGCGTACACATCCTCGTTTTTTTCTTTTTCATTCTCCTGTCACCTCTGTACTTTCCATAAACTTCTTGCATGCTGCCGCCACCTGTATCAGTTCTGCCGCCCCTCTGATGGCATCCTGATACATCATGTCTGCAATGTTTGCCGCTTCTGTGTCATTGTCTTCCCGAATCATCCTCCAAAATGATTTCATATCCGCTCCCAGGCTTTCCATTTCTTCCTGCGCTTCTTCCACTTCTTCCAGCAAAACAGCATATCCTTCATGCGGCGTGTGATAAAACCCTTTTTTCTGCACAATCCTGTTTCTTTCCGCTTCCGCCGCATCTTCCATTTTTTCCAATATTTCATCCATGCTGCTTTTCCTCTCCTTCCTCTGGTTCTATCATGATTTTTGTGATGTCGTAAGCCTCCTTCAGCGCTTTTTCTCTTTTCTCCTGATCGGATATTCCATCGAGAATAATATTTGCCATCGCTTCACATAATCTTAGAAACACAACGTATGGATCACCTGATATTCTGATTCTCTTTATTTCTTCTTCATTTCCTACCAGTAATATCTTAATTTTTTTCTTTTTCATGTTTCCTTCCCTCCTCAAAATAACTCCATCTGCTTTTCAGGTACAAAATTCATGTAAATGACTTCCATTCTTTTTTTCTGCACATTTTGTGTGATACTTTCTATGTATGCTTTCTCCCATCCATCCAGCATTTTGTCGTATATGCTGCTTTCATATCCGCTTAAAATCACTTTTGCCTTACTTTCCATCAACACTTCCAGCAGCTCTATATGGTCTTTCTTTGACATTTCCTGTCTGTACTGTTTTCCATATCTCGTTTCCAGCAGATACGGCGGATCTGCGTATATCAGCACATTCTCAAAATTAAACCGGCTGATCACATCCAGTGCCGGTCTACATTCGATCTGCACTTCTTTCAATCTGACCGCAGCCTCTATGATCCGTTCCGGGAATTGGTTCCAGTCCCTCAGTGCATACGCTCTTTCCATTCCTTGCACATCCATTTTCCATCCTACTTTTCCGCCAGAAGTCCGAAACCCATGTCCCATGTTCAGTTTTACACAGAATGACAACGCTCTTTGAAAATCATCCTTTTGTTTTTGAAAAGATCTGTCGTATTCTTTTCTGCTATATGGTGTCTTCCATACAGCACTTGCCAGCCGTTCCGGGTCACGCTTCACCCAGTCGAAAAAATTCACCACATCCCCGTCCATATCATTTATGGTTTCGATGTGACTTTTTTCTTTGTTGAAAAGCACGGCACCACTTCCGAAAAACGGTTCCAAATAGCTATGATGTTCTGGGAAAAATGATATGATCCAGTCTGCAATTCTCCATTTACTTCCTGGGTATTTGATCAATGTTTTCATATCTTCACTCCTCAAAACGGCAGATCATCGTCCTCGATATCGTCTATGGGATAAAACCCATCCTGCGCTGGCTCTCTCCTAGGCTCCTGATTCTCGTTTTTACTGCCTGCAAAGTGCTGTTCCTCCACAACCACTTCCATATTTCTTCTTTTGTTGCCGTCTTTATCCGTCCAGTTTCGCACCTGCAGGTGTCCAACAATACAAACCAACTGTCCTTTGGAGAAATACTTTTCCGCAAAAGTGGCAGACTTCCCAAACACAATACATGGAATAAAGTCCGCTTCCGATTCGCCTTCCTTCTTCCATCTTCGGTTGACTGCCAGCGTATACCGCCCTACTGCAACCGGATTTTCTCCTTCGGCATACCGTATCTCTGGATTTTTGGTCAGCCTGCCCATCAATTCCACTTTGTTCATCTTTTTTGCTTCCTCCTTATGTAACTCCGCACTGCTGCCTTTTTCCGCTCATCCGCTTCATGTTCTGATTTTCTTTCCTTCCACATTTCCGCTTTCAGCTTTTTCTGTTCTGCATCCCAGTTTTTGTACTGGTCACAGCTTCCATGGCATTTTTCATGTCGCTTGTTGCAGTCCTTGCAAGGGCAGACCAATGTTTTCAAATGGGGTCGTATCACCATATTCTTCACCCTTCCGTTTTCCGCAGTGCTTCCACTGCCATTCGTGCATATTCTTTCTTCCGCTGGATATTTTCTATTTCCGCTTCACTGCGTCCCTGCCATTTTGCCTTGTTTGCCTGGTAGTCATGTTTCTTTTCCAATTTTTCAAAATAAGCTATGGCATCCGCATATAATGGCTTCTGCATGTTTATCTCCTTTCATGTACCTCTTGCCTTTTTCCTGACCTCACGAAAATGCTCTATGCATCCTCCCCGTACTTTTCCTCATATTCCTCCTGAGAAATAAACCGGCAGTCTTTTTCCTCCACAAACATTCCCAACCCTGTGAACCACAGAACATCTTTGATGGTCACTTTCTGTCTGATTTCCTCCATTTTTTCTTCATACTCATCCTCTGGCACCATGTTTCCGCCAATGCTCAAACCCGCTGCATCTGGATTTCCGTTTTCATCCTCCGCAAGCCCCATGATTTCCAAATAGATTTTCAATTCTTTCATACCTATTCTCCTTTCGCTGGCTCTGGAAAAGGCATCCAGTGTGTCACCTTTCCTTTTAACAAAAGAAAATCTAATTTCCATACTCCATCTTGTGTTCTTCCAGTCATTGTTTCCCTGTTCCCGTCTTCCATCTCAAAAGTAACCAGGACTTTTTTTGATATTTTCCGAAACATTCCCTTTGTCCATCTTGTGGTTCCATAACATCTTACAAAAACACTATCTTCTTCTTTTGGCATATCATCTTTCACACTGATCCATTCCATGCCCGCTCCTCCTATTTTCCAGATCAATCGCTTCACCCATACAGTATGTCGCTCTCTTTTCCGCTGCTCTGTTAAACACTTCCACAAATGCCTGTGTTTCTTTTTCTCCAATCAACTCATAAAACATATCCTCCGCCCAATCTTCATACTGATCATCCCCAAGCATTTCCGTCAGCGTGGTTATCAATGTTTTTGCATCAATTTTTAAGGTATCTTTTACGGCTGTGTAAAATTCCAATGAAAATCCTTCGTTATAGGCAATGCAGCTTTCGATTTCCCCTGCATCAATGACTTCTGTCATGCCTTCTTTGTATTTGACAATAACTTTCTCGTCATCCTTCAGCTCGCATAATTTCTTCATTTTCCTCACCATCTCCCTTCCATCAACTCTTTATACCTGATTCATCATCACTCGTAATTTATCCAGATCGTAATCATCTCCAAGAATATCCTCAATAACAGCAAGTCGATGATATCTTTTATAGTCATCACAAGGAAATGTATTGGGAAGTAAACACACCCCGTCATAATTTGCAGCACATAAATCACATCTATTTTTATTTCTTTCAGTCAACCTATCCACGTTACTCATCCCTTTCTTTCCTGTAAATTACTACCATACTCGGAAAAGGGGCTGCGTCTTTCGCTCCCCCAAATTTTAACCTGCCCTTCACAAAACGTATTTCTGCTTTCCCATATATGTATTCGTGAAACCATTTTGTATCTGTTCTTGCTGGCAATAACATTACAATTGTTTTACAACCTCTCATATATTTTTCATACGCCTTTTTTACCCACATTCCAGTTTCTTTTCTTCCGTACGGCGGATTACACCAAACAATTCCATTCCATTCCTTTTTCAACCCATTTTCTTCTGGCGTGTAGTAATTTTTGCATTTTGCATTTTCTTTCAGCGCCGCAGCATCCAGCGTGAAATGGAATTCTATATCTAATTTGTCAAAAAAATCTTGCGGTGTTTCCCAAATTACACTCTTTGACGAAAACATTAAATCATTATTCATTTCCACTCACCTCAAAACGGCATCTTCTTTCTCTTCACCCAACAAACCACCCAGACGATCCATCTGCAAATCATCCCTCTCAAATGAGCCAAAATCCTTCCTCCTCTCCATGGATGCACTTTCCCATTTCCTCCACAAACTGACTTTCGTATTCGCATAACCAACAGTCATTCACCGGCAATGCCCCATATTTCAACATGCAGAATATCTTGTACTGTTTCAATCCACTTTCCTCCACCATGCTTTCCATTTCCGCTTTCCGCTGCTCCGCTTCTTCCAGATCCAGCATGATGTAATTTTTCCCAATCAGGTCAATAAAGGCTTCTCTGGGATGTGTTTTCTCGTATTCCCTCTGACAGATACACTTCAAAGCCCTGTCCAGACCACGCTCCGGCTTCGCATGCAAACCACCCAGCCCTGCAAGATGTTTTTCCGGTACCAGATAACACCAAAATCCGTTTTTGTCCGAAATCTCCCGTTTTCCGCTTCCATGGAAAATATGATGCTTCTGCAATCCGTTTTCTCTGCCGGTTACAAAGCAACGCTTATCCTTCCCCGTCAGGATGCTCCATGTGTGGCTGCCCTTCTTTTCCGTTGCCATAGTCCTCGCCTCCGATCTTCACCGCTCTTACATATCTTGTGTGTCCTGTGACCTCTGAATAATACTGCACTTCCTCAATGACCTTGTAATTCTTCGGCACCCGCAGCCGCTTCGTTTTCTTTTCCTCCGAAACCAAAGTGACCTTTACTTTTGGCTTTTCTAAATTCCGGCTGCCGCTCCACCTCTTGCCATACTCTTTGTAATTTTCTTTGGTGATGTAAAAAGCAAGCCCTGTATAGTCCCCTCCCGGTTCCAGTATGGAAACCATCACACGACCCAGCCCCCATACCTCAGATAATTCTTTTATGGTCAAGTCCATTTTGTTTATGAGCAGATGCACATGCTCCCGCTTCCGTTTGCTCTCCACAACATATAAATATTTCAGTTCACTGTATCCCTTCCGCTTCCGCAGCCGTTTCAATCTGCTGATAAAATTTCTGAATAACCGCAGGGCATTTTCCACATCTACCCTCTCCCGGAACGTCAACGTCAAAAATAAATCCCCCTGCCGGAAATTTGCGTTCACCATTCTTGCACATTTCCTTCTTGCTTCCAGACAGTTGTACTCTGCCATTTCCTCCGATGATAAATTTTCTTTAGCTGCTCTCTCACAACTGATTCCTCTTTCTCTGGGTGAGAAATATTCTTTCGCTTCGTATACATCCCCCGCCCAAATCCTCTTGATATATCTCGGCATCCTTCCACCTCATAAATATGTATCTCTCAATTCCTATCTGCTTATAGTGATATGGCTCTAAAGATAATTACATTATCAAGGAGCCATAGGGACCCCCGTCCCTTGCAAAATCAACCTTTTTTTGGTATCATTGAATTGTATCTCGTATTCACTTATCTGTTGGAAGGACGCCCTCAATCATTGAGAACGCCCTTCTTTTTTTATGCAAGGATTTCTTCCATCTACTCCATCTGCTTTTCTGTCAAATCTCCGAATTCTTCCCCACTTGCGCCTACCAACAGGAAGTCCCCGTTGATGGTATAAAAATGCGTGTTCGGTTCCAAATTCAGCCGCTTCCCTTCTTCGTTGCAGATCAGCACCACACCCTCCGCAAGTTTCAGCGTTTGGATATATCCGCCCACCGTTTCCTGTAATGCTTTCAGTTCGTTTTTCACTTCCACCCGCCGGATCTCTCCTCTCACTGGTACCAGCAGTCCTTTGATGTATTCCATCCCTACACCTCCAATTCCATTTGATTTCCAATGATTTCTACTTTTTCGTCCATCTGCTTCATGTCTTCTTCTGTCAGGTCTTTGATCATCATGCCAACCATGCGGAACAGTAGCCCTTTTCCATAGATGAGTTTTTTCTCCCCTTCCCATCCGTCGTACATAGGTCCATCTGGATTCTTCTGTGTATCATACGCCAGAAATACTCTCTCGCTGATAGGATTCATAGGAACAATATCCACTCCCCCCACAGCCTCAATCTTCACCGCCATGTCCAGCATCTGCGGGCTCTGCTTCACTACTCTCTGCCCCTTCTCCGTGATAAAGATCATTTGCACTGATTTCATCATCATACACTCCTTCCCATCCTCTTTCCTGTCTGCACTTTCTCCACATGATATTTATTTTGTCCATAAAATCGTCTGACATTTTCACCGGCGAAATGACTGCAACCAGAATCAATCCATCTTTCACAGCCACCATTCTTCTTCCCTTTTCCCCTCGCAGGAAAAAAGCTAAATACTTGCTGTCCATCTTCCGCACCGGTTCCAGCAGGTCTTCGTCCATCCATAACACCCCATCCGTTGTATAGAATGGCGTCAGGTACATGCCGTTGTAAAATACAGAAATCCCCGCTGGATCAGCTGTCAGCTCCGTTTCCTCCACTCTGTCCTGCTTTGTCACTCCTTCCGTATCCACCATGTCCTTTTTGCTCCATTTTTCCTTTTGGGTTTCTGTAACCCCCAATAGGTTCAGAAAATCGTCACTGGTCATTTTAGGCATCCCTTCCAATCGGTAAACCGCATACCCGTTGCTCATCCATTGCCCACCGTCTAAATCTGTCATGATGAAACAGGCTTTATTTCTTTTCGCCACTCTGGCAATTTCTGTAAACTTCATAATGTTCCACCTTTCTTCTCAGCTTCCTTTTGTTTCTGCTTTACATTTTTTCTGTCAAGTTTTTTTAGATTTTTTTCAGTTTTTGTCTAGTTTCTTTTCTAAAATTCATATTGATATGTGTAAGGGGCAGACATCTATACTTTCTATGTCCCGCCCCTTTTCGTTTTCCACCATATCATTCACTCTCTTTTGGCTCTGATCTGCGCCGCTGCATAATAGCGGTTTTTCCAATCACGCTTGTCTTGCTGTAATGTTTTGATTTCTTCCAGCGCAATTCCCAGAAAAAGAACTAACACCCCGATTACCACCAGCAGCGTAATGATGAGCTTGTCCATCTTTTTTCCTCCTCTCCATGCGACGCTTGTATGTACATTGCGGGCAAAGATATCCGTATCTGGTGTCCTGCTCTTTGGCGATATTCCAGATTCGACCGCAGTCGCCGCAAACCACATATCGATGACCGTCTCTCATACGCCATCACCAGATGTATCTGTTTGCAATGGTGTAACATGGTATGGATCAGACACATCATATCCATCGTATTTCTCCAGGAAAGCTATCAAAGTTTCCCTCCGGCATTTCAGCTGCCCCAGCTTCAGCAATGGCAACAATCCCGCTTTGTTCAGGTCATACACCCGTTTGGGATTGCATCGCAGCAGCTTTGCCACTTCCGGCACTGTGTACAAAAGTTTTTCCATTATAAATTCACTTCTTTCTTTTCTTGACAATTTTTCTTTCCACTCCTATTCTGAAAGTACAGGCTGTTGCAGCAGCCGGGTACTTGAGAAGGGAGGTGTTGCTTACATGGCAGATATATTGCAATTTCCTGGGTTCAAAGAAGGTCAAAAAATTGCTCTTTATACTCATAATCATATCTATATGGGAGTTATGGAGCATCAAGAAACAATACCCGGGTATGTCGGAATATGGCTGTCAAACGCTACTGTCATACCCATAAAAGCGCAATGTTTACCAGATGAAATAATTACTCTTGGTTCGGTGTATGTTCTTTTTGATCGTGTTGTCGCCTTGGGTCCTGCGCCGGAACTATTGCCTCTTGAATAGCCTTTACCAGCTGTTCCTTTTCTTCTTTGCTTGATCGTGACGGTTCAAGTGCTATACGCTTACAACTTTGTACCGCCTCTATCTGTCCACGGTCTTGTATTTCATTTATAAGATCGTGGATTTCCCCCATTTTTCCTTCTATAGTAATTTTCATTCTCTTACCTCACTCCTATTTTCTTCCTGTTCTACTCCAAAAAATACTCGATACTTACGCCAAAGTAGTCCGCAAGAATTTTCAATTTGTCTGCTTTGGGTTTATATGTACCTTTTTTCCACTCTGTAAGAGTAGATGTTGCGATTCCGGTATCTTTAGACACCCGATACGCTGTTTTGTTTGTTTTTGCCAATAATTCAGCAAATTTTTCGTACACTTCTATTCACCTCCATATATCATATTTTATTGACATCAACTAAGTTTTCTTATATAATCCAATTATCTAAGTTATATTATATAGAAAACTAAACTATGATTTATTTACTAAGATTTCTTAGCACAAATCAATAGTATCATGGTTTTCTAAGTATGTCAATAAAATTTACTAAGTTTTCTTAATTTTTTTTTGGAGTTGATTTTATGTACTATGAAAACTTTGAAAAATTGTGTGAAAAACATAAGACTAATCCAAGTCAAGTATCTAAGGCTACCGGAATATCTACAGCCACATTTACTTCTTGGAAAAAGGGTGTGTATACGCCAAAAAATGATAAGCTTCAGAAGATTGCAGAGCATTTCGGAGTGTCTCTTGCCTACTTAATGGGAGCGGAAAACGAAGAACCAAACGCCATTGACAAGGAAAACAATCCTATCGTTCTGGATGATGACGTGCTGGAATTATTGGAAGAATTGAAAAATAGACCAGAAATGAAAACTTTATTCCAAGTTTCAAGAAAAGCCAGTAAAGAAGATATTCTGAAAACAGTTAAAATCATTGAAACATTAAAAGGGGATGATTGATGTGGATGAATATTGCATTCGTTACATTGATATGCCAAGCAGAACAAAAGGTCTCACCGTGGAAGACGCCGATGGCTTTTATAGCATTTATATCAATGCCAAAATATCTGCTTACGAACAACAAGCAGCCATCATACATGAATTGACACATATTGAAAGAAATGATTTTGATAAAAATAAGACTTTGAAACAAGCTGAAAAATTTTAACGTAAAAAATCCCCCTTCCTGCACCAACAGGAAAGAGGATTATATAAGCGGTCATACCGTGGTATAACAGCCCTAACCAAGCAAATTATACCACAAGACCGCTTTATTTGCCATACCCAAAAATAAAAAGGAGGTATGCCTATGAAAGGCGGAACAAGAAAACGTGGTAAAACATGGTCATATTATTTTGATGCGGCTGCAGTCGGTGGCAAGCGGAAAAAAATTGAGAAAGGAGGATTTCGTACCAAGAAAGAAGCCGAAGCCGCTCTTGCAAAAGCCCTATCAGAATACAATAGAGCCGGAACAGTCTTTGAGCCATCGAATATCAGCGTTGGAGATTATCTGGATGAATGGCTAGAGCAGTATGTTAAACCAAATCTGACAACAAATACACTTGATAACTACACACAGCTTATCCGTACACACGTCATTCCAGTTATTGGTGCTTATCGCTTGTCTACAATTCAAACGGCAACGATACAGAAACTGCTCAATTCTATGAAAGAGAAAGGGTATTCAAAATCGACTGTGTCGTCCATCAAATGCATCCTGTCTGGCGCGTTTGGTTATGCTGTGGAGCCATTACACTATATACAAATCAATCCCTGTAAAACGGCAAAAATCGGGAAATTTGCAGTCAAGAAACGAACACGTGTTATCGTCCCAAAGGAGTCTTATGCAGAGATAATCAATCTGTTTCCTTTTGGGTCTTATGAGCATATACTGCTTATGCTTGGCTGGAACTGCGGTTTGCGTATCGGTGAGTGTTTGGCTCTAAGCTGGGACTGTGTCGATCTTGAAGCAAAAACAATCCAGATCAAGTACCAACGTGTCCAAGGTAGTAACGGATGGGTACTGAAATCACCAAAATACGACTCTGCAAGAACGTTACAGATCAGCGACTCCTTATGTGCTATGCTAAAGGCAGAAAAACACCGACAGATCGGAAACGAAATACTATACGGAGAATACTATACCGTTTACGAATCAGAACCGATAAATCAGAAAAATGAAATTCGTTTGCATGGTGTTAAAAAATCTGAACAAGAGCAGAACCGTATATCTTTCGTATGCATCCGTGATAATGGTGTTTGGGTTGGCAAGAATGATGTAAGTAGGATCTCCAAAAAAATCCGAGAAGCAATACTTCCAGAATTTGACTATCATTCATTACGACATACACACGCCACAATGCTGGTTACCGCTGGTGTCAACATCAAAGCGGTGCAACAACGTCTTGGACATAGAGATATAGCTACTACTCTAAACACCTATGCGCATTGTACTGATAGCATGGAAAGAGAAGCAGTAGAAGCGTTTGAAAAACTGTGTGAAAAAATTTTGCCACCCATGTAATAAATGCGGTGGCAAATCGGTGGCAAATAAAAAAATCATAAATTTATAAGCTGTTAAAACCTTGTTTTTTCTGGAATGTAGAGGACTGCAATTCTTAAAAGAACATTAGGAAATTTCCACTGCTATCTAATATTATGCATCATTTTCGAAACAATCTATACAAAAACAGTATGCATTATATCATTTCCTGACAGACTTCTCAAATTCCACTGCTCCTGACGTAATTTCTTTCGGTATTTCAAAATCAGATATCTCATTGAAATTACTGCATGTCACCCGCAGCTTTGTTTTTACGATTGTCTGGAAGTTTTCTTCTGTGCCGCTGAGATTGTCCAGAGCTGCCTGCATCCTGTCTGTCATATCAAATTCATAACAAATCAAATAACCATCGGGACTGATCCAAAGACTGACAGGCAATTCCCCCATATCTTTCAGTTCAGTATACAATTCGCCTAAACTCCATCCCAAACCACCGAATATCAGATCAATACCCGAGGTTTCCAAAACTTTTTCCATAGCTTCTCCAGTCAATACACCGGAAATTTTTGTCGTTTGTATTCCATTGATTTCCTCTGTACCATCCACTACAAAAAAACTGAGATGATTCAGAAACAGATCCTTCTGCATCCAGATGTCGTACTGAGAAATATCTGCCATGGTTCCTGCTTCGTGAACCCATTTTCCTTCCATTTCCGAATAAGTATCTATATCTTCGCCGTTTTCCACAGCATACGTGCCATATCTCTGTGCCACTTCACCATTGCGTATAACAACAACATCCACATTTGCTTTGAAAGGCTTCGCTATGGTATCTATTTCCGATTGTATGATAGTACTGGTGATTTCTCCATCAAAGGCAACATCCATCTGTCGTTCCGTCGTCACAGACATACTTTCTACCTGTGACATGGTTCCATTTGCCTTTTGCAGCAATGCCTCCGTGTCCGGCGTTGGCGTTCCACTTCCTGCTGCCATAACTGCCGCTGTCAAAATGCCCGTAATGATTTTTCCGCTGATTAGCATGAATTTTTCCTCCCCGTTTGTATCATAAATCGCACCTATATGCATCATATCACAAAAACATTTGTCTATCCAATGGAAGTGGCATTTTTCTTCGCATATAAAAACAGAGCAATCCATTCCAGATTGCTCTGCCTAAAATCATTCCATTTTTATGCCGCATCCAGCACTTCTGCAGGGATTTCAAAATCCGGCACTGTATTGAAATCTCCATAGGTCATCTGTTCTACATACACCCCATAAGACCAATCGTCCACAGGTTCTGCCTCAGGATCCGCACCTGAACGCATCCCATTCATCAGCGCCGTTGCATCTATTTCATGCCGCAGTATATAGCCATCTTCCGTAATCCAAAGTTTGATGGAAGCATCTACATCCACTTTGCCTTCCCGGATATCTGCCCATTCTTCACCGCTGTCCGCCATATCTTTGCCATCCAGAATGCCGGTCACCACTGTTGCAGAAACACCATTGATTTCCTCTGTACCAACGGTCTGTGCAGACTGAAGTTTTGTCAAATATAAATCCAAATCCGCAAGAGCCTGCTCTCCAATAAATTCCTCAGCCCCATAGGAATCCGCAAACACATCCCCCACTGTTATCATATAAGTATGAACCATTCCATCTCGTTCTTCCGCATATTGTTCTTCTGCGTCCACAACCTCTGAGCCTTCTCCCAGCATTACCTTTGTTTTGTAATGCATTTTAAAGGGATTCATGAAAATCTCCTGATTCCGCCAGATCATTGTTGTTTCTGTTTCAGAATCATTTTTCATGACAATTTTCGTTTCTGAATCTGCGGATAAACTTTCCAATTTCGACATAGTGTCCTGTGCTTTTTGCAAAATGGCAGTTGTATCGTCCCCTTTTTCAGTGCCGCAACCAGCTGCTCCAACAGCCAGAATCACACCCGCTGCCATTGCCATAATCTTTTTCCCATACATAATTTCTTCCTCCCTTCAAACGAAGCCCCTGTTTTTTATCATCATATCACAAAAAAACATCACCACTGGCTTTATTCGAATTTGTTAAGAAATATGTAACAATCTTTTAGGACTTTTTCTTCTGCAACGCCTGACCTCCTGTGCAATAAGGGAACAGGAAACATTCCGCACACTTGGGTCTGCGGGCAATGCAGATTTTTCTGCCGTGGGCAATCATCTGAGTGTTAATATCAATCCATTTATCCTTCGGCACAATCTTCATCAGGTCAAACTCGATTTTCACAGGGTCTTGATTTTTGGTCAATCCCAGCAGATTAGACACCCGTTTCACATGGGTATCCACTACGATGCTGGGGATACCATACCAATTGCCCCGCACCACATTAGCCGTCTTTCTGCCAACGCCAGCCAGAGAAGTCAGTGCATCCAAATCAGAAGGCACTTCCCCGCCAAACTCTGTCAGAAGTTTCTGGCAGCAGGCAATGATATTCTTTGCCTTGTTATGATAAAAGCCAATGGAATGGATATCCTGTTCCAGCTCTGCCTGATTTGCTTCCGCAAAAGCCTGAATGGATGTATATTTCTGGAACAGGTCTTTTGTAACCAGATTCACTCTATCGTCTGTGCACTGGGCAGACAGGATGGTGGCAATGAGCAGCTGCCATGGATTTTCGTGATTCAGATAACATTTTGTCGGACCATAGTGCTCCCGCAGCAAATCTAATATGATAGTAACCTTTTCTTTTTTTGTCATAATCTTTTGCTCCTTCCCGAAAAAGAAATATTTCCCGCAAACAAGGAAGATTTCCCGAGAAATATTTCCCAAAGTCTTTTATTTTCATGGTTTCTGTCTTTTTGTCAGTAAAAAAGATGTTGGATTTTATTATACCATAGTTTTTCGATTCACGAAAACACGAATTATGCATACCGTATACACAAATAAAACATCGTGCATTTTCCGATTTTGCATTGACTTTGCATATTTTCTCAGTATAATGAGATTCATTCATATTAATTCATTTTTTATTTTTATTCATTAAAGAGGTGGTATTATGGCAACAAGCAACAAAGAATTCCGCACCTCTGGGGCACTGAAAATACTGCTTCCCGGCATTGTTTTACAGTCTGTCCTCATGGGCGGCGGATACGCTACAGGGCGTGAAATCATTGAATACGGCGGCAAGTTTGGCGCTTATGGCTGGGTATCTGGTTTATTTACATTTTTTACCTTTGCGGTTATCGCTGTTCTGACTTTTGAACTGGCGCGCATCTATCGTATTTATGATTATAAATCCATCTTGAAACAGATCATTGGCAAGGCATGGCCAATTTATGATATTTTATACGTTATCCTGCTGTTTTTGATCATCTCCATCATGGCTTCTGCCACCGGGGAAATTTTACAGCAAACCATCGGTTTAAACTATATGGTCGGCGTTGTTATTCTGATTTTGATCGTAGCATTCCTGAACTTCTTCGGCAGTGCTTTCATCGCAAAATTTGAAACATACGGCACCATTGCCCTTTATGCGGCATACATCATTTTCACCATTATGGTTATCACAGCAAATAAAGACAATATTGCCACAGTCATGGCAACACAGGACACCAGCTACGTGGAAAACGCAACACTGCCTATGGCAATGCTGACAGGGATCATTTATGCATCTTATAACCTTTCTGCAGTTCCTGCTGGTCTGTTCACACTGCGTGCTCAGACAAAACGGAGCGAATCCATCATTTCCGGTATCATCGGTGCATTGCTTATGACAATCCCCTGGTTCCTGACATACTTCGCAGTTATGGGTTACTATCCCGATGACACCATCATCGGTGCATCTGTTCCTTGGTTGGTAATGCTCCAATCTGTTTCCGACAGCAATATTCCTGTTTTGGTATTCGGTGTTGTTGCCGGCTGGACATTGATCGAAACAGCTACCGGCATGATTCACGCTTTGTTGGAACGTCTGGATCACAGCCTGGAAGAAAAAAATCAGGAGCCGCTTTCTCCTAAGAAACGTGGTCTCATTACAGCAGCAATTCTGATTGTAGCGATGCTGTTCTCTAAAATCGGTATCATCAATCTGATCAGCATGGGTTATTCCGCTCTTGCTTACGGCTTCATCCTGTTCTATCTGCTGCCTCTGGTGACAGTTGGTCTTTACAAAGTCATCAAGAACGGCAAAGTACCCAAAAAGGACTGATTTTGCTTCCAAAACACGACATTCTTCTGGATGTCGTGTTTTTCATAAAGTTTGATTATTTTCGGATATTTAACCATATTTAGGAGGTTTTTCATATGAATTTGAGAATCAATCGCAGCATTGCAGAGCAGACAAAAGTCAGCTACGCCATTGAATCTGCAGGTCCCTTGCCTTACGACATTGACTGCGGCGAAGGCATCAACACCGTTATGGTGCCCCCTGCTGCAAAACAGGCATTCAAAGAACTGGATTTCGAAATGATGCGTCCTTATCCTCATTCTGTTGACGTCAAAGACAGCATCATCCAGTACTGGAAGGACTATTGCCCTCTGAATTACAAACGAATCGTTCTTTGTGACGGTTCTGTAGGCGGATTATACCTGCTCAATCGTCTGTTCCTGGAAAGAGGCGATTCTGTATTGGGCATTGCTCCTCAGTTCTCTGAATATGTGACAGATGTGAGAATGTACGGCACCAACGTTACCGGTGTACCTCTGAAAAAAGAAAACAACTACCGTTTCTCTGTAAAAGATCTGCTGGCAGCACTGACACCTGACCACAAGCTGATCTACATCGATAACCCCAACAACCCTACTGGGCAGGCAATTCCCCTTTCCGACATCGAAACCATTCTGGCAGCTGCCAATAAAAACGGCACCGCTGTCATCATCGACGAAGCTTATGGCGAATACATTCCCAAGAAAAACTCCGCCGTTTCTCTGTTGGATAAATACGAAAATCTCATTGTTGCAAGAACATTCTCCAAAGGCTTCGGTCTGGCAGGTCTGCGTGCCGGTTATCTGCTGATTCCCGAATGTCTGGCACCTTACATTGCCAACATCACAAACCCTTACTGCATGACAGAATTCGCCAGAAGCGTTGCATCTAAAACCATTCTGGATGAATCCTTCCTGGAAATTCTCCAGAGCAAAACAGCAGAAATGAAAAAACAGATGTACCGTCCTTGGAAAAACCTTTCCATTGCCCACACCTGCGACACCGTTTCCATCAGCATGATCACCCACCAGAACCCTGAAATCGATCTGGCGGCAGAATTCGCTAAACGCAGAATTCTGGTCATCTCCGGCAATGATTTCGAAAACATCGGACAAAACTCCGTTCGTCTGCGTGTTCCCGAAGAAAAAGATATGCCTGCTGTTTTGAAAGCCATGGAAGAAATTGACCAGCTGTAACAGAAAGTTTTTCCAACTCTGCGTTGACAAAGATTTTTTCCTATACTATGATGGACAGAGGAAAGGATTGGTGTATGGAAATGTCACAGATCATATTAAAAAACGCAGATTTGAAATCCACAAAAAAGCGCTGTCTGCTGCTTTCGATTCTCCAGACAGAAGACCGCGCCATGACAGCTGAAGAACTATTGGAAAAAGCCACGCCCATTCTGCCCATGAATGCTTCTACAGTATATCGTACTTTGAATACATTGACAGAAAAAGGAGTCCTGAGCAAAAGCCTGCGCAAAGACGGAAAATCCTATTTTTCATTGGAAAAACACGATCACCATCATCGTTTGGTCTGCACCGTCTGCCGCAAAGTCATTCCCGTTGACTCCTGTCCTCTGAAAGAGCTGGAAGAAGATCTGGAAGCAAAAACAGGCTTCCGCATCACTGGACATACCCTGGAATTCAGTGGTATCTGTCCAGAATGCAGAAAATCAAATGGGCTTTAAACAAACGTAAATCATAACCACGCCTAAAAGACGCTGGTTTGCACTAGC
>UMLF01014082.1_pt1 | contig 196600 bp, 159 predicted proteins | sample 1966501 | NCBI WGS metagenome assembly UMLF01 (sample SAMEA4836194, study PRJEB28245) | human gut metagenome | biome: gut microbiome; material: fecal sample | place: Denmark | collected 2008 | reverse complement strand
CTGATATTTTGACACCAAATCTTACAGAACCAGCCATTATCTTGGGCGAAGAATGGCATGGCACCAATATCAGCGACGATGAAGCAAAGCGCATTATTGATGCTCTTATTGCAAAGGGTGCAAAGAATGTAGTACTTAAAGGCATTCAGCGTGATGATGGAGTAATCCGAAACTTTGCAGCAGGGGTAAACATCGACTTCTTTGAAGCATCTAACGAGTACTTGCCCTATATGCTTCACGGCACGGGTGATCTGTATTGCTCCTGCCTCTTGGCGGCTATTATGGCTGGACGTTCTCTTCAGGAAGCAGTTGAATTCGCTGGTGATCTCACCCACGACGCCATGATCGTTTCCAGTAAACAGCCAAACTTCAAAGACCGCGGAGTAAGTTTCGAGCTTCTGATTGGGCGCATCGCAGATTTGCTGCAAAACTAGCTTTTTGGCAAAAACTGTTCTTATCGGGTCGATAATCCCCTATTCAGAGCTTCTAAAAGTCAATAAAGCATGTGAATAGGCTATGGATCCAAGCCTCATATTTACCAATTAAATACGTTTTGGCAAATTAACGCTTTATCGGGTTGAAATTGAGCGACACTATGAAAAAGCTCTAACCCGATAAAGCAACTTTTTGCCAAAACAGAAGCTTATTTTGACCTATCGCTTTTTTTCGGCATGGCGCACAGAAAGCAAAAGCCCACAATAAATAACACAGCAATAGAAAGCACTCCAAACGAAGCATTGCCAGTAATCTGAGTAAACACACTGACCAAAAACGTTCCCATTACTGCTGCATATTTTCCGAAAATATCAAAGAATCCATAGTATTCGTTCGATTTATTCTTTGGGATTAACTTGCCATACTCAGAACGGGAAAGCGCCTGAATACCACCCTGAAATAAGCCTACACAAATTGCTAAAATCCAAAACTCAGTTGCGCTTTTCAGGGAAAACGCAGCAAACATCACGATACAAAAATAGGCAAACACTCCAACCATAAGCATATGGCGAGTGCCAAAACGTTTCGCCAATCTACCGTAGGCAATCGCAGAAGGAAACGCCACAAACTGAGTTACCAGCAAAGCCAATACCAGCTGCGTAGAGTCGATACCCAAATCAGTACCATAGCTCGTAGACATCTTGATAACAGTATGCACGCCATCAATATAGAAGAAGAATGCTACCAAAAAGAACAGCAAACGCTTGTTGTGGACGATGCTTTTAACGGTGCTCGCCAAACTGGAAAACGTCGTTTTAAAGAGCTGGGCGCTTCGTTCACGGAAGTGAGTTTGCTTTACGTTTTTAGCAAGAGGAATGGTAAAAGCTATCCACCACAGCGCCGTAATGACAAACGCAACCTTCATACCAGTGCCCATATCCAAACCAAAGGAAGGACCACCGAGCACAACCGCCAAACAAGCTATGAAGGGAATGCACGAACCAATATAGCCCCACGCGTACCCATGCGAAGATACCTGATCATAACGATCCTCTGTTGTAGCGTCTATGAGAAAGGCATCGTAAAAGACCATAGAACCATTAAGCATAATAGCGGCAATTACATACACCACCAAAAAAGCAAGAGCATGCTGAGGAACACCTAGAGCAGCACAAGCAACTGCGCCAGTGCCAGCAAAACCAACCAGAAATTTTTTCTTATTACCCGCAAGATCTGCCAAGCTTCCCAATAGGGGCATAAGAAGTGCCAAAATAAGTGAAGCTACCGTTTCGGCATAACCCCACGCCACCACAACAGAAGACCCTTCTTCTACTAAAGAAGCAAAGTAAACCGGTATCAATGCTGTCGACAACATTACAAAGGCCGAGTTTCCCACATCGTACAAAACCCAACTTACTTCTTTTTTTGTCAATCCAAATGCCATTACAGCATGATCCTTTCCAGCAAGAACGATCCGTTTCGAAGTTTTCTCTTGAATGAATCGTTAAACACACTCATTATGAACGGAGAAAAGTATACGTTTCCGATGCGTCTTTAAAAGTAAAAAACTGTAAAGAATGGAAGATGCCCTATGCCGGCAATTATTACTCACGATAGATTCGCTCATGAAATGCTTGAACTACCTGCTACTTCCTTCATTTCAAGTACGGAAGAAAAAAATGCGTTTCTTCTGGGAAGCCAAGGGCCTGATCCTCTTTTTTTCTGCGTCGTGACTCCCCATCTTGCCCCCTATCGCAATTTAGGAAGCTTGATGCATGACAAAAAACCCGCTGATCTTTTGCATTCTATTTCGCAAGTGCCCACAAAGTGCCCTCCCAATACCCAACGTGTGGTTCGAGCCTTTACTGCGGGATTTCTTTGTCATTATCTCCTTGACCGCGCCGCGCATCCCTTTGTGTATTCCCAGCAATTCGCCCTTTGTAATGCAGGAATAGAGGGATTAACCGCAAAAGATGGGCACGAAGTTCATGCGGTTATAGAAAGTGAACTCGACGAGTACATTCTCTACACCCACACCGGACTGACTATCGCAAGCTATAAACCCTACCGAGAAATACTAAGAGCAAGCGAACAGAGTCTTGCTGCGCTTTCTCATGCGATTTGCTCTACTCTTTGGGACACTTACGAACGCCTATCTCCTGCAAATCTGTTTTCTTTAAGCGTCCACAACTACCGTCGAATACAGTTTGCGACCTATTCCCCCCGCGGAGTAAAACGCCGTCTTTATGGAGCGGTAGAACGAAGATTTAGGAACCATTCGTTTGCTCAGGCATTCTGCCATAGACCTCTCAAATTAACCGAAAGCGCTTTCGATAACCGCGAGCATCGAGTATGGGTAAATCCTTTCACAGGCGAGCACAACACCTCGAGTTTCGATGACATTTTCGAAAATACCCTCGCTGAAGCAAACGCTCTTATTCCCTCATTCATTGAAGGACTGAATTTTGAAGATGCCTGCGAAATGACAAAACACATCAATTTTTCAGGCAAAATCGATTAATACCGCTGCGTTCTTCCTGGAAGCGCCACACTAGTGAGCAATACCCCCAATGCACATGACCCAATTAAAGGACCCAGTGCGCTTGGATCGGTTAAAAACTCACGCCCTAAGGTATCAAGCAATGAGCCTGCAAGTAATCCTGATACCAACAAAACACCCGCAAAAATCATGCCCACAATGCACCAAACACGTCTACCCGTACTACATAAAAGAGAGCTTACAACCGAAGCAAGCACCCAAGCCAATATCATAATCCAGGTTGAAGGTTTCGCTATAAGACCTAGCATTACGTCACTGTAGCTCGAATCGATAGGCATAGGTGCAAAAGTAATCGCATCCCAACCAAACAAGGATCCCGAACCCAATCCTGCAAGTATTACAGCAACACAGGCTGCATATAAGGTGGCAATAAGCGCATCGCGCACAGACAGGAGAAACCCTGCCACAAACGGAACAAGAGGCGCCAACCCAATAGCACCAAATATCACACCCGCCACACCAGCGTTACTTGCCTCAATCGAAAATCGAGCGGAGTAAAACCACCACGCGCCCGTTGCTGCCATAAAGACAATGCCAGACAGCGGAGCACCGCAGGCGCAGAGCGCAACTCCAAACGCCTCGCCCACCACGAGAACCCCCCATGAGGGCAGTGCGGCTGTCAGCCCAATGCATGCCGCCAAAATACCCCAAGCAACAGGCTGAGTTCCCCATGATTCAGGCCCTAAAACTGAATGAATTCCCAGAAAAGCAAGCAATCCAGTACTGAGCGCCACCCAAATTCGCATACAAACTGAGCGCATACGTGAAGACATACGCCAAGGCTGCTGTGAAGAACCATAGGAAGTTCTCTCGTAGAGGCCGTCCTCACTATCTGGAAGCCCTCTACCAGAGACATCCTCAGCACTCAAAGTGTCGGTATCATCAAAAAAATCTTCCTGGGAAGATAGTTCTTCTCCAGAACCCGTTAGGTCCCCCGCACTTACAAGACGCTTGAGTGCGTTTTTCCCTTTACGCGTACTGCCAAGGCAGGACTGTAGCTGTTCAGCAAAATCCTTTACCGAGTCGTATCGCTCCTGAGGATCAGGGTCAAGAGCGCAAAACATGATGTCGTCGATGTCCTCATCAAGCCCCTCCATACAAAGCGATGGAATGACGAGTTCGGCATCATAAATTGCATCTTCCGCTTCTGCGAGTGTTTCAACCACAAAAGGATTAACCCCTGCGATCATTTCGTATGTCAAACTCGCAAGCGCCCACTGATCGCACCGTTCGTCCAGCTCCTGCTGCGTCATTTGCTCAGGCGGCATATAACCGATCGTGCCGCCCGCCGCAGTACCATAGCCAGCTTCAGTGGCAAGTCTTGCAAGGCCAAAGTCGGTTACCTTTACCTGCCCCTGATGATCTATCAGCACATTTTCTGGCTTTATATCTAGGTGAAGTACGTGCCGCTTATGTGCCACTTCGAGCGCATGAGAAACCGCTTTAAATACCGCAGCCACTATATCGGAATTGATTTCTTGAGGATATTTCGCAAGAAGATCCGCCAGAGTAATGCCATCAACATATTCCATGATGAGGTAGGCCATATCTCCAGCTACCTCAAAATCATAGATTGAGACAATAGAGGCATCAGATAGTTTTGCTGCTGTACGAGCTTCTTCCAAACCGGCAATCGAGGAGGTATCGAAAGGACGATTATCCACCAGGATGCTACCCCTATGCGTGGCAAGAACTCCTGTGGTGTCTTCGAGAGGCATGCATTTTATCGCGACACGACGTTCAATGCGCGTATCCCAGCCAATTACTACCGATCCAAAAGCTCCCTGCCCGGCATCGCCTAAAACCGCATAACGATCAAGAAGAAGCGATTCTGGATCTATTTCTGATTCCAGGTCGGTTTCGAAATCGACATCAAGGTCAGCATACGAATCAGCATTTGAATCATCGTACCCTGCTCGGCCTTTATATTCCCCGTCCGATTCAGTGTAAAACGTACGTGTTTTATCTCCTGGCAACGCCATATTTTGGAAGGCATCACGCTCATCAATGTCTTCCTCAAAATATTCGCTTTTCTTTTGCCAGGGGAATTTCATTATTGGGATAATTTCACTCCAGATATTCTTAAAGCTTAGTCAACGATTTAAGCACTTCATTGTAACGCGATCTAGAACGCTCCAATTGAAACCATAGGCGCAATCTAAACCGCTTTAAGCATTAAAAGAATTCTAAACGAAAAAGATTAAGCAAAGAAGGGAGTCTGTCGCAGCGGAAGGCAAACCATACTAGAGGGAAACCCGCCGCAGCAGATTACCCACCACACTAGAAGGGAGTCCGCCGCAGCGGAAGACAACCGCAACGGAAGACCCACCACAGCGTAAGACCCGCCGCAGCGGAAAACAACTGCAACGGAAGACCCACCACACAGAAGACCAAGCAATTTTAGGCAAACCTCAGCGGAAGACCTACTGCAGTGGGCTAGACACCTTCTATTCAGTAAATGAAGTCACAAAATGTTTAATAAGCGCGGCGGAAGTGGGTGTTACTCGCTCGCCCTGAAGTCGCGTTTGCGCAAGCGGAAGGCCCTCAATGATAGCGGCAGTCGCAGGGGCAGGTAGAGAAAGGACTCCATGAGCACATTCAATTTCTCCCTCTCCTGGCTGTATGGCGGTTGCCGTAACGCTTTGGGGTGCTATAACGTAAAATGCAGCGCAAATAGCCAAAGCATTACGGATTCCGTTTGCATTCCCCACCTCATGAAAGTGAGTTTCTTCCACTTTGCATCCATGAACCTTAGCTTCTGCTTTTGCGAGGATTTCATACACCTCATGCAGATCGTTTTTTACCTGTTCGGGAACAGTGAGAGCATCGATGCTTTCGCGAACTTCAACAATAGAATGATGATGCTTATCGGGCACCACCGCATGATTCATAATATAGTCAAAAGAGGTACGCTCCTCTTCGCTCATCGCCTCCAAAAGCGTGTCTAAAATTTGTGAGCGCGTTGCATTTTCGTGAAGATCAAGATGTATCTGCATGTTAGTACCTCCGCTTTTTGTAGCGTACAAATTCTTCAATTACTCTTCGTACTGCGAGGATTTCCCTGGCAGATGATTAATAAGGTGCGCTTGAAATGCTGCGCCGAAACCGTTATCGATGTTTACTACACTCACACCACTCGCACAAGAATTCAGCATTGAAAGCAATGCCGCAACTCCATTGAACGAAGCACCGTATCCCACGCTGGTAGGCACTGCGATAACTGGGCATGAAGCCATGCCGCCGATAACGCTTGCAAGCGCACCCTCCATGCCAGCAATAGCAACAATCACCTGCGCGCTCATTATGTCGTCCATATGCGCAAGCAAACGATGAAGTCCCGCCACTCCTACGTCGAACAGGCGAACTACTTCGTTTCCGAGAACCTCTGCCGTCAAGGCTGCCTCTTCTGCAACAGGCAGGTCGCTTGTACCAGCGCACGCTATCACTATACGTCCGTTGCCAGTAGGCTGAGGCATACTTCCAACGATGCCTACCTCAGAAAGCTCATGGTAATCAAGAGGGATTGATGTCCGAAGAAAAGCCGCGGCTTCTGGCTTCAAGCGAGTGATAAGCACCGTCTTTTCGCCGCCATTTTGCAAAGAAGAAACAATGCCCGCAATTTGTTCGGGCGTTTTTCCTGCGCCATATACCACTTCTGCAGCGTTTTGACGAAGCGCACGATGATGATCAACTTTGGCATATCCCAAATCAGTAAAAGGTTCTTTTTTAAGCAGAAGAAGAGCATCTTCGACCGAGCAAGCCCCTCTAGATACTTCAGTTAGAATTCGTTCAATTTCTTCTGAATGCATACAACCTCTTTTTTCGCTCTAAAATTATCTTCACGGTAGCAAAGAAATGCGCCTATATCTTCAATCCGACGATATAAACGCATTTCCTCTTGTTTTGACAATTCAATTATAAATGACGCAGCGAAATTTATTTAGCAAAAAAGTAACTCACTATTAGTAAACTGATCTAAAATTACTAGCTCACTATGCAAATAAGAACCTGCTTTTAATACAATCACCCACCGAAACTACTTATCGGTGTTGAGAAGCTCATCAACCTTGGGCAACCACTCACTGATCTTGATGTGCTGAGGACAAATCTCCTCGCACGTTCCACAGCTTGTACAATGTTCCGCACGACGACCATAGCTCGTAACTTCTTCGGCATAGAACTCTTTCGCAAGATCCATATCATCGTACAAAACGCCCATGTTATACGCTCTGAAATTGTAAGGAATCGCGATCTTATTTGGACACATATCAACACAGTAATTGCAGCCTGTGCAAGGGATTGCCGCTTTGGCATCAAGCGCAGCTTTTGCCGCATCGATAACGGCGTGCTCGTCGTTAGTAAGCATGCCGACCTTTGCACGCTTCATGTAGGAAATGTTGTCGTCAAGCTGCTGCATGGTGCTCATACCAGAAAGCACGCACGAAATTTCGGGCATATCCCATAACCAATCGAACGACCATTCCACATTACTGCGCTCAAATGCTGATGCATCAAAAACTTCTTGAACGTTCTTGGGAAGATCAACCAGTAAGCCGCCACGCAAAGGCTCCATTACCACAACGCCCATACCGCGTTCCGCTGCCATCTTGGCACCTTTTACACCTGCTTGATAATCGCGATCATAGTAATTCAGCTGAATTTGGCAGAAATCCCAATCTGCTGCATTGAGGATTTCCTCAAACAACTCCAGATCGTCATGAAAGGAAAATCCGATATGTTTAACCTTGCCTTCTGCCTTTGCACGAACCATAGACTCAACTGCATTGTTGCGTACGCTCTTCTTCCAACTACCGCCATTCATAGAATGAAGCAGATAGAAGTCGATATAGTCCATCTGCAAGCGTTCGAGCTGTTCGTTGAGAAAACGATCAAAATCCTCAGGAGCTTTATACAGCCATGCTGGAGATTTCGAGGCGACATACACCTTTTCTCGATAACCATCCTTTAAAGCCTGACCTAGAATTACCTCCGAAGAACCCGCGACATAGTTATATGCCGTATCGAAGTAATTAACTCCCTCATCAATTGCGTGTCGAATCATGGCAATTGAGGTGTCCACATCGACGTTATCGATCGTCGTATCATTCACCGTTTTACCGCCATTTTTTAATGGCAAACGCATGACACCAAAACCCAAGGGTGAAAGTTTCACTCCTGTTTTCCCCATTTCACGAAGCTCCATGAATTGCCCCTCCTTCGCAAATGCGACAAATCTCTGTGCGTTATCGCATAACATGTCTACATGTCTTTTGTCCTTTAAAGAAGTTTAGCACTCACTTGCCAAGCGATCCTTTTAGAAGTCATGCAATAATCTCGAGCTTTGCGTGGATATCAATTTAGATTTGTTATTGATTCTGTAGGCGATTGATGTGGGTCCGACACAGCTAAACCATACTCGCCTCACATCAATCGCAAAAGGAAAACGGGTTTTAAACGTTGAATTTAAAGTGCATGACATCGCCATCCTGCACCACATAGTCTTTGCCCTCTTGGCGAAGTTTTCCAGCTTCACGACAGCCTTTCTCACCGCCAAGTTCAACATAGTCCTCATAGGATGCAGTTTCAGCCTTGATAAAGCCGCGCTCAAAATCAGTATGAATAACGCCTGCTGCCTGAGGAGCTTTTGCACCAACAGGAATAGTCCAGGCACGCGTTTCTGTTTCGCCACTCGTGAAAAAGCTCTGCAAGCCTAAAAGCTTGTACGCCTCACGAACCAAGCGTGCCAAGCCCGATTCATCCAACCCTAGCTCATCTAAAAACATCTGAGCCTCTTCAGGTTCGAGCTCTGCTAAATCAGCCTCAGTCTTAGCGCAAATAGGTACTGGCTGCTGTCCATCTATTTCAGGAAGTTCCGCATTAAGCTGACTTTCGTCAACATTGGCAATATAAAGAAGCGGCTTCATGGTAAGCAGGCACAGTTCCTTAATGGAATCTTTTTCGTCGTCGGACAAATCAAGAGAAAGTGCTCGGTGCCCTTCGTTGAGACCTTCAAATACTTTTTTCGCCGTTTCGAACTTAAGCACTGCAGATTTATCTCGCTTTGCTTCCTTCTCCAAACGAGGCAAAGCTTTCTCGATAGTTCCCATATCGGCCAAAACCAATTCGGTTTTGATGGTCTCAACGTCACTTTGCGGATCAACTTTGCGCGATACATGCTCTACGTTTGGATCGGTAAAGAAACGTACCACTTCGCAAATTGCATCGGTCTCGCGAATATTTGCCAAAAACTTATTGCCCAATCCTTCTCCCTGAGAAGCACCTGCAACTAAACCAGCAATATCAACAAATTCCACCGTGGCGGGGATGATCTTTGCGGGATGATCAATTGAAGCAAGCCCTTCCAAGCGCTCATCGGGCACTGGAACGATACCTACGTTTGGCTCGATTGTGGCAAAAGGATAGTTTGCAGCAAAGCCGCTCTTTTTGGTAAGCGCGGTAAATAACGATGATTTACCTACATTAGGTAACCCAACGATTCCGATTGAAAGAGACACGTGTTTCTCCTTGATACCTACTTGCTATTTGCGATTCGTAATACGTTGCATTTTGAGTCACAACGCTTTTTATGCGAAGTCCATAATACCACCCTCTCCGCATACATGCCGAAACCTAGTAAAGCTTCCCAGAAAAGATATCCACTAGAAAGGGGACCCTATTTAGGATCCCCTTTTACGAACCAACAGTTAGATACTGCATGATTGATATGGTGCGCCTTCAATAGCAGACTCTACCGAATCAGCCGACCGCATCAGCCTATCGGACTAACCTGCCTGATCAGCCTGCCGGATCAGCATGCCTATCGGGTCAACCTATCGGGCCAACCTGCCAGACAGGCAAGCCTACATGGTAAACAGGCCCATTGTTTGCGCAACGTATGCCACCAAAATAATTACGAGAACAATTGGCGCAATGAACTTAATCATAAATGCCCAAACTTTGCGCAGCTTAAATTCAGCAGAAAGCATTACTTCTTCTTCCAAAGATTTCGTGCCTACAATCCAGCCGATAAAGATACAGGTAAGCAACGCTACCACAGGCATCATGACAGAATTCGAAATGAAATCGAAGAAGTCGAGCATCGTCGAACCTTCACCCAGTGGCTGAATAAAGGAAAGCGTTCCAAAACCAAGGTTTACGATCACGCCCATCAGCGTAGTCCAAACGATGGTTACGATAAGAGCAGTGCTACGTTTGCAGTGGGTAGCATCCTGGATAATAGCAGTACAGGTTTCTACCAAGGAAATAGAGCTCGTCAAAGCTGCAAACAATACCAATATGAAGAATACGCCACCGATGATGGGTGCCATATCACCAAGGCCACCAAATACCTGAGGCAGAACAACAAACATTAACGTTGGGCCAGAATTCTCTGCAACTGCCTCACCGGAGCCCATAGCTGCAAAAGCAGCGGGGATGATCATCAGACCTGCAAGCAAGGAAACGCCAAATGTAGTGCCTGCAATCTGACCAACACTTGAAGTAAGTTTGGAAGTCTTATCCAAGTAAGAACCATAGGTGACCATAATGCCCATCGCCAGAGACAAAGTAAAGAAGGTTTGTCCCAAAGCAGAAATTACCAGCTCAGGAGAAAACGCGCTGAAATCTGGAACGAAGTAGTACGATAAGCCCTCGATAGCACCTGGCAACGTGAGCGCATAAATCGCAACTCCAGCAGCCATGATGATTAAAGCAGGCATCATGACCAAGTTTGCCTTTTCGATTCCGCCCTTAACCCCTCGAGATACAACGAAGTAAGTCAGTGCCATGAAAACCAGCATGAAAAGAATGCTCTCAGGACCGTTGGCAATAAAGGCACTGAAATAGTCACCGCCATCAGTAAGAGAAGCAATATCACCGGTTACATAACATGCTAAGAACTTTGTTACCCAACCGCCAATTACGCAGTAGTAAGGAACAATAATAAATGGTACTGCTGACATCAAAATACCGATAAAAGCGTATTTTTTGCCATAAGCTTTAAAAGCACCAATAGAGCTTTGGCCCGTCTTACGACCAAGTGCTGTTTCAAGAAGCAAAAGCGCAATACCGATAGTAAATACAAACACTAAATAGGTCAGCAAGAAAGTGCCGCCACCATATTTTGCAGCCAAATAGGGGAAGCGCCACATGCTTCCTAAACCAACAGCAGATGCTGCAGCCGCTAAAACAAAGGCAAGCTTACCTGACCAAGAAGCACGACCTGCCTGCTGTGCGGATTCTGTTGAAGTCATAAGATCTTCTTTCTTCGCAAACATTATTTATTCTCTGCGTGCAAAAGAGACGCCAGAGAATTTACACAAGGCAAGACTATAACAAACTATTTCGAATGTGTTAAACAGAATCCGAAAGAGTACCGGTTCAGCGGAGCAGTGGATCATACGCACGCTTATTACCCTCCCCCCCCCACAACGCATCTGCCAAAGAAAGATAAGGATGGCAAAATCGCCATCCTTATCATCGCGCTCTCTTGTAACCTTTTGCGAAAACAATCTTTCGCAAAATCACCCATTCGCAAAGCAACCTAAGCGTTTTTCGAAAGTTCTACTTTACAAAAGTAAGGGTGTAGCTTTGCTTTGTTTTTCCATCAGGACCAGTAATCTCAATAACTGCCGGAGAAGATGTCTTAACCGTTACCGGGCAACGACTTGAAGCAGGCTGTCCATTTACGGTCATGTTGGTAATAAGATCAGACATAGCAACCGGCGTGAATGTTACCTCGCCATTGCTCGTTTTGACCTCGTAATCATACTCATAAGGCACAAACTTGTTTTCAATAGCAAACTTCAAACGACCATCGGGAGTCTTTTCATCAACCTCGTCAAAGCCCATTTTGTATTTGAAGTCATGTCCTACCAATTCAGCATCCTGGAAAGCAATGTTACTTAAATGAGCATTTGTCTTGTAATCAAAATACAGATTGCTTTCTACTAACGGATTTTTCTTTCCGCTCTTATCAACCTCAATACGGTAGAACTTCTTCTTATCGTACTGCCCCTCATATTCGGCTATAACTTGCTTTCCCGTTTCAGAAAAGCTGGTCCAGTTCATCGTTTCATATTGGTGCCCATCTGTTACTACGATTGCGCCATCACCGCGACGATCATGTGAGACGGCATCGGGACCATAATTCACCAATTTCTGGAGGCATTGCTCCCAAATAGTAAGGTAGTCTCCACCCATGCCGATGCGATTATGTCCCGTATAAAGCTCTCTTACCTTAGCTCCATCTTTGGTATAGATATCCATAAGTTGCTGATGCAACGACAAAAGCAAATCTTGCTTTACCCCTTTAGCGGCAAACTGATCAGCAACCCAATACCTGTTAACCGCGTAAATATCAGACGAGAACAGCAGACCTGTATCGGCTCCATAAAGCAAAAGTGAAGAATCTTCGTGTCCTGGTAAATGGACCACTTTGAATTTGCAATTTCCTAGATCAAATTCATAACCTTCATCAATAACATGAACCTTATCCCCCGAATACATACCACTTCGTTCTGTATCGATTACGGGGTTAGCACTGGTGTACTTCTGATTGTAAATTTCAATCTTCCAGGGCTCATCGAGTGGATAGGTACGATCACACACATAAACATCAAGCCCGTTTTCATACGCAAAAGGCATTGCGCCATTATGATCAGGATGATTATGACCAAGCACAAAATCATAGGGCTTGGTGGCCACTTCATTTACTCTGTCGATCAACGTGGTAGTCGTATTGGTCGGCATAAGACCGTCGAACAAAATACCTCGTTCGCTTCCTTCAATATAGTAGGCAGCTGCCTGGAAGTTATCAAAGTAGCGATGCACCGTAGGGAAATTGTCTCCCCCTTCATGAAGTACATCGTGAGCGAAATCATGCCAAGCGGGACGTTCGATGCGCCACATAAAATGAGTTACCGGAGAAGTTTCCAAGCCCTCTTTTTCTGCATAACACTCAACTTCTGCAACAAACCAAATAGCGTCATATGGCAAATCCTTGTTGTTATTTAATCCAAACATTGGATCGGTAGAAAATCCGGGGCGGTACTCAAACCAATCGCTCCATCCCGTACCCACATACGCACCAACGCCACGATCCTGAACGAAGAGCTCTTTGAGCTCAGGATGAGAATACTTATCAATCTTTACGCGCCACTTTACTACCGCATCTGGAGTTGCCGTCATCCATTCGGGGCGGCAACGTACAAACTTTCGATGGCTTATCGGCATTGACCAAACAGGGCAAACTACTCGTTTATCAATTGATTCAATAATAATGCGAGCCTCGGTGTCAGTAATTCCATCAGTAGGATTAAGAGTGGTGTTTGTACGACCCCTCATGAAATTGCGACCAACTAGCGTATTAAGCGCTTGATAGCATTCTTCGGAAATCTGGTCTTTATCACTAAAGTGAGCAAGATAATCATTTTCTAAGTTATCCATCTTAAAGGCGCTGACCAAAATAACTGCCGCATCTTGCCTTGTCATAGGAGACATAGGATAGAACAGATCATTGGAGCTTTCCGCATGCAAAACGCCCATATCAAGAGCCGCCTCGATGGGCTTAACGTAATCATTATCGCCAACAACGTCGAAATAATTGCGAACGCGCTCTGTTTCCATGATGTCGCCGTTGTCATCGATATCAACGCCGTCGTCCATTACTGCGTTGTAATGGGGCCATCCAAAATACTGAGCTAACCGCACCATGAAAGCACCACGAGTCATAGGAGCATCTACCTCAATTGCGTGGGCACCTGCGGTTTGAGTGGTGTAGAACATGATGGAATAGCTGGTATCCCCCAACGACCAGGTAACTTCAACATCATGGCCCCCAACGCCATCTCGCATTACGGTTGTTCCGTCTGAAGCAACCGACACAAGATGTTTGTTACTTGAGCGCCAAACCCCTTCTGTCTGAATTTCGCCATCCTTTTTGGCAATAAGCTTTAGCGGTTGAACGAATTCCATGTCATAGGTCTTAGCAGTCATGTTGGCATTGTTCCCCTCAATAAAAATGCCGTCACCACCACTTGCCGCACTTGAAACTGCCACAATGCCGCGCGGGAGCAAAGTGATAATGCCCATACCTACCGCGCCACCAACAAGACCCGCAATTAAGCTTCGGCGATCAATTCCTTGGGGAAATAAACCACGTTTACCACCCTTTGCTTCCGAAGAAGCTTCCACGCCCTCGGAATCCACACTGCTGTTTTCTTGCGTTTCCTTTTCGAAAACTTCTTCCGTTTCGCGGTTTTCCATACCATTTCCCTCCTTCGCTCTACCGAATCCCCTTTCGGTAAAATGCCTTGGCCTTATTGTATGAACGCGTTCATTTATCTAACATTAGGATTTAACGAAGGAAGATTCATAATTTCGCAAGGAAAAGAGGGCCTGTTTCATATGTAATGAAATAAGGAAGGTAGACGCTATGGAATTTCACCAACTCAACTATTTTTTAGCTATCGCTGAGACTCAAAGCATTGCTAAAGCATCGCAGCAACTGCATATTTCTCAGTCTGCCCTTAGCGTCGCCTTGCGTGATCTTGAACGAGAGTTTGGTTTTCCTCTTTTTGACAGAAATGGTGGAAGACTGCATCTCAATAACAACGGCTACTACATGGAAAAACAAGTGCGCGCCGCACTAACCCTTATCAGCAACGCGCGCTACACCGTTTCCCAAAATATTGACCAACAGCAAAAGATTGTAAAATGCGCTACCAACATGACCTTGGGAAAAGTGGGAGAAACCTTTATCAGTGCTTATCGAAAAATACATCCCGATATCATTCTTCGTTTTGGATTTAGAGGTTCTCTTACCTTCAAAGACACGGTTCCAGATATCGAGTTTTACGGTACCGAAAAGGAATTGAAGCAGGATTCTTACACGATCAAAATCCTTCATGAAAGATTCTTCGTTGCGTTTTCTTCCAACTGTCCCCTAGCTCACAAACCTCACATTAACCTGCGAGAATTGCGCGCTGAGACGTTTATCATGACGGGGCCAGGCGAAATGAGAGATACCGTTTTAAGCATGTTTGAAGAAGCTGGATATTACCCTAACGTAGTAAGCGAGGTACAGTTATACAGCGAAGTGCTTAACCTCGTAAGAGCTGGGCTGGGCTACACTATTGTTCCCGAGCATTCTTGGTTAGACAACGTACAAGGCCTTTCGATAAAACCTATCGCCGACATCAAGCGCCACCGAAACATTTATGCCCTGCTTCCCAAAGAGAATACCCCTTCTTCTGCCGCTCTTACCTTCTTTGATTTCCTCAAAACCCAAGGATCCAAAATGTTTGAAGTAAGTTCTTAAGCAACCTCTTAATGGTTCTCTTTTCCGATAGTTCTTCCCGCCACGATATCTTTTCAAGAACTCATTGCAAAAACGTGAAACACTATAGAGGTGCGTTTTCCCACAAAAGCGGGTCATGCACACGCTTGCCTTCGTAACTTACCCGCCAAAACACCAACCCTTGCGCGGGAGCATTTTCCCCTGCGGCACTTCGATTACGCGCCTCAAGAACTTCTGCCATCCATGAAGGTTTACGCCGAGAACGCCCCACGGCAACAAGACTACCTACAATGGTACGCACCATAGAATGCAAAAAAGCGTTACCTTTCACGGTGATGACGACCAGGTGTTCACCCCAAAGCTCATCAGGTTCAACTGTAATGCTAAAAACATTGCGCATGGTAGATTTCCCTTCAGCGGAAACTGCCATACAAAAGCTTTTAAAATCATGCTCCCCTATTAAATATGATGCCGCTTGGCGCATCGCTTCAATATCCAGCTCTTGCGGAATATGCCAGCTGAAGTTTTTCATGAACAACGGAGCTGCCTTATCAGCACATATAAAGTAGCGATATTCTCGCATCGTTGCAGAAAAACGTGCCGAAAAGTCTTGGGGCCTTTGCGTGATACCCCGAATAGAAATATCGTCATGAGTAAGCGCGTTCAATGAGCGCAACAGCTTGAAATCGCTGCGTTGTTCATATTCTTGTTGCGTTACCTCAAAGCTTACTACCTGCCCTCTTGCATGTACACCCGAATCGGTACGCCCCGCGCACACCGTTTCAAGAGGATGACGAAAAATAAGAGCAAGAGCTTCTTCGATGCTTCCCTGTACCGTTAGTTGTCCGGGCTGACGTGCAAATCCCGAAAAAGGAGCACCGTTGTATGCGACATCTAACGACAAAATAATCGGCTCATCGCCTATTTGCTCAAATTGTTCTTTTTGTTGTACTTCTGCCATTTCAACCTTTGTCTAGGGGCTTTCAATGAAAGTATACAAACAAAACTTTGCAAGAAGTTATTCTTCTAAAAAAGCATTCGGGAAAGCCTCAAAAAGACTCTCCCAATAGAAACCTGATCAATTAGTTCTTTGCTTGGCACTTAATCCTAAGAAAACCAAGAGGCTTTCCCCACTAAAGGACTGTCTTTATAAAGTCCTCTCTGAAAGCTCTTTTCCTAAGAGGCCTTCCAGACAGAGCGACCAAACAGATCTGCCAAGTACGCTTTTAAGTGTGCATTATTCGAGTCAGCAGTCAAAGGCAGCTCTGCCCTCATGCGCTTTCCGTTCTTCTCGCTGATATACAAGATGACCGGATCCTTACCGGGGTGTGCCTTTAAAATGCGCATCAGCTTATCTGATGACACCGAATTCAATTCGCTTGTCTCTAGACTAAGTTCCAATTGCATGGGCGCAACATTCATATCAGCTTCAGAAAGCTCAAGCGGCTTTGCCTCGTATACCAAAATCTGGCTACCACGATCGTTTACCTCAAACTTACCTTTGCATGTAATGATCGCGTCTTCCTGAATAGCTGCCTGATTCTTTTCGTAATCAAAACATACGCATTCAATATGTCCAGAAGTATCTTCCAGAGTAAAGCTCGCCATCAAAGTACCGCGTTTTGTACGACGAATATTTGTTTCCGAAACCATACCTGCAAACGTGGCAGATTTAATGCCCTCTTCCCTGTCCATCAAATCACCCAAGGTGTATTTCATCGTACGAGAAAGGTAGTTCTCGTAAGGACGAAGCGGGTGGTCAGAAACGTACATCTTCAAGATGTCTTTTTCGAAAGAAAGCTTCGTACGACGATCCCACTCTATACCATCAGGTTCTGGAATATCTTCCTTGAAAGAATCATCCACGTCAGCAAACATGCTAAACATATCAAGCTGACCTGCATCCTTATCCTTTTGACGCTTGGTAGCACTTTCCAGCATAGGAGTTTCGTCAACAAAATACATGAGCTGTTTGCGCGTATACCCCGTAGAGTCAAAACCACCTGATTTAATAAGTGCTTCAAGTGTTTTGCGATTATAGGCAGAAGAATCAACGCGGTTTACAAAATCGTGCAGTGAGGTATAGGGGCCGTTCGCCTCGCGTTCATCAATGATTACCTGCGCAACTTTTTCGCCTACACCACGAATGCCCGCTAAACCAAAACGAATTCCATTATCAAGAGGAGTAAATTCCAAGTTAGAAGAATTTACGTCAGGCGAAAGCACGGGAATACCATTACGGTTACAGCTCGCAATATATTTAATTAGGCGATCAGAGTTGCCCATATACGACGACAAAACCGCCGCCATATAGTCATTGGGATAATGCGCTTTTAAGTATGCCGTACGCATAACCAAAATAGCGTACGCTGCTGAGTGAGACTTGTTAAATGCATACTTAGCGAACTTTTCAGCATCTTCCCAAATCTTTTTAGCAATCTCTAGGCTAAAGCCATTTTCGACGGCACCTTGATTCCAATCTTCTTGGAGCTGGCGCATTACATCGATCTTCTTTTTACCCATTGCTTTACGCAGCTTATCTGCCTTACCAGCAGAAAAACCACTCATGACCATGGAAATCTGCATGATCTGTTCCTGGTAAACCATGGTTCCGTAGGTTTCTTCCAGCAACGGACGCAAGCGATCGTCATAGTAATGAACAGGCGTTTTGCCGCTCGCAACCATAACATAGTCATCAACCATGCCAGACTCCAGAGGGCCCGGACGGTTCAATGCAATCGAAGCGACAACATCAGAAAATCTATGAGGAGGTAAGCGACTAAACAGACTTACATACAGCGCACTTTCAACCTGGAACAAACCATCCATATTGCCGCTGCGTAAAAGCTCGAAAGCCTTTTCATCGTCAGTTGGAATTTCCTCAGGAATGATTTCCACCCCAAAACGGGCTTTAATATTACGGCATGCACGTGAAAGTACACCTAAGGTTCGCAGGCCCAAAAAGTCCATCTTCAGCAAACCTAAATCAGGCGTATAGTGACCGTCGTATTGCGTAATAATGCCGCCACCCTTGGTGTCGCGCTTCATAGGCACATGATCACTCATGGGGTCACGGCAGATGATGGTAGCACATGCATGCACACCTTCACCACGCACATGCCCTTCGATAGAACGTGCCGCATCAATTACACGACGGACATCTTCTTCGGTGTCGTAGGCTTGCTTGAGGTCAGGATTCTTTGCCATCGCATCATCGATCGTGATGCCCAGCTCGTTACCAATAAGCTTGGCTACTTTATCGCCTACCGCATAGGGGTAATCCAACACGCGAGCTGCATCGCGCACGGCATTTTTTGCCTGCAGCTTACCAAAGGTAATAACGCCTGATACATGGTCCTCGCCATAAACATCTTTAATATGTTCAATAACCTCTTGGCGACGTTCATCTTCAAAGTCAACGTCGATATCGGGCATCTCTACACGTTCAGGAGAGAGAAAACGTTCAAACAGTAAGCCATTTGAAAGAGGGTCAAGGTCGGTGATTCCCATAGCATAGGCAACAATTGCACCTGCCGCCGAACCACGACCGGGGCCTACACCAATGCCCTGACTACGCGCCCACTCAATGTATTCCTGAACAATAAGGAAGTAAGCAGGGAATCCTTGCTGAATAATAACGCTCATTTCGTAATCAGCGCGCTCTTGAACTTCCGCAGGAACGGGATCTCCGTATCGACGTACCAGACCTTCCTGTACACGCTTTCGGAAATATGATTCTTCTGTTTCTCCTTCGGGTAAGGGGAAACGAGGAAGAATTGCATCGCGCTCTAATTCCACATTACACTTTTCTGCCAGTGCAACGGTGTTATCGCATGCTTCGGGGAATTCCTTTAGTGCGGCACGCATTTCCTCTTCAGTCTTCATATAGAACTGATCGTTTGGAAACTTAAAGCGCTTTTCTTGAGTCACGGTAGAGTTGGTGCCAATGCAGAGCATAATGTCCTGCGCAACCGCGTCCTCTTGCGTAAGGTAATGAAAGTCGTTCGTTGCAATAGTTTGCAAGCCAAGCTGGTTAGCAATTTCAGTAAGCTTGCGATTCATTTCCAGCTGAGTCATACCACCGTTTGTGGTAATGCCTTGGTCCTGCAACTCAATATAAAAGTCACCGGGTGCATACACTTCTTTAAATCGCTTTGCCCACTCAACCGCCTGGGCGAAATCACCGTCGTCAATACAACGAGGAATAACGCCTGCAATACAAGCACTCGTTGCAATAAGCCCTTCGGAATACTTTTGAAGCATTTCAAACGTGGTGCGAGGACGATAATAGAAGTTGTCAACATGCGATTCGCTTACCAGTTTGAGTAAGTTGTGATAGCCCGTATTATTTTTTGCGAGCAAAATCATGTGATGAAGCCGACGTTTTTCTTTTTTAAGCTCACTATCGGTTGTGAAGTATATCTCACAACCAAAGATGGGCTTTACCCAAATGCCGGTTTCCTTCTTTACCTTTTCACAGGCATCAGCCAGCTCAGGCACACCACTCATAACGCCATGGTCGGTAATAGCAACGGCAGGCATGCCTAAATCAGCTGCACGTTTAACCATGTCATAAATATGCGTTGCGCCGTCAAGTAGGGAATACTCCGTGTGATTGTGAAGATGAACGAATGCCATAAGCTCACACCCTTACGTCATGTGCCAAGAAGTACTGTTCTCGTCTCTGTTCCAATATTTCGGGTACTCATATTAGCAGCATTCACGCTTAATGAAAGCGAACAGTTAGTGGATTAAATGCGAAGTTTTGTAAACGGCTCACTATACGGCTTTGTTAATCTTTGCCGAACGACTCTTTATATTCAAAGGGCAATTTTCCTTCGAGTGCTTTCTTCTTTGCATTGTATTGAACTTGAAGCCAACGAAGTTTTCGACGAAGCACCGAATTAGCTATGAACTGTTCATGACTAAGCGAAGAGAGGCGCTCTTCCAATTCCGGAATTGCCTTTTCTAGAAGTTCAAGTTTGATATCTTGAATTTGGCGCGTCTTGTCACAAAGAACTATTACGCGACTCCCCATTACTTGGAGATAGCCACCCATGTTCGCTGCAGCTATAACTGGACCTGACTCAGAAGTTTCTCGGCCCCAAATGACCCCATCTTTAAGCGCAATAAGCGCTGGAGAGTGATTTTCAAGCACCCCCATATAGCCCTGAACACCAGGAACGGTTATCGAGTAGAGCTCCCCTGAAAAGAGCATCCTATCTTTAGCAACCACATCACAATGCAGCACTGACATATAGCTCTCCTTTGAACGTCCGTATGAACGCCCCCCATGGTTTACTTGAGAAACCTCTCCCCTTGTTCCTCTTCAGCAAATAACTCAAAGTGAGTCATTGGGGAGGAATGCTATCAGCCTACCCGTATTTTATCCACGATTTTTTAATAAATGCGCCAAATAGTCACACTTGAGTTATAGAAACAAAACAACCCCCTCCAAAAAGGAAGGGGTTGTTTGAATGCTGGTACCGTCGAAACCAAATTTCGTCCGGAGGAATCGTGGATAAGAAACCTAGACGAACTGGCTTTCCTTTTCCTTAGCAGCAAGTTGCACTTTGCACCAGCGAAGCTTTCGAGTAAGAACGGAACGAGAGATAATCTGATCCTCGCGAAGGTTTGCAATACGCTCTTCGAGCGAAGTTATATCCTTGCGAACCTTATCTTCGTTAATGCGCTTGATTTCGCGTGTTTTGTCGCAAAGAACAATTACACGCTCTCCCAAACACTGGACATAGCCGCCCATAATAGCCGCACTCAACGTGGTGCCGCCTTCGGGCTTGGTGCGTGCCCAAATAACGCCATCATGAAGAGCGGTAACAAAAGGCTCATGGTTAGCCATGATACCAAGCTCGCCTTCGCTTCCGGGAACCATTACAGAATGGAGCTCGCCGGAAAAGAGAACCTTATTCTTGGCTACGACATCACATTTGATAGTGGACATAATTTACTCTTCTTCCTGCTTCTTGATCTCCTCGTAAGCTGCGTAAACATCCTCGATGGTGCCCTTGTTACGGAAGCAAACCTCAGGAATTTCGTCGCAGTTACCGCTGAGGATCTCTTTGAAGGAGCGAATGGTGTCCTCCAGCTTTACGTATACACCGTCTTGGCCGGTGAACTGCTTTGCAACATGGAAAGGCTGACCTAAGAAGCGCTCGATCTTACGAGCACGATTTACGATGATCTTCTGATCTTCGGAAAGTTCTTCCATACCCAGAATAGCAATGATGTCCTGAAGGTCCTGATAAGTTTGAAGGATCTTCTGTACACCAACAGCAACTTCATAGTGCTCTTCACCAACAATTTCTGGATCCAATGCACGAGAAGTAGACTCCAGTGGGTCAACTGCAGGATAAATACCCTTTTCTGCGATGGAGCGGTTAAGAACCGTCTTAGCATCCAAGTGGGTAAAGGTTGTTGCAGGAGCAGGGTCAGTCAAGTCGTCTGCAGGAACATAAACTGCCTGTACCGAAGTAATAGAACCAGTCTTGGTAGAGGTAATACGTTCCTGAAGGTCGCCCATCTCCGTTGCCAGAGTTGGCTGATAACCTACTGCGGAAGGCATACGGCCGAGCAATGCAGATACCTCAGAACCAGCCTGGGTGAAACGGAAGATGTTGTCGATGAACAACAGTACGTCCTGGCCCTGGTCACGGAAGTATTCTGCTTCGGTAAGACCGCAAAGACCTACGCGAAGACGTGCTCCAGGAGGCTCATTCATCTGACCATAAACGAGACAGGTCTTGTTGATAACACCCGCATCGGTCATTTCGATGAACAGGTCGGTACCCTCACGAGTACGCTCGCCTACACCAGTAAATACAGACGTACCGCCATGTTCCTGAGCCAAGTTGTTAATAAGCTCCTGAATAATAACGGTCTTGCCTACACCAGCGCCACCAAAGAGGCCGGTCTTACCACCCTTGATGAAGGGCTGGATAAGGTCAACAACCTTAATACCAGTTTCATAAATCTCGGTTGTGGTAACCAGTTCTTCGTATGCAGGTGCAGGACGATGAATTGGGTAGAACTCTTTAACTTCAGGCATTGGCTTGCCGTCAACAGGTTCACCCATAACATTCCAAATGCGACCAAGGGTCTCTGGGCCTACTGGCATCATCATAGGATTGCCAGTGTCCTTTACCTCAAGACCACGCGTAAGGCCATCAGTAGATGACATTGCTACTGCGCGTACCAAATCACCAGGAAGGTGAAGCTGGACCTCGAGGAGAACCTTGACGTCGCCAGCGGGGGTATTAGCTTCAACGGTCAACGCGTTGTAGATTGCGGGGATCTGGCCCGGAGCAAACTCAACGTCGACAACAGGGCCAACGATACGGACAATATGACCGATCGCACCACCCTGGTTGGCCGCAGATGTAGTAATTTCTTCAGCCATTTAGTCCTCCAAAGCTGCGGCGCCACCAACGATTTCGTTGATTTCAGTTGTAATGGCACCTTGACGTACACGGTTATAAACTCGATTGAGTGTTTCAATCATTTCATCGGCATTATCCGTCGCGTTTTTCATTGCGTTACGACGAGCAGCCTGCTCTGCGGCAGCCGACTCAATAAGTACATAGTAGAAATAACCACTTAAGTACTCAGGAAGCAGCTGGTTGAGAACCTCTTCCTCACCAGGTTCGTATTCAATAGAACCGGGCAAGTCATCCAGATCTGCGTCAGGCTCCATGATGCCACCAAACTGGAAGCGTTCGCCCTCAGGAACAAACGATTTCAAGTCAACGGGCAAAATACGATGAATCGTAGGAACCTGCTCAGCTGCATTCTTAGCGTGATTGTAGATGGTGATAACCTCGTCGATATTGCCATTGAGATAATTTTCAACGCAATAGTCGGTCATGGTTTCAGCTTCTTCAACACGCGGATCGGCGGAAAGGTCGCGGAAAGCAAGTACCGGATCATGTTCGCGATACTTGAAGTACGCAATCGCTTTCTTACCGCAAGCAATAATGGCAACGTTTTTACCTTCTGCCTTACGATCCTTCATGATCTTTTCAGCACGACGCAAAATGTTTGAGTTAAAGCCACCAGCAAGACCACGGTCAGAAACAATAGCTACGATAAGCGTAGTTTTTATTTCGTCGTGTTCCTTGGTCAGTTCGGCATTACAGCTGCCCATACGACCAATATTGCCGAGCAACTCGCGCATTGCATTAGCAAATGGAGTTGCTGCATCGCAACGCTCAGTAGCGTGGCGAATCTTTGCAGCAGCTACCATCTGCATGGTATGCGTAACCTGCTTCGTCGATTCGACGGATTTAATTCGTCTTTCGATATCGTGAAGGTTCGGCATAATCAGACCACCTTACGCGATGAACTGAGACTTGAATGCTTCGATTTCAGCATTAAGCTCGTTTTCAATCTCGTCGGTAAACTTCTTGCCTTCCCTCAACTTAGCAATCGTACCAGCATGGTTAATACGCAGGTAGTCAAGCATTTCGCCACGGAAACGTACGATGCTTTCAACCGGAATATCATCCAAGTAACCCTGGTTGCCAGCATAGATAGCAATTGCCTGCTCTTCTACGGGCAAAGGAGTATAACGAGGCTGCTTTAACAGTTCAGTCATAGCAGCACCACGAGTGAGCTGCTGCTGGGTTGCCTTATCAAGGTCGGAACCAAACTGAGTAAATGCTTCCAACTCACGATAAGCTGCCAAGTCAAGACGCAAGGTACCTGCTACAGACTTCATAGACTTAACCTGAGCATCGCCACCTACGCGGGATACTGAAAGACCTACGTCAACAGCAGGACGCTGACCCTGGAAGAACAAGTTGGTCTTCAGGTAAATCTGACCGTCAGTAATAGAAATTACATTCGTAGGAATGTATGCACCTACGTCGCCAGCCTGAGTTTCGATGATAGGAAGTGCGGTCAGCGAACCAGCACCATTTTCATCAGAAAGCTTAACTGCACGTTCCAAGAGGCGTGAATGCAGATAGAAAATATCGCCAGGATATGCTTCGCGTCCGGGTGGGCGACGAAGGGTCAATGACATCTGTCGATAAGCAACTGCCTGCTTAGACAAGTCGTCATAGATACACAGTACGTGGCGTCCTGGATTGTCTGCTCCAGCAGGCTTTCCGTCTTCGCCCGTGTACATGAAGTATTCACCAATTGCTGCACCAGCCATAGGAGCAAGATACTGCATAGGAGCAGGATCAGATGCCGTTGCTGCAACAACGATGGTGTAGTCCATAGCGCCGCGACGTTCGAGGGATTCTACAACGGTAGATACGGTAGAAGCCTTCTGACCAATTGCAACGTATACACAGATCATATTCTGACCCTTTTGGTTCAGAATTGTGTCAATTGCAATAGAGGTCTTACCAGTCTGACGGTCGCCAATGATAAGTTCACGCTGACCACGTCCGATTGGAACCATTGCGTCGATAGGAATGATACCGGTCTGCATTGGCTCATGAACAGGCTGACGCTCATGAACGCCAGGAGCCTTAAATTCGATTGGACGATAACCTTCAGCCTCGATTGGGCCCTTGCCGTCAATAGGCTCGCCGAGTGCATTAACAACACGGCCGATCATACCCTTACCGGAAGGAACTTCGAGAATGCGGCCAGTGGTACGACACTGGTCATTTTCTTTGATTGCAGTGATGTCACCCAGGAGTACGGCGCCGACCTCTTCTTCCTCAAGGTTCTGAGCCAGACCATAAACGATCTTGCCACCCTCGCCGGTGAACTCCAAGAGTTCGCCCTGCATAGCACCCTTAAGGCCATCGATACGAGCAATACCGTCGCCAATTTGTACAACAGAACCGACTTCGCGAGATTCAACGCTGGTATTAAGGGCATCAAGCTGCTTGCGCAGTGCTTCGTCGATAGACTGTGCGGTGATTTCAGTCACTAGCATTCACCTCCATCTGTCTTTTCTTTGAGAGCAATGCGGGCACGATCAAATCTAGTGCGAACGCTTGCGTCCACATAGCGACCACCCGTGCTCATAATGATGCCGCCCTGAATGGAGGGGTCAATGTGCTCGACAAGCACGCATTCCCTACCCAAGTCGGATTCGGCCTTTTCAGTAATTACAGTTCGCAAGTTGTCATCAAGCTCTACAACCGTCGTTACGTCAACAACGTTGAAGTTCAGCTTGGATTCAATGAGCTCTTCATACTTGTGATAAATGCCGCGAAGCTTGCCCATATCGCACCTAGATGCCATAACGCACAGCAGCGAAACAAGAATCTCGTTGTATGAACCAAACACTGCCTTCACGATGCCTTCGCGCTCTTCGGGGGTATAGCCCTCGTCATCACACGCAAGACGAAGATCAATGTTCGAAGCCATGAAACCAAGGATCTCCAGCATCTGGTTGCGGATCTCAACGACCGCTTCCTTACCGCCAGCGGCATTAGCGCCATCGATTGCAGCATTTGCGTATGCTGCGATCGTTTCATTGATGACATGACGATTAGGCATTTAAGCTACCTGCCTCTTTTACGTAGCGTTCGATGAGCTTACGATGCTCTTCGTCGCTGAAATCTTCGCCGATCAAGCGAGATGCTACTGCGATAGACGTATCAGCCATAGAATCCTGAAGTTCCTTCATAGCTGCACGCTTTTCTGCTTCAATAGCAACCTTTGCCTTCTCGATCATTGCGTCTGCTTCTGCACGTGCGCGATCGGCGATTTCTTTTTCAAGAGCTTCACCGGACTTCTGTGCATTGTTGAGCATATTCTGAGCCAAAGACTTTGCGCCTTCGAGCTGCTCTTGATATTCAACTAACAGACGTTCACTTTCCTGGCGAGCTTCTTCAGCTTTTTCCAGGTTAGTCTTGATCGTGTTCTCGCGCTTTTCGAGCATGCCCTCAAACAGAGGCCAACCGAACTTAGCAAGAACAATCCATAAGATAATGAAGGCAACGAGCATTGGAATGAACTCTTCCATCTGGGGAAGAATTGCTTCAATTCCTGCTCCACTTTCTGCGGCGAAAGCGGACATTGGGCAAACTGCGGACGCAGCAGCAAAAGCGAGAACACCGCTTGTGCAGTTACGTACATATTTGCTTACAGTTGCGTTCAATTCGCTTGCCTCCTTTTCTTCTGATCGGAATTTCATCAACTCTCGTTGGATTTACTAGCCGATGAAGAAAAGAACCAAGCCGAGCAGTGCCAATGCCTCAGACATTGCAGCACCGATGAAGAAGTAGCCCATGAGCTGACCCTTCATTTCTGGCTGGCGAGCAGCGGATACGCAGAGACCGTAGGTAGCGATACCGATACCAATGCCAGGGCCGATTGCTGCGAGGCCATAGCCAACGACCTTAAGCGCAGCGATAGCGAGTGTAAGTTCCACGATTACCTCCTTTATTGGGATGAGAGCCTATCCCCCATCCTTATTACCTTTCAGCTGTAAGTTCTTATGTACCAGCTGTAGTACCAAAGTGATGCGGCAGCTTAACAAGGGTTGGTAAGCTGCCAACGCCCGATATTCAGGCGCAAGCCAAAACTGTTTCTTCTTGATCAGTGAGGATGGATTGCCATGCCGATGTAGGAAGAAGACAGGATGGTGAATACATATGCCTGCAAGAATGCAACCAAAGTTTCGAGAGCATACATAAAGAATAGTAAGAAGAACCAAGCTACTGCAGGAAGTGCGGTGACGAAGTCCATATTGAATACCGCAAACTGCAAGAAGATGGTGGTTGCCAGTGAGAATACTGCCAATACCATGTGACCAGCGAGCATGTTGCCATAAAGTCGAACAGCAAGGGTCAGAACACGGATGACCATAGAAACAAACTCAAGGAACCAAATAACAGGAACCATTGGTGCGGGAACGCCGGAAGGAGCAAAGCTTTTCATGTAACGGAAAACGCCCAGCTCTTTCAAGCCGTAGAAGTTAAAGTAAATAAACGAAATTGCCGCTAAAGCCCAGGTAATAGAAATGGTACCCATAGCTGCCTTAGCGCCAGGAATCAAACCAATAACATTGGCAATAAGGATCATGAAGAACAATGTTGCCAAGAAGGGAATGTGCTTCTTAAATCCTTCACCGATAACATCGGCGCCTACGCTTTCACGAATAAAGTTGTAGCCATATTCAACTGTAGCCGTGAACTTCTTGTGGGGGATCAATTCCAGTTTGCGTCCGCTAATAAGAACAATTAGCAGAACCAAAACAAGCGCGATGAACATATACAGTACATACTGTGATACATCCCATCCCGCGATGGAAAAGACCGTCGCCGAATCAAACGAAGACGAAAGATGCTGCGCCTCCTCGACGAACTGTGAAAGTGCTTCACCCATCTTGATTCCTTACCTTTCCGTTGCCTTATTTCTTGCGTTTAGCAAGGACGTTTTTATAAACGACATAAAGAGATGTTGACACAATAAGTGCCGCAATCTCGGCTATACCAAATGGAAGAATGGATTCACGTGCAACTTGAGCGCAAATGATCATGGCGACTATCACGATGATGAGGGACACAAACGTGCCCGCCAATCCATACAGTCCCATGCTCATGGCAGAAATACTATCCGAACGCCTAGCAAGGCGCAGAGAAATAAACAATGGAAGAAATCCAATGATTCCTGCCACAATTCCTGCTGCTATAGCTGCGAGCATGCTTTCCTTTCCTTCGGTAGCGGGTCTTTTTGGCCCTTAAACCACATGAAGCATACGTGCCTCACGCCAGTTTAATTAATCATTTTCGATAACGTGCAATATACATGGGCGAATGGTTACCGAACCATCACAAATTACACGGTATCTTACCTGTTCCTTAGTTTTTGGTGACCAGTTTTCACCTGGCCAAAAACATGCAATGAACACTCTACCTTACGAACATGTTCTAAGAAACACTTTGTTTTGAAATAGATGGTTAATATTTTTATTTTGTCCGTGAATGGTTGTGAATATTGCCTTATCTACTTCAGGAGATTTTATTTATTGCCCTAAAACCTTCTCTATTTGACCAACATATTATTCGGTTTGTCCATCAAATATCCGCATTTTTATCCCCGATTCCTTCAAAAGCTCCATCGAAAGTTCATCAGGATACGGATTTTGATAGATGATTTCACTAATTCCTGCATTAATAAGCATCTTGGCACACACCACACACGGCTGCGTGGTGATATAGATTGATGCTCCCTCGATATTGATGCCATAGCGCGCCGCCTGCAACAGTGCATTTTGTTCGGCATGCAAACCACGACAGATCTCATGGCGCTGACCCGAAGGAACCCCGAGTTGCTGACGCAAACACCCAGTGACGTCACAATGTCTTAAACCAGTTGGCACTCCGTTGTATCCCGTTGCCAAAATACGACGCTCCTTGACAATCAAAGCGCCCACGCCTCTGCGCAAACACGTAGTGCGTGTCGCCACTTCATTGGCAAGCTTCATAAAATACTCGTCCCAAGAAGGACGTTCATGTTTTTCCATAGAGCAAACCTCCTCTACTACGCAGGCCCTTCGCTCGTCACTGGAGTTCCCGTCGTTTGAAAGATGCGATCTCCCGCATCGCCCAGCCCAGGAATAATATAGGCATTCTCGTTAAGCCCTTCATCTAAGGCACAAGTATAAATGCGTACATCGGGATCAGCATCTAACACAGTGCGAATACCCTCAGGTGCCGCCACGATAACCATAATTGTAATATCTTTAACTCCGCGATTTCGCAGTGCATGCAAAGCCGCGCATATGGAACCACCTGTAGCGAGCATAGGATCTACAAGCAGTACCTGACGTTCAGCTATATATCCTGGCATTTTTGCATAGTACTCGATCGGCTTATGAGTTGTCTCGTCGCGATACATGCCCAAATGAGCCACGGGTGCAGAAGGAATAACTTCAAGCATCGCATCAAGCATTGCAAGTCCCGCACGAAGAATAGGCACAATAACAGGCTCCTGCTTTGCAATGCTCTTGCATACACATGTAGCAAGAGGTGTTTTTACCTCTACCTCTTTAGTAATAAGATGTTTGGTTGCTTCGTAGCATTCAAGCAGTGTTATCTCATGAACGGTCTGTCGAAAAACCGAACTAGGCGTAATTTCATTGCGCAGTACAGAGAGCTTATGATCGATTAGCGGATGGTCTAACACCACCACACGATCCCCGAACTCATGATTTTGCACGATAATCTTCCTCCCTCAACTATGCGAAAGACGCCTTTTATCCTTGCGCCCCTTCACTCTATCGACATACAGCACGACACTGATGCGATACAAAATAACTCCATTCAAGCAGAGTGCCCTCTTCTACAAGAGGGCACTCAAGATGTTACTTAAATTCTATTAACAATTGGGATACAAAGGATGCTTTGCAAGCATTTCGCTTACTTCGCCCGCAATGTCCTGAAGACGCGCTTCATCACTTGCACTATAAACGCTTGCTGCAATAAGTTGTCCGATTCGGGTGAATTCATCCTTAGTAAAGCCACGTGTAGTTGCCGCAGCAGATCCAACGCGAATACCGCTTGTTACAAAGGGCGAGCGTGTCTCGTTTGGAATAGTGTTCTTATTTACCGTCAAGCCTACGCTCTCAAGCACCTTTTCGGCATCCTTACCAGTAATATCTGCAGGAGTGAGATCCACCAGGCACAGATGATTGTCGGTACCACCCGACACTAAGCGAAGACCACCATCAACCATGCCTTCACCCATCGCAGTAGAATTTTCTACCACATTATCAATGTAGGTTTTAAATTCAGGCTGCAAAGCTTCACCAAAAGCAACCGCCTTAGCAGCAATAATATGCATCAAGGGGCCACCCTGAGAACCGGGGAATACTGCCTTGTCAATCTTCTTGGCGATTTCCTCATTATTAGTAAGGATAAAACCACCACGAGGACCACGCAGGGTCTTATGACTGGTGGAAGTTACCACGTCAGCATAAGGTACCGGACTTGGATGAGCGCCTGTTGCGACCAAGCCAGCAATATGCGCCATGTCGATCATTAAATAAGCGCCTACTTCATCAGCGATTTCACGCATACGCTTAAAGTCAATTACACGAGGATATGCTGATGCGCCTCCAACAATGAGCTTAGGCTTGCATTCTTTTGCGATACGCTCCATCTCATCGTAGTCAATCAGTTCGGTTTCTGGATTAACACCATACGCTACGATGTGATAATCCTTGCCTGAAAAATTAACGGGAGATCCATGAGTCAAGTGACCGCCATGATCAAGAGACAAGCCCAAAACCGTATCGCCAAGGTTTACTAATGCCTGATAAGCTGCCAAGTTGGCATTAGCACCACTGTGGGGCTGAACATTAGCGAACTGGCAATTGAACAATTTTTTTGCACGGTCACGAGCAAGATCTTCGACAATGTCCACTTTTTCGCAGCCGCCATAATAGCGTTTTCCGGGATAGCCTTCTGCATATTTATTGGTCAGGACTGAACCCATTGCCTCCATTACCGCAGGAGAAGCAAAGTTTTCTGAAGCGATTAATTCGATAGATGAACGCTGACGTGACAGCTCCTGTTCGATCGCATCGGCAACTTGAGGGTCTTCAGCGGTAAGTTGGTTGAGGAACATAATCGTGTTGCTCCTTTCAAGCAAGGTTCCTAGTTTTTTCTATTCGTCACACCTTAGCACATAGGATCGCAAATAAAGAAGGACGGGCATTAAACCCATCCTTCTGATACAAGCTTTTTACTTAAACGGCGAATTCTTATGATTAATTCACTTCTATGATTAATTCATCTTAGAGAGAATAATCGCCAATCATTGCATCCATCAAAGCAGTCTGATTAGCAGCGCCCTGATCAAATACCCAATTGTTTCCATCTTTGTTTACTTCAACCGTTACGGTAGTCTCAACGGGAGATGCATTGTTGATTTCGTCCATGATGGTCTGTCCGGCATAAGCATAGATCTCATCCATGGAGGTAAATCCTTGTGCGGTTGCATTTTCCTCAAAGCTTGCCTGCCAATCCATCATGATAGGACCAAGCTGCTTAGAGGTAATGGTCATTTCAGCAGTTGCTGTATCGCCATCTACCGTAATGGTACCAATGGTGTAACCAAAACCATCAATCCAAGACTTAACCAATTCCGTGCTATCAATACCCATAGTGTCAAAGGTGCTGCCAGCGCCCGAAGTTGCTTCTTCTGCCAGCATTGAAATGGTCTCATCATCAGGCTCGACAATAATGCTCATCTCTTCATCAATAGCTTTCGTGATAAGCTCCTCGTCTGATTCGCCAGCACAACCCGAAAGCGAAAAGCCCAAAGCAAGCGCTGCAATAGCGGCAACCAGCGCAATCCAAATCCTTCTTGTTTTTGTCGTTGACATAACTTCCTCCTTTTACCCCTCTTAACTTTGCGTACCCACCCAACACTCTTAAAAAGTATGGTCGGTCGTAGCTAAGATCTTTTAATCGAGCGCGTTTATCTTTGCGACACGATCCGCATGACGACCACCCGCAAATTCAGTTGCAAGGAAAGCGTCGACTATGCGCTCGTTTTCTTCGATAGAAACAAATCGACCAGAAAGCGTGAGTACGTTAGCATCATTGTGCTCGCGGCAAAGCACTGCAAAATCTTCTCGAACAATATTTGCAGCACGAATACCTGCCATCTTATCCGCCGCAAGCGCCATACCAATACCAGTACCGCATACTAAAATGCCTCGGTCGGCAAGTCCTGATTGAACATCCTTGGCAACCGCAACCGCAAAATCAGGATAATCAACGCGATCGTCCGTATCGGGGCCCCGATCTATTACCTCAAATCCTTTTCGAGCTAAATAATCCACCAACTGCTGCTTTTGCTCGAACCCGGCATGATCAGAAGCAAGAGATATTTTCGTGACCAGGGAGTTTTCCATTAGGTGCTCCTACAAAATAAATTCACAAAATTCAATTAAAAATGACAGAAAAAACATGGTTTCGTTACATTTCACAGTATAGCGCAGCTAAGCACCCTCATGAGGGACATTCTTCTACCAGACGTTAATTTAGTTTTCTTGCGCTTCTGTCTTTAAATCCTGCAAGGCAATCTCACGCAAGATTGCATGCTGGGTAAGCCATGCTTCCACATCGGAATAAACGGTCATTTTTCCCGGTTCGTTAAGTACTTCATGACGCATACCTGGATACAAAACAACCTCTACGTCTTTTACTCCTGATGCCCGATAGCAACGAGCTGCCTTTTGCACTCCTTTGCCTTTAGAGCCCACAGGATCTTCTTCACCCGCAATAAAAAGAAGAGGTAAGTCATACGAAGTAGCTTCCGCGCAGTCCTTTGATACTGCCTCGGAAACGAGATCGGTAAGGGTTGTATACCCGCCTGCACTAAATCGAACACCAGAGAGCGGATCCGCACAATACTCATCAACCACTTTCGGATCAGTACTCAGCCAGTCAAATTCCGTTCTTGGATCATCAATCGCCGAAATAAATGACCCTGACACCAGCGAATAAAGAAGAGGCGATCGATACTCTTGGCCCTTAACAGCAGCTACCACCCTCGACAAGATAGTGCCAATTTTAGCGACAAAAGCAGGCTGATTTCCCGCCCCGCACAAAACTACTCCCGCTGTATTCTGGGGGTATCGCGCCGCTATCACCCGCGCGATATAACTTCCCATAGAATGACCAAACAAAAAAAGGGGCAACTCAGAATGGGAGGACTGAGTTTCTGTTGACTTCTTTGATGAAGCGGTAAGAGAAGAAAGCTTCAAGCCACTCTCTTTCAAGAAAGCCTCACGCACCCGCAAGACATCCTCCACAAGGATATCTTTACCTCCCTGCAAAGGTAAGCACCCTAAATCGTTTGCCGAAGAGGCGCTTTTGCCATGACCAATATGATCATGTCCGAATACGACATATCCCAACCCCGCCAAAAAGCGGGCAAAATGATCGTACCTGCCAATATGCTCAGACATACCATGAATAATTTGCACTATGCCTCGGCGTGTATAGGTAGAATCAGGAAGCCATATCAGCATTCGCAACCAAGAATGACCATCGCTCGAAAGCGTTGAGGTTTCACGCCGCACTACGCCATAGGAAGCATTCATAACTAACCTCCTACGCCAAAGAACTCTTTGCAAGCAAGCTTGCGATATCGGATTCTGTTATTGTTCCTTCCCGCAAAAGAACAGGATGTTCTCCCAAGGAACAATCCACAACTGTAGAGGCAATCCCCCGCTTCACTTCTCCATCAGAAAGAGCAACTGCCACCTTAGAGAGAATTTCTGGCTCCAGCTCATCAAAGGAACATGCATTAGCATGTCCGGAAATGTTTGCCGAAGTGGTAGCAATAGGACATCCTAACCGCACAATGAGGTCAGTCGCAATTTCGCCACCCGGCATGCGCATACCAACGGTACCCCTTTCGGAAAGAAAGGCATTCGCTACCTTCTCGTTAGCTTTCACAATTATCGTAAGGGGGCCAGGCCAAAATGCCTTAGCAAGGACATAGGCAGAAGAAGGAATATCTTTACCATACGTATCAAGAGCCGAAATGCTATCAACCAACCAAGCAATAGGTTTATGTTCACTGCGCTGCTTTATCTGATACAAAATTTCCGGAGAGGAAGCATGCTGCACCGAAACTCCCAATCCGAAAACGGTATCGGTAGGAAAAATTACCGCTTCACCACGCATAAGCGCCTGTAAAGCCAATGTAGAAGGAGAGTGCGTTTGAGTCATGGATATCACTTCTTATAGGTACAATTTGGGACTTTCCATGATAACGCCAACTACAAAACTTCACACCATCCCGCAAGAAAATTGCACTATCTGGTTACAAACAAAGCGAATCAATGATTGAGCGAGCAACACGTAAGCCATCACATGCTGCCGACATTATTCCTCCCGCAAAACCGGGACCCTCTCCGCAGGGATACACGCCAGTCCCCATTACGTCAGCCCCCCTCGCGTTACAGTCTGCGCTCTTTCCGTAAGCCTGCAAATCTTTTCCTCGCTTAATACGCACCGGAGAAGAAGATCTCGTTTCAGGAGCAGTCATAATTGCGCAAGGGTCGTCGAAATGAGGCAATTTCTTCCCCATTAACGGAAGAGCCTGTGCAAGCGCATCAGAAACAAAAGTAGGCAAGCATTCAGCTATAGAAGCATTAAAAGTTCCACGTCCGTATGAGGGACGAACCTTTTTGCAAACTGAAGATTCTAGCGAGGGAGCCTTTTTATTAGCAATACTAAGAGGACTTACCGTCAAAGGTTTTACTTCAGAAGATAAAGAAGGGGCACTTTCTGCTTCTTTCTCTTGCAACTTTTCTTGCGCAGCCCTCTCTGCCAAAAAATCGCCTACGCGTTGGCAAGGCGCCTGGTACGGTAGGGCGTGATACTTTTGTGCCATAGCAAATGCAGTCTGTTCGATGTGGCGCTGCAGACTAACTCCCGCCAAGACATCATCGCTACCAAAATCGCGAGGATCAACATTGACCAGCAAAGCAGCGTTTGCGTTTTCTTCTGCACGCGCATAGCGGCTCATACCGTTAGTAACTACGCCGCCTTCTTCACTGGCAGCCGCAACCACTTCGCCACCCGGACACATGCAAAAAGTGTAAACGCTTCTGCCATTCGGCAGATGAACCGCAAGTTTATATTCTGCCGCTCCAAGTGCAGGGTGATTGGCGGCTTTTCCCCATTGTGCGCTGTTGATAACCTTTTGAGGATGCTCTATACGAACGCCGACCGAAAAAGGCTTCTGTTCCATAGCAAAGTCACTGCGCTTGCAAAGGTCAAAGACATCACGCGCTGAATGACCACAAGCAAGTACCACCTTGCTGACTGGCTGAGCGTAAATCGTTCCCTTTTCTACCTGCTCAAGACTGACTGACGAAATAGCTCCTTCTTGAAATTCCCAATCTACCAATCGCGTCCCAAAACGCACTTCTCCGCCAAGCTCTATAATCTCATTTCGCATGTTAGCCACAATCCCTGGCAATTTATCGCTCCCCAAATGAGGATGAGACTCAATAAGAACGCTTTCAGGGGCTCCCGCATCGGCAAACCAATGAAGTACGTGTTTCGCATAAGGGCTCTTTATATTTGTTGTTAACTTGCCATCCGAAAAAGTACCTGCGCCCCCTTCACCAAACTGAATATTTGAATGGGGGTTAAGCTTTCCTGTTTGCTCAAAAACCTCCACATCTCGCGTACGTTTTTCGACCTCAAAACCTCGTTCCACCACCACGGGACGAAGTCCGCAGCGTGCTAAATACAAAGCGGCAAAAAGTCCCGCAGGACCCATCCCCACAACTAAGATTGGAGCACTCGGAGGGGTGCACGCAGGGCACTCAAGAGGGCGGTATGGTTTTGCTTGCTTTACCTGAAGACCTTTTGGTGCCTTCTTAAGCAAACACAGTTCCAGGTCTTCCGAAAGTTGACAGGAAAAGGTAGTCGTAAAGTGGATTTTGGTCTTTTTTCGCGCATCAACACTGCGTCGAAGAAGAACACATTCTTCTAGTTCAGCTGGCGATACACCAAGGGCGCGAGCAACCTCTTTTTTCTGTAAAACCCTTTTTTCAGGGAGCATAGCATCAAGCGAAAGAGGGATCCCCGATACTTCAATCACGCTGTTTCTCCTTTTACTTCCCTGTACTCACTTAGTCCCTAAAACGCACCTTGGGCTCTGCAAGATTAGCAGACCTTTTACTTTATGTAGGGTTCGCAAGCGCACTCCCCGCCAATAAACCGGTCGTCCACGCCCAATGAAGGTTGTATCCCCCGCAGGGGCCATCAACGTCAAGAGCTTCACCTAGCACAAAAAATCCTGGACAAGAACTGGCCTCTAAAGTAGAAAAGTCCACTTCTTCGGGCTGTACTCCCCCACGGCGCACTTGGCAGGTGCGCTCGTCAGCTATCCCCTGCATTTCAAAGGGGAAAGCCTTACAAACGGCAACTAGATGATCTATGTCAGAACTCAGCAGCTCTTTTTCACCCTCGATTCCCGCCGCTTGAAGCAATGCTTCGGCAAGAGGGTCAACAACAAACCCAACAAAAAAGAAACGAGCGACGGCATCCCTTTGCTGCTCAAGGCGCTTCAGGAACATCTCGCGAAGAACTTCGGCGGTAAAATGCGGCATCAAATCCAGTAACAGAATATTGCCCGGTTCGGCATAACGCGACGCGTTAAAAATCACGATACCCGACAATCCATAACTTCGGAAAAGCACTTCACCTTCTTCTTCGAAAATCACCCGTTCTTTTGCTTTTGCGTCTGAAAGGCTTCTGTAGAGCTTGACGTTTGACTGCACTCGAATTCCATCAAGAGCACTCAAATCAGCATGCGAAAGCGATTTTGCCTGAATCGGCCCTAGAATTGGTTTCGGACTACAATAGCTGATCTGCCTGCTTGGGAGGATATTCTGCGAAGTAGCACCGCCAGAAGCAAGTACCACCTTTCGTGCCGCTATCTCAAAAGACTGGTATTCGTTTTCTCCCTTGCAGGTTTTTCCCCTTACAACAAAACCGCCAGTTTCTTGCGAAGAGAAAGCAGCTTCATGTTGCTCGGATGTTTCGGCTTTGTCCATTGATAAAGAAGATGCCGAATGGTCACAAGGTGAAATAGCCAATACCTCTGACATTTCACAGATTTCAACGCCATAGGCATCGAGTGCTTTGCGGAGCACGTCGAGTACCGAATTTGCCTTTTTTGAAAAAGGATATAAAAGACCCTCAGTTCCTGGCGCTTCTTCCCAAACTAACCCCAACTGCTCAAACCATGAAAGCACCGAAGGGGTACTACTATTCTCATCCAACGCCGAAAAAACTTTTCCAACAAAAGGCGCATGGTGATATCGAGTCACGTCAAGTGAGCTATTCGAAAAATTACAACGCCCATTTCCGCTCCTCATGATGGAAGTTCCAATGCGCTTTCCCGATTCCAGGATCACCATACGCGGACGGGCTGTTTTTGGGGTATAAACAGGATTTCCTGTATCACTGCCTACTGTATCGCTGCCTACCGTATCGCTACCTGCCGTATCACCATCTCCCGCATTGCCATCAAAAACGCTTCGAGCGTTCAAGTTCGCATCGCAAGAGACACTCTCTGAAAAAGATGATTTGCAGTTCAATGGTTCGCGATTAAATGGTTCACGATTCGTTGGTTCGCAATTTAATAGCTCACCATTCTTTGGTTCGTAATTTGACAGTTCGTGACCCCATGTGCCGCGATTCAATTCTTTACGATTGAGCAATTCAGGCTTTGCCATCTTGCCAGAGGATTGATTGCGTATTGCTTGTGCGTACGAAACCGCACAAGCAAGGCCCGAAGCACCACCGCCTACTATCACTACATCATAGGCACCCGTTGGAACCTTAGCAGAGAAGGAAGGCTTCTTTGGTTTCTTCTTATTTGATCTATTTTGTTTCTTTGACATATTCCCATAATACCAACGAAGGGAAGCTTTCGCTTCCCTTCGAAGAATACTTTTAGTGTTCTTTGCTTTTTACAGTTCAGCTTTCCAGAGACCATGCAAATTGCAGTATTCATACACTGCAACTGCTTCCTCGCCAGGAGCAACGGTAAAATCTGCAGCAGGTGCTTCTCCTGGATTGAGCTGCTTTACCTGGAAACCATGGGTGGTCTCCAAAACAATCATGGTGATGAAATGCTCTTCTTCCATTGGATGAGCAACGCTACCAACCTCAACATGAATAACATCGCCCTGAGTTACCACAGGAACATGCTTTTCCTGAGCGGCATCTGTAACGCCAGCCTCGAGAAGCTGCATCTTTTCACCACAGCATACCAAGGGTACTCCCTTATCGAAGACCTTTACTGCGACATTACCGCAATGCATACATTTAAAAAATTGAAGTTTACTCATAAGAAACCCTCTTTCCCCTGTCTTGTCTTTCTTTGATTATAGAGTTCTATCCACCGTATATAACGCATGGAATTCATTTCGTTACCTTATATAATATGATACTAAATTAGTAACATATTAGAGAACCATAAGATATTCGGTAAAAGGTTCCCCTTGCAATGAGACACACCTCCAGATCTTGGTTTTTCTTGTCCAAGATTCGAAGGTGCAGTTTATAAACAGATCTCTAGCATTTGACCAAAATTTGGTTTATTCGAACAATTTATTCGCAAAACGCTTTGTCCTTCAGTGCTCTTTACCCGTCGACGCGTTTTGCCCTTCAGTATGCTTGTTTCTCAAACATTTTATTCGTCGAAATCGTACCGAGGCCCCTCTTGGGGATGTTTTGTTTTATACGCATAGATAACCAACCCGATTCCGATAAGAATAAGAGGCACTGACAGAACTTGCCCCATCGTAAGCCATCCACCCCACAAATAGCCAAGTTGCACATCTGGTTCACGGATGAATTCGACCATAAAGCGGCAAATCCCATAACCAATCATAAAAACACCCGTATAGGTACCACGAGGAAACGGCGGTTGCTTTCGCGATAAGACAAACAAAAGAACAAAAAGAACAATGCCCTCGAAAAATGCCTCATAAAGCTGGCTAGGATGACGCGGCTCCATTCCTGCTGCACCACCAAAGACCACACCCCAAGGCAAATCGGTAGGCGCACCCCAAAGTTCACCATTAACAAAGTTTGCGCAACGACCAAAGAATAAGCCAATCGGAACACCGATCATGGCCAGATCAACCAGCGACAAAAAGGGCATCTTAATGATTCGAGAAGCAATAATGCCCGCAATAAGAGCTCCTACAAAACCGCCGTGAAAACTCATGCCTCCACGTGAAAAATTAAAAATAGCAAGGGGATCTGCGGCATACATCTCAAAGTTATAGAACAAAACATAGCCAAGCCTGCCGCCAACAATGACACCGATCATTGCGCAGAGCAAGACAATGCAGAGTGAGTCAAACGTAAAACGCATCTTCCAGCGTTTTCCTACCACATACATTACTGCTATAGCACAGAGAAATCCCGCAACGTAAGCCAAACCATACCAGCGCGCTGAAAAAGGACCTATTGAAAATGCAATAGGATCAAGACTTTGATAGATATCGTTGAGCATATATTCCTTACTTTTCAGATACCGATTCTGCTTCTGCAGGTGCATGCGAAAGGAAGAACTCGCAGAAGCTGCAGATGTCCTTTACATTAGCATTTCGATCGATATCGGTACGAAAAAGTAACTCAAAATTTGAAGTTACCACATGGGTTGGCCTATCACAGGATGCATAATGACAGTCAGGTGGGCAATTATCATTCGCCACCGCATGAGGACACCGTGACTGCATTTCCTCATCACATCCACGAATTTCCCAACAATGTGCCATATATATCAGATCCTTTACTGATCAACCGCCAGAGCAAGAAACGCTTTCAAGAATACTGTCGGAAAAGTAACTTGCCAGCCAATTCTAATAGTTCCTCGATAAAAGGAAGCTACCGCACCTTGGTAGGCACGATAGCTTCTTCTAATTGGTAGATTTGTCTAAAAACAAACTTTTTGTCAAAGAAACGACAAATCTTGTTGTCTCAATTGGATATATAAATCCAACACCTTTACGAATTACTATTGAGCAGGTACAACGCGGGTAACACCTGGTACGCGATCCTTCAAAACGCGCTCAACACCATGAGCAAGGGTCATCTGAGACATAGGGCAGCCCTTGCAGGCACCCTGGAGCTCTACGGTTACTACGCCCTCTTCATCCACGTCAACCAGCTGAACATCGCCACCGTCAGCCTGAAGAGAAGGACGAATAAGTTCAAGCACTGCGGCTACATCAGATTTTTCTACCATTGGAATCTCCAATCTTTTCTTAAGTACGCTCAGCTATTCTTCTGAGTCGTCTTTGTCTTGTTCCTGGGCCATTCTAGCACGCACGAGCGCACCCACCTGTCGGAAATCTTCAAGGAGCACATCTCGCTTCGAACGGTCATAAATTGCTGCAGCAGGATGAAATACAGGAAGCACCACAAAGCGCCCTGTTTGTTGCACCGTCCCTCGCAATCGAGTAATTCCGGTACCGGTACGCAAAATAAACTGAGTAGCAAAATTACCCATCGTCACAATAATCCAGGGATCGATCGATTGGGTCTGCTCTCGCAAAAAGGGTGCGCAGGCTTCAATCTCATCTGCTTGAGGATTACGATTCGAAGGAGGACGGCATTTCAGCACGTTGGCGATAAACACCTCTTCGCGCTTCAAACCCGCTTCTTCGAGAAGCTCATCGAGAAACTTTCCCGCAGCACCTACAAAAGGTTTTCCTTGGAGATCTTCATTCTTCCCTGGCGCCTCTCCCACGATTAAGACCCGCGCATGAGGATCACCATCGCCAAATACAATGTTGGTACGCGTCTCACAAAGAGCACATGCTTGGCAATTTTCCACCTGAGCCCGAATTGCATCCAAAGGAAGTTTTTCCACCTGCATAACGTACTCCTATCGATAAAAACGAGGCATACGACGAGAGAAATTACATACCAATTCGTAGGGAATAGTGGCAGCACGATTTGCCATTGTATCAATGGAGCAATCTACGGTCTCATGTGAGCCTGCGATCAGCACTTCGTCTCCTATTTGGGGATCCAGCGTTTTGATGTTGGCACGTGAGCGTAAATCCACTTCAAACATACATTGGTCCATGCAGATATTACCTACCTGATGAACTGCGCGATTCTGATAGGCAAAATCGATTTTCCCCGACAACAAACGCATAAGACCATCAGCATATCCAACGGGCACCGTACAAATTTTTACGCTACCAGGACTACGATAATTCATCCCGTAGCTCACGCCTTCGCTCATCGGTACCACCATTACATTGGTGATGCGCGCATGAACACTCATTGCGGGACGCAAGTCAATCAGACGATGCGTATCAGGAGCTGGCTGATATCCATACATAGCAATGCCTAAGCGCACCATATCGAAATTGGTTTTAGGGAATCGATAAGTCGCAGCAGAATTATCGCAGTGAACAATTCCGGGATTAATACCGGCAGCCTCGACAGCACGCATCGCTTCCACGAAGTGATTGATCTGAATTTGGAAATCGAGCGTTTCAAGAGAATCGGCCGTCGCGAAATGGGTAAAGCAACCCTCAAGCTCAAGCGCTCGATGAAAGCTAACTTGAGATAAAAATTCCACTACGTTATTAAAACGTACCCCGATGCGGTTCATACCAGAATTGATCGCGAGATGATAAGGAGCTTTTATTCCTTGTGCATCAGCGGCTTCGGCATATGCGATCGCAAATTCGGAGGTATATACCGCAGGACGAATTTGATAATAAAGCAAAAGCGGAATTGCTTCAGCGGGAGGCTGCGAAAGAATAAGAATGGGTTCGCGCATGCCTGCTTCACGCAGCTCAATGCCCTCATCCACCGTGGCAACACCGAGATAGCTTGCTCCTGCACTGCAGGCAGCCTTCGCTACCTCCAGCGCTCCATGACCATAGGCATCAGCCTTGACCACTGCCATAAGACGGCAGCTATTAGGGAGGAGACGCTTTGTTTGCATTACGTTGTACTGAATAGCGCTTCGATCAATTTCCACCCACGCCCATCGACGATCGCGCTCATCGATGGTAGCAAGTTCTTCTTTGGTGGGAGCATCAGTTATATTGCTTGGACGCGAAGCGTGCGAACGGGAATACTGATAGTTGGATGAGCCCTTTATAGCACTCCCCGTAAAGGCACCCGATTGACGACTGGATGCATGATTTGCCGCAGAGGCATTTCTATAATCCGCTACCGAATTTTTTGGGCGATTCGCAAAGCCCGTAAACCCATTAGGTAAGTCTTGCACGAAAGTTCCTTCTTCCTGAAGTTCTTCCTGAAAAGCTAGTATCCTTTTCGTAAAAGCTGTTACCTTTATTACGCAGACAAAAGCTGTGAGTAACAGTTTTTTATGTAACTAGAGAAGTATAGCGCGAAAGAGGGCTCTACATGCATTGCCTTTCTAAGCGTCGCACAAAGCACAGTACTTGGCGTTATTTGTTCATAACGAACGACGAGCAAGCCACGGCGCTCGCCCACAACACTTGCCTATAATAGCTAGTTGCAACGCTTAACTGCAACGCTTAGCCACAGCGTCGATTATTACCAAAACAAAAGGACCCTGTTATGCCTTTCTCGATAGAACGAAATGACTTAGCCTCTGTATCTGCCGATGTCATTATTGTTGCCGCAAATGAGGATTTGCAAATTACTGGCGGCGTCGGAAAAGCTGTTGCGCAAGTGGCAGGATTCGAAAAAATGCAAGAGGCGTGCAATGCAATAGGACACTGTCCCACAGGCAGCGCTGTTGTGACTCCCGCCTTTGATCTTCCTGCTCAAGCAATCATCCATGCAGTGGGTCCTGTTTGGCAAGGTGGCACGCACAATGAAGTAGCTTCGCTTCGCAGCGCCTACGACGCTGCCCTTTCTCTTGCTGCAGAAAATAATGCCTCCTCTATCGCCCTGCCATTATTGTCTGCAGGAGTATACGGATTTCCTGTAGATATATCTCTTTCTGTAGCGCAAAATGCCATACACGATTTTCTCGATTCGCATGATTCCGAAATTCGTTTGGTGTTATTTGACCACAGCGCACTTCAGGCAGGTCTTTTGGCATACGACCGCATCAAGGAATATATCGATGATGTGTACGTTGATAAGCATTCCTCTGCCCGCGAAAAAACGCGTGAAGCTGATGACGAAGTTATTTACGCAGCAGCCCTTGCAGCCGAAACGTTTGGTCAATCTCCTTGCCTCTCCGAATTGCTCAGCTCATTGGATGCCTCTTTTTCCACTACTCTACTTTCACTTATCGATGCCAGAGGTATGACTGATGCACAAGTTTACAAACGGGCAAACATGAGTCGCCAACTCTTTAGCAAAATTCGAAGCGATGCGCTTTATAAGCCAACAAAGAAAACGGTGCTTGCACTTGCTATTGCTCTTGAGTTGGATTTGGACGCTACCGAGGACTTACTTCGCCGTGCTGGATTTGCGCTTTCCCACAGCAACAAAACAGACATTATTGTTGAGTATTTCATAACGAATAATCAGTTCGATATTTTCGAGATCAATGCAACGCTCTACGCTTTTGATCAGCCTCTTTTGTAATTATCGTATTTCGCGTTTACTGTTCGCCATACTTCCCCTTCGTTAAGGTCGGCTATCTAATACCAGCCGTTCGGTGCCAAACATCCAGTGTCAACCACCTAATGCCAACTATCTAATGTCAACCACCAGTTGACCTACTAAAGCATTACCGCGCGTATTCTTCTTCCTGTAAGCAGACAAAGTAACAGCAGGAGGATATATCATGAAAAAGGACTTAACTGAACTGGTATTTATCGTTGATCGCAGTGGTTCTATGAGTGGTCTTGAAACTGACACTATAGGAGGATTCAACGCAACCCTCAAAGCCCACAAAGAAGCAGATGGTCAAGCAGTTGTCTCAACTGTGTTGTTCGATCACGAGACTAAAGTCTTACATGACCGAATGCCAATTGAAAACGTTTCCCTAATGACGGAAAGAGACTACCAGGTTCGTGGATGCACTGCACTTTTAGATGCAGTAGGCGGTGCGATTCACCGCATCAGCACGATTCATAAGTATTTACCAGAAGACTACAAGCCAGAACACACCATCTTTGTTATTACGACCGACGGCTTGGAAAACGCAAGTGTTCACTACACCTACCAACAGGTAAAACATCTTATTACCGAAAAGGAAGAAGATGGCTGGGATTTCCTTTTCTTAGGCGCAAACATCGACGCAGCAGCAGAGGCAACCAAAATCGGTATTCCTGTAGCTCGCGCTGCAACGTTTATCGCAGATACAGAAGGAAGCAAAACTATGTTTGGTGCAGTTTGCGCTGAAACTATCAACATGAGAACGGGATGTTCACAGCGGGATGAATCTTGGAAGGGCTCAATCGAGCAAGATACGGCTGCCCGTAAATAACGAGATCAGCTAGCACCCAATAAATAGCGTTAGGCGAGTAGCTCCAGGTAATTAACCCACAGCAATAGCTAGGCAGCCTGCGCTAGGTAGATAACTCAAGACAGCTAGCACCGAGCCAAATAGCATCTGGCAGAAAGCGAAGAAATAGCGCTGGACAGGCAGCGTCCGATAAATAACGCCAGCAAATATCGTTAAGCAGGCAGCACTAGGTAAACAACCCCACGAAAGCATTGACGTACATCGGGATATTACATGGATGAAATACATGCGGTAGTTGTCACGCCAACACGCGACAATACCCGCAATGAGCTAATATACTCACCCGTATACACTCACACACATACGACCGCACGTATCCGACCGCACGTATTTCCGCAATAGATCAAGGTGCCCGCAAAGTGAATTTTAGTTTGCTTTGCGGGCGATACCAGCATACACAAGCAAAGTAGCGTAAATAAAGCAACCGATAGCTGGGTAGTCTGACCCATAGGCGTAAGTCAAATCGCCCAAATACCGAATGCCAGGATTAAGGATTACCAAAACTGAATAGATGAAAATAACACAGCTGATTGCAAAAGCGACAATCATTACGGCGACTCGTTTTTCACTTGGAGTTTTTAGCAATATAACTATCGACACCGCCAAAAGCAGGGCAAATAAAAACATTGGAGATTTAGCAAAAACATAATTTAGAATCATTCCAATAATTTGGTTATGCATAGCCATCTGCACAGTCATATCAAGAAAAGGGCTATCAAATCTACTGAGTGACTCAGAAACATAGCTTTCATACAGAGGAATTACTAAGCATGTCAGAATAGGCGCGATTATCGCAACGAATATAAAGGGTATTATAGTGCGATTCTTTTCTTCATTTGAAACAATCATAGGAATGCCTCCTATCAAGCATTGTTTTTAACATAATGCCTGATGAGACCCTTATGCGCAAGTGCTATTGCGGTAATATCGTTGTGCGGTACATCACACCGCGAAATCCATAATTCCAAATTAAAATCGAAGCTTGTTCACAAAAAGGACCGAAAGGGAGTGCGGCAGAATGTTGGACCGCTGTAAGGATCGTATTTCTTATGACACGACGTAGCCCTACCATCTAGGAAAGGACTGCGTATGTACAGAAAAGAAGGTCTGGATTTTCATATAGCGCACATTTGGATACTAAAGTATCATCCCTGCCAAATACCATCCCCATTAAAATAGCTACCCCTACTAAAATGTCACCCCTTTTAAAAGTGGCACTCTCGTTAAAACGTTACCCCTTTTAAAAAGCAGTGCCCTCATCAAAACACCACCCTTATATAAGCATCACTCTAAAAAACGCCACCCCCGTTATAGGAGTGGCGTTAAAAGTTAGGTTGGTTTTGAGCTGTGTCCTAATGCCAATACGTTTTGTATGGTTAATGCGCCCTATAAAACATCCGACATCTAGCTCATATGGTTAATGCGCTGCATAGCATCAGTACTTCTAGCTCAGGTACATCTAGCACAGCGTCAATATACCTAGATGCAGCATCGTCAAATCCAACCTGCATCATCTCAATTTCAGTGGCAATGCATCTTAGTTAGGCTCCGCACTGCATCATTTCCCTTGATTGCAACACTATTACAACTCTGACAATTATTGCCGCGTTAATGATTGATATATTGCCGTGTTAGCATTGCCGCATTAGCGATTAATATTGTAGAACGCTTTCATGCCTGCATACTGACCAGCATCGCCCAGCTCTTCTTCGATGCGAAGAAGCTGATTGTATTTTGCAACACGATCAGAACGGCAAGGAGCGCCTGTTTTAATCTGTCCAGCATTTGTAGCAACTGCTAAGTCAGCAATGGTTACATCTTCGGTTTCACCCGAGCGGTGAGACATAATGCACGCATAGCCAGCCTGTTTTGCCATTTGAACAGCTTCCAACGCTTCAGTCAAAGAGCCGATTTGGTTTACCTTGACCAGAATTGCGTTAGCGCATCCCAGCTCAATGCCCTTAGCAAGACGCTTAGGATTAGTTACAAACAGGTCATCGCCAACCAGCTGAACCTTATCGCCAATACGATCGGTCAATGCCTTCCAGCCATCCCAGTCCTCTTCCGCCATACCATCTTCAATGGAAATAATAGGATACTTTTCAACAAGTGCGGCCCAGTACTCGACCATTTCTTCGCTGGTTAATTCGCGATCTTCGCCTGCCAAAACATATACACCACGTTCTGCATCATAGAATTCGGTAGATGCCGGATCCATAGCAAACATGATGTCTTCGCCTGGCTTATAACCTGCTTTTTCGCAAGCCTCAACAATGTACTTCAATGGTTCTTCGTTGGTGGTGAAGTTAGGAGCGAAACCACCTTCGTCGCCTACGCCGCCGCCAAGACCAGCCTCATGAAGAACCTTCTTCAAGGTGTGATAGATTTCTGCACACCAACGAAGCGCCTCAGCAAAAGACTGGGCCCCTACCGGCATAATCATGAACTCTTGGAAGTCCACGTTGTTGTCAGCATGCTCGCCGCCATTGAGAATGTTCATCATAGGAGTTGGCAGCATATTTGCATTTACTCCACCAACATATTTATAGAGAGGAAGTTCTGCAGATTCCGCAGCCGCTTTAGCTACCGCTAAAGATGCGCCCAAAATTGCATTTGCACCAAAGTTGCCTTTGTTTTCCGTGCCATCAAGAGCAATCATTTCTGCGTCGATTTCGCGCTGATCTTCCGCTTCCATGCCAATCAGAGCATCGGCAATGTCCTCGTTTACATGAGAAACTGCCTTGAGCGTGCCCTTGCCAAGATAGCGCTCAGAATCCCCATCGCGCAACTCAACTGCCTCAAAAGCACCCGTAGATGCACCAGATGGAACCGCCGCACGACCCATTGCGCCGTCGTCAAGAATTACCTCAACCTCGACCGTAGGATTACCGCGGGAATCCAGAATTTCGCGACCAAACACATCGATGATGGTAGCCATTGAATTTCCTCCTTGGAGAGTGTTTTACCAAACGCATCAATGATACCACGCCTCTTTAAGTCGAGTTTAAAACTTGCTTTTTTCTAAGATGTTCCGCATCAAACGGCGCGTAGAAAAGAATGTGCGGCTACAAAAACAGAACAAACAGTACACAGCAAAGCAAGGAAAAACCCAAAAAAATGATTTGGGGAAACGACAGACTTTTACCGTAAAGACTTGTTCGCTTTTTTGCCCCATAGCATCGTGCGTCCATTGCTTGTCCCAAATTTCCAGCCCTCCTAAACATTCCAACCACTAAGGGAACAAGAACCACACGCCAAGATAGAACGCGAGTCAGTAAGCCACCCTCTTCAAATCGAGCACCCCGTGCCTTTTGTGCTTGGCGAATCTGTGTAGCCTCCGATGCCATCATGGGAATGAAACGAAGCGCAAGAGCAAGAATCAACGCGATGTTATCTACGGAAACGAATCGACGCAAACCCGAAAAGAGCGAAGAGAACGCATGAGTAAGTGCTTCTGCGGTAGTAGTAAACGAAACCACATAAGTTGCAAGCAGAATCAGGAACACGCGCACAGCGTACGTAAGCCCAATCATGCATCCTTGCGGATTAAAGCCAAAAGTACCCCAAAGAGCAATTGGTTCCCATCCCGCCATAAAGCCCGCAAATCCATCTGCTGCGTGAGAAACTTGCGTTATGTCAAAGGTAAACGCATTGCAAATCCAGATAAAGACAAGAAGCACCAGCAGAGGAAGAGACATCTTCACAAAACGCAAAAGCGGAAGTCTCGCAACAAGAATTAATGCGGCGATCACCAAAGCCCCTAGACTAATACCCCACCATGTTTTAACCAGAAATAAAGCAACCGAAAGAAAACAAAGGAGCAGAAGTTTAATGCGTGCATCGCAACGATGTATACCTGAAGTTCCTGGTATGTAGAGAGAAAACACTGTGCTCATACGTTATTTCGAAGCTAAGTTTATGCCTTACCTTTAGGAAGCCTCATTTCGCTACAGCGACGCTCCGCTTTGCACCCAGCCATGAGTTGCGTAATTAGTATCGTCATTCCAGAGACATACCGAGCCTTTCGCAAGTGTCGAAGGGACATCGATAATTCGCTGGTTTCGCGAACCACGAAAGCGCAACGTTATATCATGCTCAGATTCTATATAGGGACCATCTACCAAAACATCAATATAGGTCAAAAGCTCTTCAGTTACTTCGGTATGTCTTTTTGATTCGGGATTAGTCAAATCCTCAAATACATCACCGGTATAGCACCAGATTGTTTTTTCAGGGTAGGCCTGTTTTGCCGCACGAACAAAGGGAAGCAACGCACGCTGATTTTCTGGCTCCATAGGCTCCCCTCCAAGAAGTGTTATTCCATCAACAAACACTCCTGAAAGACTGGCGATGATCTTTTGAGCTACCGCATCGGTAAATTCTTCTCCGTAAGAAAAACTCCACGTTTCTGGCTGAAAGCAGTTTTTACAATGATGAGTACACCCTGAAACAAAAAGCGTAGTGCGCACCCCTTCACCATTCGCAATATCGCAGTATTTTATTTCAGCGTAGTTCATAGCCCTTCCCCATATTTATCTACCATGTGCGCGAAAAATCAAATTCTGGCACAAAAGCTTGAGTCGTGTACTGTTGTGAGCCCTTTTTCAGTCATGTTATTCTACAGAATCTAATTATTTGTAGAATAACATGGGTTTTTAGTCTTAAATTAATCGACCAATCAGCAAAAAACTATGCACATAATACCTTTTTGTGTCAAAATCGCGCTTTCAACGACACCCATAGCAGTTTGTATCAGCCACGATTCGAAGTACTGTGCACGAATACTTTACACGCGAATGTTTACAAGACAATTCTTCAACGATTCATGCAGTACATCTCGGGTATCAAACATGCAACACAGCTCGAAGATCAAGCATGCAGCACAGCTCGGACATCGAACCTGTAACACATCTCGGATATCAAACACATGCAACCAGAGCATACGATGAATTGCGCAGATGCTTAATTCGTATTTTGACCCGTTTAAAATGAGAGACACAATGCAAGGATTATACGCAATGCAGGTTTTATGCGGAACCTATACGCAAGGCAGGTTTTGCACGGGACCGCAATGCGGGCTTTATACGAGACCCCTACGCAATGCGGGTTTTGCACGGGACCTCTCCAATACCGCAAGTTTTCTACGACCCTTTACGATGCTTGCCGAAACATCCAGGCAAACTAACTTAACGCCTCAAATTATTATCCATCCGCAGAGCGGATGAATTATCGTTTCAGATGCTTCACGTCCTCACCGAGCTGAAGCCTCAAACAAAATCGGTGGGCCGATGCAATATCAGCCCACATAAACTAGTCGCATGTAAGCACAAAGCGTTTTTCAAAACAAAGATATCTACGAAGAAATTCTACAGATGCAAAACGCGATCACGAATCTCTTCAGTACGTCCCTGATTCCAGAACTGAGTTCCGATATATCCGCACGTACGACGCGCTACATTGAGCTTTTCTTGATCACGGTTACCACAATGAGGGCATTCCCACACCAGCTTGCCATCGTCTTCGACAATTTGGATTTCCCCGTCGAAACCGCATACCTGACAGTAGTCGCTCTTGGTGTTGAGTTCGGCATACATGATGTGATCGTAGATAAACTGCATTACACGAATAACAGCCTTCAAGTTGTCCTGCATGTCGGGAACCTCTACGTATGAAATCGCTCCGCCAGGAGAAAGCTGCTGGAACTGGCTTTCAAATTGAAGTTTGGTAAAAGCATCAATTTCTTCAGAAACATGCACGTGATAGCTGTTTGTGATGTAGTTCTTGTCTGTTACTTCAGGAATTACACCAAAGCGACGTTGCAATGCCTTAGCAAACTTATACGTAGTCGACTCAAGAGGCGTTCCATAAAGCGAGAAGTCAATATCAGTTTCGACTTTCCACTCAGCGCATTTATCGTTCATTTTTTGCATTACTGCCATTGCAAAAGGCGTCGCTTGCGGATCAGTGTGGCTATAGCCGGTCATGTATTTTACACACTCATACAGACCTGCATATCCCAAGCTAATGGTGGAATAGCCGCCATAGAGCAACTTATCGATGGTTTCGCCCTTCTCAAGACGAGCAAGAGCGCCATACTGCCACAAAATAGGAGCCGCATCTGAAAGCGTGCCTTTCAGTCGGTTATGACGACACATCAATGCCTTTTTGCAAAGCTCTAAGCGCTCTTCAAAAATCTCCCAGAATTTGTCCATATCACGATAGGACGAGCAAGCCACATCCACCAAGTTAATTGTTACTACGCCCTGATTAAAGCGCCCATAGTACTTAGGCTTGCCAGGCTCATAGTTGCCCGCATTTGCAACGTTGTCATACCCGTTACCAGAGCGGTCGGGGGTCAGGAACGAACGACATCCCATGCAGGTATAACAATCACCTTCACCTGGCTTTTCACCCTTGGATAGCTTGAGCTCGAACATTTTCTTTTCAGAAATATAGTCAGGCACCATACGCTTAGCGGTGCATTTTGCCGCAAGCTGGGTAAGGTAGAAATATTCGGAATCTTCAGATACGTTATCTTCCTCTAACACATAAATGAGCTTAGGGAATGCAGGAGTAATCCAAACGCCCGCTTCGTTCTTTACGCCTTCATAGCGCTGACGCAGCACTTCCTCGATGATGATGGCAAGGTCGTGCTTTTCCTGATCGTTGCGAGCCTCGTTCAGATACATAAAGACCGTCACGAAAGGAGCCTGTCCGTTGGTTGTCATCAAAGTTACAACCTGATACTGAATGGTTTGAACGCCACGACGAACTTCATCGCGCAGACGCTCTTCAACAATAGACGCAAGTTGTTCTGCGGAAGGCTCTACACCAACCATGTTCAATTCATGAATGACTTCACGGCGAATTTTCTTGCGACTTATATCAACAAAGGGAGCCAAGTGAGTGAGCGATATAGACTGTCCACCGTACTGGCTTGAAGCAACCTGAGCGATAATTTGCGTTGCAATGTTACACGCCGTCGAGAAGCTGTGCGGCTTTTCGATCATGGTGCCCGAAATTACCGTGCCATTTTGAAGCATGTCTTCGAGGTTTACCAGATCACAGTTATGCATATGCTGCGCAAAGTAATCGGAGTCATGGAAGTGGATAATGCCCTCTTCGTGAGCACGAACAACATCTTCAGGCAAAAGAATACGCATTGCTAAGTCTTTGGAGACTTCGCCTGCCATATAGTCACGCTGAACGGAATTAACCGTTGGGTTCTTGTTAGAATTTTCCTGCTTAACTTCCTCGTTATTGCACTCGATAAGGGAAAGAATTTTGTCGTCGGTCGTATTGGACTGACGCTTTAAGTTCTGGACATAACGATAGATGATATAACGACGGGCAACCTCGAATTTATGAAGTGCCATAATTTCGTTTTCCACCAAGTCCTGAACTTCCTCAACGGAAACCGTATGGCCAGCTTCTTCGCACTTGTCTGCTACATTATGAGCAGCATAGTCAATTTGACGCGGAGTAAGACGTTCGCTTTCCGGTGATTCGTCACTCGCAGCCTTAATAGCGTTTGCGATTTTAGTGATATCAAAAGTCACTTCGGAACCATCGCGCTTGATGATTTTCATCCGTACAATCCCCTCTCGGTTGCTAGTTTTTTTCGTGCACCAGCTATAACAAAAAGCTCCGCAGGTAATCTTCTTTGCTTTAACCGCAATTCCTCAGGGAGCTTCGTTGGTTATCTGCCGTTAGATACTATACACAATCTGGCACAACATATTGTGACAATTTAGAGGTTTTCCTACTATTTGTAGTAATTTTTAGATTAATGGTACAAATTTAGTAGCATTTTACATTAATACAGAGAAATTGAGGAGTTTCGTTTTCAACAATGCAGGAGCAATACAGGAACAAATCCTGAAATTCTAACAATCCTCGACTTTGTTTTTGGTTTGGACACATTGGATTGAGTATCTTAAACCATATTTGAATACTCTAGAAGAATCTAATTTCAAGAGAATTCTTTTATTATTCTTTGACGAAGTCTATTATTCAGGATTTCTTTTCAACTTTGGTGCCGCACTTCGGACACGTTACCAAAAGTTTGCCTTTTCCCTTTGGCACATTCAGAACCGTATTGCAGCCTTTGCATCTGAAATAGAGTGTAGTGTTGCGATTTTCCCATCGCTTATTGGTTAAACGCCACCACGCTTTTGGTTTCTGCATTACTTCTTGATACTTTTCCAACTCACGCGCTCGAGCTGAATAATTTTTTGAGTAACAGCGGAAAATTCCCCACACGAATGCTGCGAGTGACAGCAGTGAAACGAATGGAATTCCGAAAATAAAGTTGATTACCGTCAACGCACACCCAACAATAATCAACGCTTGAGTCATTTCGTCGATACCATATCGACCTTGCATCCATTGCGCAATGCGCATTTGCCAATTTGTGTTTCCGCCACGTGCCACGCTATTTCCACGTCCTTTGTAGGTTTCCTTCGTAGGTCAGATTCGCAAGCATTCGCCTTTCGGCTTTTACCAGTAAACCGCCAGAATACATGCGGTAGTTGCGATCTATGTCTTTCTTCCCTTTTATATTAATCGGACGAGATATAGAGCCAGCAAATTTGCACGAAACTCCTACGAAGGAACTACAAAACAGGCATAACTCCTAATCAGATCAACCTACAATCTTTGCCTGAGCATAGGCATACGCATCGGCGGTATACACCTCATCATTGTTTTCCTGGGGACGTTCGCCCGGTGTAAGCGTCTTCTTCACAACGCCCGGAACGCCTGCCACCAACGAATACGGCGGGATTGCGGTTCCTTCCTTGACCAATGCTCCTGCGGCAATAATGGAACCTTCACCGATTACCGCACCATTCATCACAATTGCACCCATGCCAACAATTACTCGGTCTTCAATTGTCGCACCATGAATGATTGCCGAATGCCCAATCGAAACGCGACTACCAATTCGAATGGGACAATCGTAATCAGCATGCAGCATAGTATGGTCCTGGACATTGCTCATTTCTCCAACACTGATAGGAGCAACCTCTGCGCGAATTACCGCATTGAACCACACGGAACTATCTTTTCCGAGCGTAACGTCGCCGCATATTGTGGCGTTTTCAGCTATATAAGCCGCCTGAGACACATCGGGAACCACTCCTTTGAATTCGATAAGCACTTTAAAATCCTTTCGTGCGCCATTCCCTCAAATCACGCACCAGTTAAAAGGATCGACGTACCGCACGCATCACCTATTGTTAAGTATCTCTACCTCTCTTGTGCTTTATCAGGCGAAACACATACAGGAGCCCGTAAAAGCAAAGATTACTCAAAGTCGCGTCTAGATATCCTTCGTTTCGCCCAAACGCCCAATGCTTTCGTCTAAATACTCCTCTATACAAAAATAGACCCCCGATTTCTCGAGGGTCTATTAAAATGCGTTTGGATTTTAGAAGCTTGGTTGCACTCAATGGTTGTGTCGAATAGTCGTACTAAACGACAATGCCAAATAGCAACCTTAAACGCTCATAGCAAGAGCCAAACCTAAGAAGTAGACAAAGTGGTTTGAACAACCGTTAACTACTCAGCCTTCTTTTCCTCGGCCTTTTCCTCTGCAGCTTCTTCGGTGGTTTCAGCTGCTTCTTCTGCAGCCTCTTCCTTAACCTCTTCAGCTTCTTCAGCCTTGGTCTCTTCAGCCTTAGGTGCTTCTACAGCCTTAGCAGCCTTCTTCTCGGCAGGCTTTTCAGCCTTTTCCTTTTTCTGAACTGGCTCGGTGCAAAGCTCCATGATTACCATAGAAGCATTGTCGCCCTTACGATTGCCAAGCTTCAGAATGCGAGTATAGCCACCCTGGCGATCAGCGAACTGACCCTGAGCAACCTTCTCGAATACCTCGCGTACGAGTTCCTTGTCACCGAGAGCAGCGATGGCAAGACGACGAGAGTGGAGGTCGCCCTTCTTTGCCCAGGTGATGATTTTATCAACATCAGGGCGAATTTCCTTAGCGCGAGCCTCAACCGTCTTGATGCGGTCGTTGGTGAACAGCGCACAAACCAGGCTCTTCTTCATTGCCTTGGTGTGGCTGGCATCGGTGCCAAGCTTACGCCCCTTCTTGTAATGCCTCATCTTATATCTCCTATTGCTTCAAATTGAGGTCCATAGAAATGAGCTTGTCCTTCACTTCTTCGATGGACTTCGCGCCAAAGTTCCTAATGTTGAGCAAGTCGTTTTCAGAGTATTCAACCAACTGACGAACAGAATGAATACCTGCACGCTTCAAGCAGTTGTAAGAACGTACGGAAAGATCCAAGTCCTCAATCTGCTTATCAAGCTCAGCGTTTGTTTCCTGATTTTCAGGAGCGAAGATAGAAACAACTTCTCCGTCTTCGTCTTCCTCGACTTCATCAAGCATCAAGAATGCGCCCATGTACTGGTTAATGATGTTCGCAGCGCTGCAAACTGCTTCCGTTGGGTTAATGGAACCGTCGGTTTCCACTTCCAGCGTAAGCTCATCGTAGTCAGTACGCTGACCAACACGCGTATCGGAAACGCTCATTGAGCAGCGACGTACCGGTGAGAACAGTGAATCAACATGGATGATGCCGATTGGGTCTTCGGTACGCTTGTTGCGCTCTGCAGACACATAGCCACGACCAACACCGATGCGAATGGTCATATCGAGCGTGCCGCCGTCAGCAACCGTTGCAATAACATGATCGGGGTTGATCAGAGTGAATTCCGTAGGAACCTCAAGATCAGCACCAGTCACCGTGCAAGGACCTTCAGCATGCACGTGAGCCGTAGCTTCGGTGATGTCGGAGTTAAGGGCGCTGAATACCAGGCCCTTAACATTCAAAACGATATCGGTAATGTCCTCGATTACACCTTCAGCAGTGGTGAACTCATGCTGAACGCCTTCGATCTGGATTGCAGTTGCCTTAGCACCATCCAAAGAGGACAGTAAAACTCGACGCATGCAATTACCGAGGGTGTAACCGTAGCCACGCTCCAGCGGCTCCACGACGAATCGGGCAATTGTGTCATTGACCTCTTCAATCGTTACTGTCGGCCTCATGAACTCTGTCATATTGAATAAGCCTCCTTAATAAACCGCAGTGCGTACGTTACTTAGAATAGAGCTCGACGATAAGCTGTTCGTTGATATCCAAATCAATCTGGTCACGTTCAGGAAGGGTTAAAACGCTGCCCTGAAGCTTTTCGATGTCTACCTCGAGCCAAGCAGGAACCTGAACGCCTTCATTAGAAACGAGAGCGCTCTTAATTACGAGAAGTTCCTTAGCCTTAGGAGCAACAGAAACAAGATCGCCTGGACGTACGCGGAACGAAGGAATGTCTACGCGACGACCATTTACATGGATGTGACCATGGGTCACAATCTGGCGAGCTTCTTTACGAGTCTTAGCAAAGCCAAGACGGAAAACTACATTGTCGAGGCGAGATTCAAGGATTTGCATAAGGTTGTCACCGGTAACACCAGGCATAGCCTTTGCACGCTTGAAGTAGCCACGGAACTGCTTCTCGAGAACGCCATAGACAAACTTTGCCTTCTGCTTCTCGCGCAGCTGCATACCATATTCAGATTCCTTGCGACGACGCTTTGGCTGACGGTTGGATTCCTTCTTGCTGCTGTAACCCAGAACAGCAGGGTCCAGACCGAGCTGACGACAACGCTTGAGAACCGGAGTCCTGTTAATTGCCATAATGTATCGATCCTTTCAGTTAGACGCGACGACGCTTGCGCTGACGGCAACCGTTGTGCGGAATAGGGGTGCAATCCTGGATGCTTGCTACTTCAAGGCCTGCTGCCTGAAGGGAACGGATAGCGGTCTCACGACCAGAACCTGGGCCCTTCACAAAAACAGAAACCTTCTTCAAGCCATGCTCCATAGCGGTCTTAGCTGCTGCTTCAGCTGCCATCTGAGCTGCAAATGGCGTGGACTTACGAGAGCCCTTGAAGCCTACGGTACCAGCGGACTGCCAGGAAATTACATTGCCCTGAGGATCCGTGATGGAAACGATCGTGTTATTGAAAGTGGATTTGATGTGCGCAGCGCCAACAGCAATGTTCTTACGTTCAGAACGCTTGATGCGGGTGCGGACGTTTTTCTTAGCTGCCACTAGTTACACCTCTACTTCTTCTTGCCGCCGATTTGCTTACGAGGACCCTTGCGGGTACGAGCGTTCGTGTGAGTGCGCTGACCGCGAACGGGCAGGCCACGACGATGACGCAGACCGCGATAGCAACCGATCTCCATGAGGCGCTTAATATTCTGAGAAACTTCGCGATGCAGGTCACCTTCAGTGGTGAGGTGCTCCTGGATATAGTCACGAAGCTTGGAAAGTTCATCTTCAGTCAGATCGTTGCAGCGAGTGTCTGGATTTACGCCAGTTTCTGCGAGGATCTTCTTGGAGGTGGTAAGGCCAATGCCGTAAATGTAGGTCAAGCCGACTTCAATGCGCTTGTCGCGAGGAAGGTCGACACCAACGAGACGTGCCATGAATTAATTTCCCTTTCTCTTTAACCCTGACGCTGCTTATGACGAGGATTCTCGCAAATTACGAGTACCTTGCCATGACGTCGGATAATCTTGCACTTGTCGCACATTTTCTTGACCGAAGGACGTACCTTCATAATTCAATTCCTTTCGGTAAATGCGTTCTTTTCTTTATTACCACGCCCAGCCGCAGGCGATGATTGGTAAAGATTTTTCGCTTAGTAAATAATTACTACCTGCTAAACATTTCGATAGCCAACAAATAGGCGAACATTACGCAATTAACTCTGTTCGCACACAAAATCACCACATTTCGAGACACGAAACGTGGTAAATCGTCGCTTATTTATAACGATAGGTAATACGACCGCGATCCAAGTCATACACTGAAAGTTCAACTTGAACCTTGTCTCCGGGAAGAATCTTGATGTAGTGCATACGCATCTTTCCAGAGATATGAGCCAATATCTTGTGCCCATTTTCAAGTTCTACCCTAAACATTGCGTTTGGGAGAGCTTCGAGAACTGTTCCTTCTAATTCAATTGCATCTTCTTTTGCCACAATTGCTCCTTCAGGCAAATAAGTAGACGAGCGACAAATGGGTATGTTACCAAAAATTAACCCTCTTGTGCAAGTTCAATAATTTCTGCACATTCTGAGAGATACCCACGATTTCCTCGCGAATTATTCAACTACAAAACAAAGCCACCGACAAGGAATCAGTGGCCGAAAATTTAGGTGGTGCGCCGTGAGGGAATCCCGCGTCCGCTTACGCGAACGCTCACTCCCTCGGTGCAAGCACCTTCGGGGCAAAATCCTAAAAACTATCCACTGGATAGTTTTCTATACGGATTTTCACCTTATCGGTTCGATCCCCTCACGAAATCAAAACCTTCAAAAATTAAGCCACCGTAAAACATTCGGTGGCTGAGAATTTAGATGGTGCGCCGTGAGGGAATCGAACCCGCGACCTTGGGATTAAAAGTCCCCTGCTCTACCAACTGAGCTAACGGCGCATATGTAGTACTCAAACGTTTTGTTGTGAGCAGCTAAATATATTAATGCTCATCTATCTATTGGTCAATCAAAAGATTTCAAAAGATGATTTATACTCAAGAAAACTTTACAAGCTTCAACACTTGAAGATTGCTAAACAGGCTCAAATTACTAAATGAGCCCAAAAGACATCAGGCTCTTCAACGCCGTGACAAACGTCACCCTGCTTTTGAAAGGAAAAAGATGGCTGCGATAATCGTCGGAGTAATTTCGGATATCCATGGTGTGCTAAGCAAGAATGCCACAAAGGAGCTTGCTTCATGTGACGTTATTCTTTGCGCTGGAGATGTTGAACGCGAGTTTATTCTTATGGAGCTCGACGCTATTGCGCCAACTATCGCGGTAAAGGGTAATTGCGATTACCCCAGCATAAGCTCTGACGTTCCTTTTACTGCCTCTCCACGTATTGGTGGAGTTCGATTCTTTATGGTGCATCGTCCTGAAGATATCGGCACGCCCGCAGATGACGTAAAAGTCGTCATCCATGGACATACTCATATTCCACGCAACCAAGTACTAGATGGTATTCGCTACCTCAATCCTGGAAGCGCTACACGTCCTCGAGGGGGAAGCAAGAAGAGCTTGGCGCGTTTAACTATTGAATACGGCAAAGTGTCAAAGGTCGAATTCATTGCCCTTAACTAAGCCTCATTTTGCTCTAACCTTCGTTCAAGTTCTGGCAACCGCTAGTCCATTCATTTTTCCTGCGTCTACCAGTCTATTTATTTCCCTCGCGAGAACCGCCCTCTCACTTCCCTAGCGAGCACAAATCCCTTCACTTCCCTCGCGAGAACCGCCCATTCACTCCCTTCGCTAGCGCCAGCACGAATAGCAATATTCTGTCGGTTGATCCGAATCCGCCTGATCTATGCCAGATTTATTTGAATTAGGCTGATTCAAATCTGACCGATCTGTATTCAAATGGTCTGAATTAGATTGAACCGAATCATTTTGAACTAAGCTGTTTTGATCAGAACTATTTTGATCCAAAAAACACTGTTTTGATGCAAGCACTTCAGGATTCAGACAGTCTTTCGGCATACGCCCTAACACCACATCAAGGGCTGCTTGCATGGAACGACGATGCAATTCTTCGCCTGATTCTTCAGAATAATAGGCAACGTGAGGACTCAACACCGTGTGAGGTGCCTTCATGATGGGATGATTCCAATCGAGCGGCTCTTCCTCGAACACATCAATACCCGCACCCCAAAGCCTATCCTCACGCAAAGCCGCAGCCAAAGCAACAGTATCGATGACAGCACCGCGCGAAGTATTGACCACTACCGCACCCGATTTCATAAGACGCATATTATCCGCGTTCAGCAAATGATGAGTTTCTGAAGTAAGCGCTGTGTGAAACGACACCACATCAGCCTGTTTAAGAACATCTTCCAAAGTACCAATTTCGTATCCTTCGGGCGTGCGACGACCCGATACTAAGGAGCGAGAATAGCAGATCACCCGAAAGCCTAAGCCTGCTGCCTTGCGCGCAACCGCTCGACCAATTTCTCCCATGCCTACAACGCCAAAAACCCTGCCAAATACTTGACCGAAGGGCCTACGACGCGTGTAATCCCATACCCCCGCGCGCATGTCGGCATCGCACTCGTTTAGTCTGCGCAAGCAGGCAAGCGCGAGCGTTATGGCGTGGTCAGACACCACTTCAGTGCCATAACCAGGAACTATACAAACTGCCGTGCCATTTTTTGTTGCGGCTTGTGCGTCAATATTGTCATAACCAATACCGGTCCGACTCACTACTTTTAAATGAGGGAGTGCTTCAAATACTCGCGCTGAATAATCGCCATAGGAAGTTACAACACCATCAGCATCTTGGGCATGACGAATGATAGCTTCAGCGCTTCGATCATTGTAAAGAGCAAGCTCCACGCCCGCTTCTTTTGCCATTTCGATTTCAATTGCATTATCTTCAAAATCGGTATCAGTAACTACAATCTTTGGCATATGAGCTCCTCAAAGTATTCCTTATCACCACTTTAGCGACAAGCAATTCAATCTTTCGGCAATTTGGCATTTCTTGCTTTGAGGTTCACCTTACCACCACTGCGTCACGGTTCCGGACCCATCAAGGTTAACGGGCTCACTTTTCGTTTCGGGTTCACTGTTAATCAAAACGGCCACAAAATCTTTTACGCGAGCAAGAACTTCCCGTTTCTCATAATCGTCCATATGATCGTAGGTAGACTTATCCCCCGGAACACCATACGCATCTATTCCGAAAGACCGCGCGTCATACAGCGCTCGATAAAGATGGTATTCCTGGGTTACCACTACACACCGTTCCACTCCAAAAACATGACGAAGCCTATACATGCTGTCATAAGTAGAAAGCCCCGCATGATCACAAAAAAACGGCATCAGCAGGCACGCCTTGCTTTTCAGCATAAAGCGCCATTGCCATTACTTCATTGTACGAAGCATCACTATTATCACCACTCATAATGATTCTCGTGGCTACCCCTTCGTTGTAGAGTGCGATGGCTGTATCGAGGCGATCTTTCAAAACAGCCGAAGGGCTACCATCCCAATTAATCCCCGCACCAAGCACAACAATGGCATCTGCCCCGAAGGTATTCTGTTGGATATCAGGACTTGAAACAGATGAAAATTCAGGACGCGTTGAAGCACACACGAAAGCATTAATTGCAAGAGGAACTCCTACGACAATGATCACAACTGTAAGCATAAGCCCTACAACTGCTCGCACTAAGCGACTAAAACAGCCCCTGTTCTTATGTCTATCCTTACGTGCAATCATCCCTAGATTAAACCGACCTCACTGTTTTGTACTACTCTGAGAATCTTTACTTTTCTCCATACTTTCTCGAAATTGCCGTTTTTGCTTTGGCAAGGTATAGTTCCAATTTTGTTTACTGCGTTCTTTTTCGCGCTCAAATAAAGCTCAAATAAATACGCCCCAGATGGGGCGTATTTGGCAATGCAACTCATTGAGAACAACGCACTACATCTAGTAATGTAACTCGTTGAACCGTGCAACATATTTAGCAATGCAACTTATGAGTGTAAGTATTATATTTTGCTCAAAGTCAATTCGTTTAGAGGAAGAAAAGCTCCATTATTCCTTCGCACGACATCCACAAGATACGACACCGACACATGCATTATCGAAAGATACGACGCTACCTTGTATGGTGCCATAATATGTGACGCCGCAATACGCGGCGTCACATCAAAGTTTTATACCTTGTCAGTCCACAAGAATTTACTTTGCGACGATATTAACCAAGCGGCCAGGAATAACAATGACTTTCTTGATATCTTTTCCTTCGGTTGCGCTAGCTGCCGCCTCGAGTGCTGCCTGACGAATAGACTCCTCGTCAGCATCGGTGGCAACCATAATCCTTGCCTTAACTTTACCGTTTATCTGAACCGCCAACTCAACCTCGTCAGCTTTCGCTGCTTCGGGATCAAAATCCGGCCAAGCTTGATGATGGATCGAATCGCTATGACCGAGTTCGGTTTGCCATAATTCTTCTGCCCAATGAGGGGTAATAGGAGCTAAAAGCTTAACCAAAACTTCAGCGATCTCGATATCAAACGAACGCAATGCTTCATCAGCTGCACGCACTTCAGGAGAAGTCTTATGCAAATAGTCACTTGCCGCATTAGCCAACTCCATGATTGCGGCAATTGCCGTATTGAAATTGTTGCGTCCAAAATCCTCGATAACTTTACCTACTACACGATGGCGTTCGCGCAGCAAAACATCTTTTGCCTCTTGTGCTTTCTCCTTCGTTGCACCTTCCTGGAAGAGAGTCTTTTCTCCTGCATCTCCCACCAAATCAGCAACAATTCGCCAAGCACGATTGAGGAATTTATACATACCAGCAAGGCCATCTTCGTTCCACTGCAGTTCTTTATCTGGTGGAGCCATGAACAAAATATAGGCACGAACTGCATCGGCACCATAGCCGTCAATCATTTCCTCAGGGGAAATAACATTGCCTTTGGATTTCGACATAACATCGCCATGTTCATCAAGCACCATGCCTTGGCACAAAAGATTCGAAAATGGCTCATCGAAATCAAGCATGCCCATATCGCGCAAAACCTTCGTGAAGAAACGCGAATACAGCAGATGTAAAATTGCATGCTCAATGCCGCCGATATACTGATCAACGGGCATCCAACGATTTGCACGTGCAGGATCAAAAGGCTGCTTGTCGTTGTGAGGATCGGTATAGCGCAAATAATACCAACTTGAGCAGGTAAACGTATCCATGGTGTCAGTCTCGCGACGAGCGGGTCCGCCACATTTTGGACAGGTGCACTGAGAAAACTCTTCATGCGTTGCCAGCGTTTCGCTTGCCGCTAAATCGATATCTTTAGGCAGCATAACCGGCAGATCCTCTTCGGGAACAGGCACCAAGCCGCACTTATCACAATAAATAGCAGGAATAGGATTGCCCCAGTAGCGCTGACGCGAAATAAGCCAATCGCGCAAACGGAACTGAACAGATTTCTTTCCTTTGCCCTCTGCTTCCAAATCTCCAATGATGGCATCTACTGCAGGTGAATGCTTACCACCCACCATGCCAGTATATTTGCCAGACTGGACTAAAACGCCTTCTGCCTCGTAGGATTTTTCCCAGTCTACCGTGGTAACGCGGCGCTCTTGTACACCGTTGAGTTGATCAAACAGCGGGTCATCTTCGCCTAAAATAATTGGAATAATAGGAAGATCATACTTGCGTGCAAATTCGAAGTCGCGTTGGTCGCCGCAAGGAACTGCCATAACCGCACCCGTACCATAATCAGCAACAATATAATCAGCAACCCAAACGGGCACCTTGTCGCCATTGACAGGATTAATCACATAGCGACCCGTAAAAGCACCATGCTTTTCGCGATCCCCTTGAGCACGCTCAACAGCGCTCACTTTTGAGGCTGCCTCAACAAGCGCCTTAACTTCTGCTTCGTATTCGCTACCTTCAACCAGTTTTTCCACTAAAGGAGATTCGGGAGCTAGCAAGAAAAAGCTACAACCAAACAACGTATCTGGACGCGTAGTAAACACGGTGATGGTGTCGTCCTCGCTGGGATGCTCGGGGGCATTGCCCTCTTTATCACACAACAAGAAATCAACTTCAGCGCCTTCTGAACGACCGATCCAGTTTGCCTGCATTTGCTTTACCGGCTCTGGCCAGCCTTTGAGCTGATCAAGATCGTCTAGTAGCTCTTGCGCATAGTCGGTAATTTTGAAGTACCACTGGGTAAGGTCGCGTTTTTCAACCGCGCCATGACAACGCCAGCATTCGCCTTCAGTTACCTGCTCATTTGCCAAAACAGTCTTACAGTTTGGACACCAATTCACAGGAGAGTTGCGGCGTTCAACCAATCCGCGCCTCCAGAACTGGAGGAAAATCCACTGACCCCAGCGATAATACTCAGGGTCACATGCTACTACCGTGCGATCCCAGTCGTAAGAAAAGCCCATGCGCTTAAAGCTTGCTTTTTGCGTTTCGATGTTGGCATAAGTCCAAGTAGCAGGGTGACTATTGTGCTTGATTGCCGCATTTTCGGCAGGCAATCCAAAAGCATCCCAACCCATTGGATGAAGTACATCATATCCACGCATGGTGTAATAACGTGCCGTAACGTCACCAAGCGTGTAGTTACGAACATGGCCCATGTGAATATCGCCCGAAGGATAAGGGAACATCTCAAGCACATAGCGCTTTGGCTTCGACTCGTCTTCGCGAGCGGTATATGCGCCCGTATCTGCCCAGACCTTCTGCCAATGGGGCTCTATTTCATGCGGGTTGTACTCTTTCATAGGTCAATCCTTTTTCTTGTTAGTAAGACTGCCAACTATAAACTTCAAGGACGCTTTATTCGCTTGATGCGAATTGATTTCGCATCGCGCAAAACAAAGCGTCCTTCATTATAAGACCGAATTATTACAAGTGGGGAAATAGTCCAGAAAAACGACTACAGAATACGGTAAGAAACCGTTCTTACCCCCCATGCTTGACAGGTGCTAAAACCAAACGCTTTAAAAACGCCTGGCTGCAAATCGAGATGACGTGCTCCTCCTGATAGACCACCGCAGTCGTTAATTGTGGCAACAACTGTCTTACCGCCGTATTTGATCTCGACTGCACGACCGTAATAAGAAGAACGGTTTGGCCAACTTAGCGGAATCGCAACACCCATTGAATTATCGTCGCAAACGGCGCCAGTAGCAGTAGTTCCAGGGTTTGGAGTATAAGGATCAGAAGATCCACCATAGGCAGAAGCAAGACCGCTCTTCCATCCTTTTGAAGTGTCCGCAGACCCGCTATCGCCAGAACTGCCACTATCGGAAGAACCCCCTCCTGTAGCGGGACGCTCGTTGTTAGTGTTCCAATCTGAGCTTTCTTGCTCGCCACTGTCTGAAGACTCATTGTTGCCCATCTGGTCAGCCTGAGCCTGAAGTTTTGCCAATTCAGCTTGCGATTCTTTTATCGACGAAACTTTTGCAGAGGCATCTGAAACAACCTTTTCGGCTTCAACCTTCTTTGCTTCAGCTTTATCTAAAACTGCCTGTTGATTATCGCGTTGCTCATTGAGGTCATCGAGCGCCTCGTTAAAAGTTTCATTGAGCTGACGCTGCTCAGCAATTTTTTCAGCCTGATCTTCCTGAACTGCCGAATAGTATGTCATGTTGGTGACAAAGTCCGAAATAGTTTCGGAGGTCAAAACGATATTGACCAAAGAGAGACCACCGTCGCTTTTGTATTCAGCAAGAACAGCGTCTCCTAAAAGTTCCTGACCCTCAAGCATAGCTTGCTGAGCCTCTTGCACCTTTTGAGTTGTAGTTGCAATTTCTGCATCAAGGTTGTTAATTTGCGTTTGTAGATCGTTGTATTCTGCAGAAATTGCCTCCAGCTCAGCAGAAGCAGCATCAAGCGTTGCCTGGGCATCGGAAAGCTCATCTGCATAGGCCTTTTGAGTTCCTCCCACATAAGGAAGAAGCATCGAAAAAGCCAACAGAAGGCTCATGAATGTGGCGCAAAGCGCTTTTTTTGTTCGCGTAAACATGTCTAAAAGTGTAACGTAGAATGGCTTTTCCTCATAATTCCGCCCAACCTCATCCCCCTCTTTAAATGTTACGTTTCTCTATAAGCCCAGTTCATTGATATATTTTTGCTACCTTTACCCCCTTCAATTTCGGGGAGATTTTGTGAAGAGAACCCAAAGCGGTCCTTGGTGATACCTCTTTTAAACCCTACTTCTCCCGCCGCACGCCAACCAATAACGAAGAACCGCCACAACAATAAAGGGAGTCCCCCTAACGCCTTATCCCAAAACCGATCTAAACAAAATACTCAATCAATTAGATCGCGAGATTCAAGGCACAGAGAGAACTCCCTATGCATTTTTCCTTGTTTAGAAATATCTTCAGAAGAAATTTCTTGGTTAAACCTTAAGGCCTTTACAAACTTCTTTTGTTTTTAACCACGAATGGTATTACCCACATAAGGGGTTTTGTCCTTCAGCAGAACGTCGTGCGCACCGCCCTCGACGATAGAGGTGGAACTGACTACCGTAAGCTTTGCCTTCTCTTGCAATTCTGGAATAGTCAAAGAACCGCAATTGCACATGGTGGATTTAATCTTCGACAAGGTCATATCTACATTGTCCTTCAGGGCACCAGCGTAAGGTACATAAGAATCTACGCCCTCTTCAAAAGTGAGGCCCTTCTTCGAACCACCCAAGTCATAACGTTGCCAGTTACGTGCACGGGCAGAACCTTCGCCCCAGTATTCTTTCATGTAGCTGCCATTCACCGTTACGCGATTGGTAGGGCTTTCGTCAAAACGAGCAAAGTAGCGACCCAACATCAGGAAGTCTGCACCCATTGCAAGAGCGAGCGTCATATGATGGTCATAAACGATACCACCATCAGAGCAAACAGGAACATAAATGCCTGTTTCTTTGAAGTATTCATCACGTGCTTTTGCAACTTCGATCAGCGCAGTTGCCTGACCGCGGCCAATGCCCTTCTGTTCACGAGTGATACAAATGGAACCGCCGCCAATACCGACCTTGATAAAGTCTGCGCCAGCTTCTGCCAAGAAGCGGAAGCCTTCTGTGTCTACAACGTTTCCTGCGCCCACCTTAACTGAATTGCCATAATGATCACGAATCCATTTAATGGTGCGCAGCTGCCATTCGGAATAACCTTCCGAAGAGTCGATACATAAAACATCGGCACCCGCCTCGATAAGGGCAGGAACGCGATCAGCATAATCGCGCGTATTGATACCAGCGCCCACCAAATAGCGCTTATGAGAGTCAAGTAGTTCGTGCGGATTAGACTTATGCTGCTCGTAGTCCTTACGGAAAACCATGTACATCAAATTGTCGTCATCGTCCACAATTGGCAAGGAGTTAAGTTTGTTGTCCCAGATGATGTCGTTTGCTTCTTTTAAGCTGGTATCAGCAGAGGCAACGATAAGCTTCTCGCGAGGCGTCATAAATTCAGAAACAGGCGTATCCAGCCCCATACGAGAAAGACGATAATCGCGACCTGTTACAATGCCGAGAAGCTTTCCCTGAGGATGGCCGCCTTCAGTAACAGGCATGGTGGTATGGCCATTCTTTTCCTTTAAAGCAACCACATCACGCAAAGTTGCCGTTGGCGTTAAGTTGGAATCGCTGCGAACAAAACCCGCCTTGTGATCCTTTACGCGCCCAACCATTGCAGCCTGAGACTCAATAGTTTGAGAACCGTAAATAAAAGAGATGCCACCTTGCTGCGCAAGAGCAACTGCCATGCCATCATCGGAAACTGCCTGCATGATTGCAGAAACCATAGGGATGGAAAGTTTGAGTGGACATTCTTCTTCGCCCTTACGAAAACGCACCAAAGGAGTACTGAGATCCACCGCTTCAGGAATACATTCTGATGAAGAATATCCCGGAACGAGGAGATATTCGTTAAATGTACGAGATGGTTCTTCGAAATAGTAAGCCATTGAGCACCCCTTGCCTGAGTTCTTCTATGTGTTCTGATTTCTGCCGACGAACTAATAATATCCCTCTATAAGGATAAGTTTTCACCATTATAGTCACGCACGCGGCGTATGACATGACTTTATTTATATTTTTTTCTTTAAGCCGACCGCTTTCTTTAACTCAAGGCGGATTGTTTTCTTAAACACAATGCCGACCCTGCGGTCGGCATTGATACTACGCTTCAAGAAATGCTCGATAGGCGCGATATGCTTCATAGATATCTGCTTTTGAAGTTGCCTCCCAAGGAGAATGCATCGAAAGCACCGCAACGCCTGAATCAATAACGTCCATGCCATATTTCGCAGGGATGTAGGCAATGGTGCCACCGCCACCCGCATCTACTTTGCCAAGCTCAGCTGTTTGGTACGAAACACCCGCGTCGTCCATAACGCGACGAACATAAGCCACGTATTCAGCGCGTGCGTCGTTGGAACCGCTTTTACCTCGAGCGCCCGTATACTTATTGAAAACAATACCTTTACCCGCAAAGGCAGAATTCTTGGATTCAAAAACGCTTGCATATGCAGGATCGTACGCCGCCGAAACATCCGAAGATAGCATGCGCGACGAAGCCAAGCAGCGACGAAGAGGCAATTCGCCCTCTGCGCCCATAAGTCCTAATATTTCTGCAATGGTATTCTCGAAGAACAACGATCCCATTCCAGTTGCTCCCACACTACCAATTTCTTCCTTGTCAACCAAAACGGTAACTGCGGTAATCTTCGGAGCTGAATCGAGTGCAAGCTGAGCTTCGAGAGAAGTGTAGGCGCACACACGATCATCCTGACCATAACCCAGTACCATGCTGCGATCAAAACCAAGATCACGCGCGCGTCCAGCGGGCACCACTTCAATTTCAGCAGAAATAAAGTCCTCTTCGGTGATGCCATATTTCTCTTCAAGTAAAGCCAAAGCGAAGGCTTTGACTCCTTCCTTGGCCTTCTTGCTGTCCTCATCACCCTTTTCGTGGGCGCCGTCGGTTTTAGCAATATCGGAAGCTTGTACTGATTTTTGTTCGACAGCAAGTGCTTCGTTATTGCTCGATCCTTCAGTTTTGTCCTTTTTCAGGACTAAAGGACGATTACCCATGAGAATATCAAGGCTCTCCCCCTCAACGATTTCGCTGCCCTTCTTCGCCATCTGCTGACTTCCCAGATGAGGAAGAAGATCGGTTACGCAAAATACAGGATCGTCGGGATCATCCCCAATAGCAATATCAACCACGGTGCCGTCGGTCTTAGCGACCACCCCATATAAGGCGAGAGGCAAAGTAACCCACTGATAGTGCTTAATGCCGCCATAATAATGCGTATCCAAATAAGCAAATCCATCACTTTCGTAAACAGGATTTTGCTTCAAATCTAATCGAGGACTATCGATGTGAGCTCCTAAGATATTGAGACCCTGTTCAAGGGGATTTTGACCGATATGAACAAGTACAAGCGTCTTGCCATGGATTCCGCTCCATACTTTGTCACCTGGTTTGAGCGGTTGACCTTTTGCTATCGCCTCTTCAAGCGAGATATAGCCAGCTGCTTGCGCCTGAGCAACTGAAGCACGAAAGCAACGTCGCTCTGTTTTGTTATCGGAAATAAAATCTATATATCGTTTGCTGAGCGCCTCTAGTTCTTCAAGCTGATCTTCAGAATATGATTCCCATGCAACTTTACGTTCCATAGCATTCCTTCCTTTATGGTTTCCATAGAAAAGTTTTTCAGCTACAGCATATCCCTTATCGCCTTGAATGCGAGTTCTTGTTACGAAAGGTATTGTTGTTGGAGGTTATCGAGAGTTCCATCTTCTTCCATTGAAGTAAGTGCTTCATTAATTGCCTCGGTTAATGACTGGTTACTCTTGTTAACCGCGATGCCATATCCCTCGCTCGTAGTTATCCGTTCTAGTATTTCGCAATTGGAATAAGAAGTAGTAAACGCTTTTGCTACAGGATATTCTGTCACCACCGCCTGGACCGCACCTGTCTGTAAAAGATCAAAACAATCCTGTATCGAAGTTCGAGAAACCACTTTGCTTGATACTGAATTGGTTGCGTAGTCAAAACTTGAGGAATTTGTCAGAGCCACCACAGGTAGATCCGCCAGCTCTTCTACGGTTTCAAAGGTTGCCCCTCGGATAACAATTGCCTGATCAACATAATAATAAGGCGTTGAAAAGTCGACCTGCTCTCTACGCTGATCGGTAATGGTAAGCGGAGCTACACCCACATCACATTGTGTTCCCGAAGCAATGGTTGCAATAATATTGTTGGAGGGTACCTCTTTAATTTCACATTCCAGCCCAAGTCGATTTGCTACTTCCTGTATAACCGCGATGTTATAACCAGTAGGGGTATCTCCTTCAAGATACTCAAAAGGTGAATAGTCGAGAGATGCCGCAACGGTAAGCTTGCCCTCTGTTACTAAAGAATACTCTTCTGATCTTGAGGATGACGAACAACCTCCTGTTGCACTGAGAACAAGAGTTAAGAGCAGCGCAAGAGCCAAAAGAACGCCGATTAGCTTTAAGCCTTTTGATTTCTTTTCAGATTTCGCCATAGTCACTTACTCTACGTTGCGTCAATTCCTGAGATTCCGAGACTTTCCCGTCAAGCGGCTTTCCCGTTTAGTTGCTTTCCCGTCTAGCGGCCCATCCTACTTGGATTCCTGCTCCTCTAAAACTTCAAACGCACGTTTATAGCCACCCGCTCCATAGTTGAGCGCCTTCGATACGCGTGCGATAGTGGTAGCAGAAGCTCCTGTTGTCTGCTCAATTACTGCGTAAGAGCGCCCTTCCTTCAACATGCGCGCTACATCGAGCCTTTGTGAGGTGTCTTTAATTTCGCGCACCGTAAACAAATCTTCCAGTAACGCAAAGATATCATCAGGATTCGTCAGGCCCGCAAATACGGTTAGCAAGTCTTCAACTTCACGGGTACGCAATTCAGCCATAATCCCCTCGCTTTATTTCACATCTATCGTATGTACTTGCAGTAACTTCAAAGAGACGCAGCCCACCTTGCAGACTGCCCTCTTCCTTATTATCGACCGCATTTCACAAGACCATATTCAAACGAATCAACCAAAGCATTCCAAGAAGCTTCGATAATATTCTCCGAAACACCAATAGTTCCCCAGGTTTCTTTTCCGTTTGATGTAGTAATCATGACTCGAGTTGTGGCACCCGTACCCACATTTTCATCCAGAATTCGAACCTTGAAGTCCACCAGCTCAATATGCTCCACCTCAGGATACACATCCGCCAGTGCCAGACGCAGCGCATTGTCCAATGCGCCAACAGGGCCGATTCCTTCCCCGGTTGCAACAAAACGCCTATCGCCAATATGGACTTTAATAGTCGCTTCACTCGTTGCATCCTTCGCCCACGCATTGGTATCTTCTTTGTCGTCCACGATAACGCGGAAGCTCTCCAAAGTGAAATGGGGTTCAAAGGTCCCCAGATGCATGTGAAGCAACACCGCCAACGATCCATCAGCAATTTCGTAAGAAAAACCTTGATTTTCGCGTTCTTTAATATCGTCTAAGATTTGCTGTGTTAGGGCACCGTTACCACTCAGATCGAACCCGAGTGATTTCGCCTTCGCCACCAAAGAAGCTTTACCAGCAAGCTCGCTTACCAAAACGCGGGTAGTATTACCAACCTTTTCCGGCTTTGTGTGTTCATACGCTTCCGGAAAACGCGCAATAGCACTGGCATGCAATCCACCTTTATGAGCAAACGCCGATGAGCCAGTGTAGGGATGATGCATAGAGTGAACCATGTTGCACATCTCCGCAATTGAGCGCGCAACACTGGTGAGTTGCCTTAAATTTTCTTCCCCCACTACCGTGCAATCCATCTTTAGCTCTAGGTCGGCTATTGCACACAGAATATCGCAATTACCTACACGCTCTCCGTAGCCATTTACCGTTCCTTGAACTTGGGTACAGCCCGCCTTTACCGCAGCCAGCGAATTCGCAACTGCACAACCAGAATCATTGTGGCAATGTACACCAAAACGCTGATTGGGAAAACGACTGGTTACGGCGCGTGTTATCTCTTCTACCTCAAAAGGTAAAGCTCCGCCGTTAGTCTCACATAAATCAATAGAATCAGCACCAGCTAGCACCGCAGCCTCGATAACCTTCAGAGAATATTCGGGGTTTGCCTTGTAGCCATCATAAAAATGTTCCGCATCAAAAATTACTTCAACACCTTGGCTTTTAAGGTATGCGATGGATTCAGAAACCATGCGAAGATTTTCTTCAAGCGTAGTCATAAGCGCCCGTTCTACCTGCGCATCCCAGCTTTTACCCACAATAGTAACCACTGAAGCGCCTGAAGAAAGCAAATCCTGAAGACCGGAATCTTCTTCAGCGGCTACACCTTTTTTACAGGTAGATCCAAACGCAGCAATACGGGCATGCTTGAGATCCATTTTGGCAACTTCTTTAAAGAAGGCGATATCTTTAGGATTCGAGGCGGGGTAACCCCCTTCGATGTAATCGACCCCAAAGTCATCTAAGCATGCAACAATACGCAGCTTGTCTTCCAAAGATAACGTAATACCTTCGCTCTGTTCTCCGTCGCGTAAGGTGGTATCGTACGCAAAAACTTTAGTTGCCATAGCTTTCTCTTTTCAGATACAAAAAGAGCCCCGACTGCTATCGAGGCTCTTGAATTAACTGCCTTGAGCCCTCTGCGCGAAGACAGATTCTTTCTTTTAGAAACGAGTAATCCAATCTTCATACTCAGGAACTTTGCCGTATGCAACGTCAAAGTAGCGCTTCTGAAGCTGCTCAGTGATTGGACCGCGCTTACCAATTACACGATCGTCGATGCTATTGATAGGAGTAAGTTCTGCAGCAGAGCCCGTCATGAAAGCCTCATCAGCAATATAGAGATCGGAGCGAGTGAGAGACTCTTCAATTGCAGGAATGTCCATATCGGTTGCAAGAGTCAAAATGGTGTCGCGTGTAATACCTTCAAGCAGACCATCAGACAGTGGAGGGGTGGAAAGAATACCATTGCGAACAACAAAAATGTTTTCGCCCGTGCCCTCACAGACGCGGCCCTCTTCGTTAAGCATAATTGCTTCTGCATATCCGTGAAGCGTTGCTTCCTTCTTCGCCAAAATTGAATTCATGTAGGAAGCAGAAGACTTAACTGCAGGAGGAATAGCGTTGAAAGAACGCTGGCGCCAAGAAGAAACGCCTACCTTGATGCCATTTTGGAGTGCTTCTTCACCCAAATAAGCATCCCAAGGCCAAACTGCAATGATTACATCTACCGGAGCGCCCGTAGGGTCAACACCCATCTGGCCATATCCGTAATATGCCAAAGGACGAATATAGCAAGACTTGATATTGTTCTTCTTGATAATTTCTACCGTAGCTTCGCACAGCTCATCAACGCTGTAAGGTATTTCCATCATGGCAATTTTTGCGCTGCGATGCAGGCGTTCCATATGGTCACGAAGACGGAAGATTACTGCCTCATCCGTATCGGTATTGTGGTAACAACGAATACCCTCAAATACCGCAGACCCATAATGCAAAGCATGGGTCAATACATGAGTCGTTGCCTGTTCCCACGGAATAGCTTCACCGTTTTTCCAGATGTAGTCCACAGCTTCCACGTCAGCCATGATGCGTCCTTTCGTCCTTGATCCTTTGGCTAGTTATAGCTTTTCAAGAATCGTATTCTACTCCAACTAAGTGGAGTGAAAAACGGAAGAAACATATTTGCAATATTTACGGGGTTCTCTGCTCCGTAAATGGTTACTAAAAATTTCGCCCATAAAAGTCATTTCAAGCAAAAGCTACTTTTGCGCACAAAACGATTCTGTTGCCAATTTGGCAGCGCTCCGGTTTTCAGCAAGCGCCCGATTTTTAACGACTAGCTTCAACCACCTGGAAAGAAGGCTGAGCTTTTGCCACGCGAGCTTCCTGTTCTTCGAGTTGCTCTCTTCGTTTGCGCGCCGCTTCTTCGACATCGGTAGTCTGAACTGCATGCATAAGAATTTGCATGCGTCGTTCCACGTCTTCAATAATTTCAGAACAGTTTTTAAGCTCGTCAAACATATCTATACCTTCAAGCTGGACATCCTGCTTGTATTTAAGGGTATGCTCAAGCGAAGCCCAGAAATCCATTGCGACGGTGCGGAATTGAATTTCTACAGGCACATACTGTTTGCGATCCAAGAAGTACACGGGTACTTTGACGATAACGTGCAAGCTGCGATACCCGTTTGGCTTTGGGTTTTTAATGTAGTCTTTCACCTTGACGATCTTCAGGTCATCCTGCATCGAAAGCACTTTGACCATGGCATATACATCGTCGATGTAAGAAACAATAACGCGCATACCTGCAACGTCTAAGATATGTTCCTCTACCGATTGCAACGTGATTGGTACTTCATAACGTTGCAGTTTTTCGAACACACTCTTAGGTGTCTTCAGGCGAGATTCCATATGATGAATTGGGTTTCGATTAAAACGATATTCAAGGTCAGCGTCAAGAATCTCGAAACGCGTCTTCATTTCCTTGATTGCCGCATCATATTTCTTAAAAAGTGATTTGCTTGCTTTTTCAAAAAGTTGAAAGTGCTCTACAATTTGCTGTTTTTGTTCGGCGGTCATTTGTTCCCGCTCCATAATTATTCCCCTCCTGTGGCCAACATTGACATAGGCCCTTTTTCGCAATAATAAAGGTTTCCTATTTGGTCGCCGCATAGCTACGGAATTATTTCACGATAGCAATTTAACCAAAGAGCTTTGAAGGAAATGCGAATTCAACAAAACTATTACCGCATCGTTACGCAAATTACCCAAAACAGTTCATGCGGGCATCTACTGTCGCAATAAATCCAGCACCACCCGCATAGCGGATGGTTTATTGTTTCGGACGCTTCGCGTCCTCACCAAGCTGAAGCCAAAAAAATAGTACGGTGGCAAAACCACCGTACTATCAATACTCTTCAAGAGTCGTGCCCCTACCCATCGTTGGAGCACTATTTGCTTCGGAGCACTACTCCTATTCTTTAAGCATAGAACAGCATGTCATTATAAGTTGGAACTGGCCAGAAATCGCGCTCAACGACGCATTCCAGATCGTCGATTTCTTTACGCAAAGCCTCCATTGCAGGAATAACCTTTTCCGCATACGCGTTTGCCTGCTCTTGTGGATCTTCGATAGCCTCCGTTGCATCATGAAGCTTAACCAAAGTACGCACACAATCTGCCGCGCGATTGAAGCCTGCCAAAATAATATTGAGAAGCTTCTCATGTTCGGTCATATCAGCACCAGAAAGCGCAGCTTTTACCGTCGTGATATTGCTTGCTAATTCCGCCATATAATCACTGATCGCAGGAAGATAGGTACGACGAGCCATGCGAATCATAACACGCGCTTCAATGTTGAGTAGCTTGTTGTACTTTTCAAGCTTAACTTCATAGCGGCTACGAACTTCCGCCTCGGTCAAGACGCCGAACTCTGCAAACAGGTCGATTGACTTTTGAGATACATAGCAAGGAAGCGCCTCTGCCGTGTTGCGATTATTCGCCAAACCACGACGCTTTGCCTCTTCTTCCCATTCCTCGGAATAGCCATTGCCGTTAAAGATAATGCGCTGGTGATCGGTTAGGGTCTTCTTAATGTACTTGATGGCCTTCTTTTCAAATTCAGCACCCTCAACATCGCCCATAGCATCGGCGAAATCCTTCAAGCCTTTTGCCATAGCCGTATTCAAAATCATGTTACAGTCTGCCAAATTAACATCAGAGCCTGGCATGCGGAATTCGAACTTATTGCCCGTAAAAGCGAAGGGGCTGGTACGATTGCGGTCGGTATTATCCTTCAAGAACTTAGGCAATACTGCAACGCCCAAATCCATTGCTACTGCTTCGGCAGAATGATATTCCTCGCCAGAGATAAGAGCATCAACAATAGCACCCAGCTCATCACCTAAGAACATGGAGATAATAGCGGGAGGTGCTTCGTTGGCACCAAGACGATGGTCGTTGCCCGCAGAAGCAACCGACATGCGCAAAAGCTCCTGATATTCATCAACCGCTTCAACAACACAGGTAAGGAAAACCAAGAAACGCAAGTTATCCATTGGATCGTCGCCTGGATCAAGCAGGTTAACCTTGCCATACGAAAGCGACCAGTTGTTGTGCTTACCAGAACCGTTAATGCCTTCAAAGGGCTTCTCGTGAGTTAAACACACCAAGCCATGATGAGAAGCATCAAGACGCATTTTCTCCATGGTGAGCAGATTCTCGTCAATAGCACGATTTGAATTCGTGAAAAGCGGAGCCAATTCATGCTGAGCAGGAGCTACTTCGTTATGCTTGGTTTTTGCAGAAACACCCAAAGCCCACAGATCGTCGTCTACTTCTTTCATGAAGTTATTTACGGTAGGACGAATAGCACCAAAGTAATGCTCTTCAAGTTCCTGACCCTTCGAAGGAGGTGCACCAAATAAGGTACGACCCGTCATGATCAGGTCCTGACGCTTTACATAATCTTTTTCAGAAATTAAGAAATATTCCTGTTCAGCACCCACAGTAGAAACAACACGATGACCATCTTCGCCAAAATACTTCAACACACGCTGCGCTTGTTTATCAACTGCGTTCATAGAGCGAAGTAAGGGGGTCTTCTTGTCGAGCGCTTCACCTGTGTATGAACAAAATGCCGTAGGGATACAAAGAACTTCGTCTTTAATGAATGCAAACGAAGTAGGATCCCACGTAGTGTAACCACGGGCTTCAAACGTTGCACGCAAACCGCCTGAGGGGAAGCTGGAGGCATCAGGCTCGCCCTGTACCAACTCTTTACCGGAAAAAGTCATGATAGCAGTGCCGTCCCCTACGGGATCTAAGAAGCTATCGTGCTTTTCGGACGTAATGCCTGTCAAAGGCTGGAACCAGTGAGTGTAGTGCGTCGCGCCTCGCTCAATTGCCCACTCCTTCATAGCGTGAGCAACAACATTTGCAACCTCAATATCGAGCGGCTTGCCCTCGCGCACGGTTTTAACGAGGCTCTTGTACGTTTCCTTGGGAAGACGTTCCTTCATAACGTGCTCGTTAAAGACCATCGATCCATAAATTTCCTGAACGTGGGCCATCTCTTCTCCTTATAGGTTCATGCCACACATAGCGGCCTTACATACGAGATCCAATACTTTATTGTGCCATAACTCTGGCTCAGTTCCCTATAACCCTTGAATCTCTTTTACGGTATTTACCGTAATGGGCCTATGTTTCAAGCTGTTTTCTTACGCGAAAAGCCTGTGTTTCAGGAAAAAGAAGCTTTTGTTTCGGCAGATTACTGCCCCGTTTTTCCTTTTGCGTAATCAAGCAACAAAGGAAATCGATACGAGCTCATAAAATCAATGAATTCCTGAACGGCTCGAGGCCTCCTACTTTCGTCGCGGCATACCACATACGTTTTATGAAAATCAACAGGAGCTTCGCGAATGGGTAGGCACACAACATCGTCAAACGCGCTAATCAAAAACGAGTAGCAAAACAGTGCCACGTGAGAAGGATCGGCAGCCACAATAGATGAAAGCGTTATCTCATCATCATAGGCATAATGAACATCTAGGTCATAGCTTTCTGCCAAACTCTTCAGTCCTTCAGTAACAGGAGAGTTTGGATTATAAGAGAGCAGCTCCATTCCCTTTAGCTCTCCCAAAGAGATATTTTTTCGTTGAGCGAGAGGATGCTTCCGATTAACCCCCAACACCAACGACTGAGACCAACAGAGGCTATACCGTAAACCCTTCATGTCTCCTACTCGACTACAAATAACGACATCAAGCTGACCAGTTCTTAGCCGACGAAGAAGCTCACGCGAATACGCTTGCGTCACTGTAATCTGCGGATCGAAAGAGCTTTGAGCTCTGAAGTCGAACAAGGCCTGTGACCAAAATTTTCCCTGCATCGCATGTATAGTACCCAAGTTGATAACCGCGTTTTCGGTCCCCAGAGACTCTTCCGCCAATGTTTGCGCACGATCCAAATCATACAAAGCGCTCGAAATACACTCCACTATATCGTGACCAATATTGGTCAGTTCTACCGTTGCACGATTACGCTCCAGTAGCTGAACTCCCCATTCATCTTCGAGACGCTTGACCGCAAGCGATAAAGTCGGCTGAGAAATATGTAAGTCTTTTGAAGCACGAGTGAAGTTTAAAACCTTAGATAGGTGCTCAAAATAACGCAGGTCTTCAACTCTCATAGCCATCTCTTTCGTGTCTTTATAAAGGTAAATGGCATCCACGTCCGGAAAGACGAAGATGCCATTGCCTCGGAACTTAGTAATACCTCATACGGTACTGATTAACTATACCTTACAAATCTACCGCCTGCTTTATTTCTGCTGATTTTTGGATGCCCTTAATAACGCGCAGCGTGTCGAGGGCATCTTCTCCTGAGCAGCGAGGTACTGTTTCGCGACCGCGACAAAGGTCAATAAAGTGGTCGAGTTCTGCCGCCATAGGGTCATTTATCTCGCAGTCAAAATGTTCTTTAAGCAAAGGCTCATTCCAGCCGTAGTGATCCTTATCGTAGTAATACAGATCCATGTGAGGAAAACCAAACGAGCCTTCTGTACCAAAGATGCGTAAAGAATTTTCCTCAGTACAGAAACCGTAATTGAGATTTTCTTCTGCCGCTAAGTCGTAACTCCAAGGTCCTGGAGTTCCATCGCTTATAAAGTAAGTAGCGGTTACTCCACCCTCATATTCAACAATCACTGAAACGGAATCTTCCACTTCATTATTACGAATTGAATTACGAGCGGCAGCGTATACTCGAACAGGCTTCATGCCAGTCAGATAGTTGAGGTCGTCAAAATCGTGTATCGCATTAATAAGAAGAGGACCACCGCCCTTTTTAATTCGCCACTCTACGTCAAAATACGCATAGGGTTTTGCGATAGCGAAGCTGCTCTGCAAACCAATAATCTTTCCCAAACGTCCCGAAGCAATAAGATCACGCAGGAAAAGATAGCGAGGCGAATTGCGACGATGGTGTCCAATAAGCAGGGTAGCTCCCGCTTCCTTACATATATCAATAATATGTTGAGCTTCCTCGACGGTATTCGCGATAGGTTTTTCAAGCAGAATATGCTTTATGTTTGCAGCAAGCGCTTCTTCCACTGCCTCAACATGCAATCCATTTGGAAGAGCAATAGCTACCGCATCGAGCTGTTCTTGACGAAGCAACAGGCGGTAATCTTCATAGCGCTTTAACCCCAATTCGCTTGCGAAAGATTCCGCCTGTTGTCCAAATCCGGCTACTGCGACAAGCTCAACTTCTTCGTGTTTGAGAGCGTCACGTACAATTTTTGCGCCTTGGTTTAATCCAAGTACCGCGAACTTTACCGGTTCCATGTGTCCCCTTAGTCTCCTTGTGAGTCCTTTACCCAAGTCAGCGATGCGAAACCCCCTCTTTTTCTCACCCTGACTTCCCCTTGCTAAACCTATGCATGAGCTTTTCGCGTCTATCTTTATCTAACGCGAAAAGCCCTCTGCGTTTCAAAACCTACAGCAACATCCCCTATTCGCTGCAAGCTTGCAAGGGTCGCGCCTTTTGGTTCCGCATACAAAAGGCGCAACATGGCTTTATGGCCTAGATATTGATACTTTTGATAAGAAAAATCCAATAAGGGATTATCGAATTTACTACTTCATATTAAGATTGATTATAAGACCAGGTAGTTGATAAATATTCTCAACACTTCGTGTTGGTAAATCTTATTTTCTATTGTAGAAATCAATAGAATACTCCATCGTTTTATAACTGATGCTTATCGTATCGGTTTTATCTTGCTGGTTTTATCGTTTTGTTTTCTCGCGCTGGTTTTATTACAGTAGCTTTATCACAGCAGTTATATCGCACTAGTTTTTAACCATATCGGGATCACCCGGATGTTTTGCCAAAATAAAAACCGTAGCTACGATAAACACAAATCCCACGATATCTATCCAGACAAATGAGGTTCCCAGCCACAATACCGCAAACGCAGTCGCCGAAACTGTTTCGATACTTGCCATGAGCCCTGCTCGGGCTGCCCCAATATCATTAATTGATTGGAAAAACAGCGAAAAGCCCACAACAGTTCCAAAGAATACCAAGCCCACAAAAAGCACGATAAAGCCTGACGGCTCCATCGCAGGAATATGCGCCCACGATTGAAGCAGCACACTAAAAACTGTTCCACCTATCAAAAGGGCAGAAGCAACAACGGGCACACTTCCATAGCGAAACATAAGCTTTCGCGGTAACAGCGAATAGAGCATATAGGCAAAAGCAGATACCAAACCCCAGAACAATGCATCAGGAGAAAGTACCATCACTGCAGGGTTACCGTGGGTTGCCAATAAAAATACTCCCACCACTACGCAAACAAGCGCGAGCAATTCTCGTTTCGTTGGTAGCCTTCGAGCTAAAAAGCAAAGAAAGAACACTGTGAGTACCGGTCCCGCATACTGAATAATAGTAGCGGTGCCTGCATTGGAATACTGTATAGCTAGCAAATAGGTAATTTGGCAGAACGCAAGACCAAAAATTGCAAACACTACCATTCGCCCTAAAGTATGAGGATTCTTCCAAAGCTGCAAAAAAGGGCCCCGAAAGCAGAAAAGGGCAAAGAGGGAAAGTATGATCCCTGCGGATAGCATACGCACCGAGGAGACCCATAATGGATCCACTCCGTACGCCCCAAAAAGATACTGAGCACACGCCCCCGAAAAGCCCCAGCTAATACCACTCAAAAGGGCAAAAATAATTCCTCGTATGTTCCTCGTATTTTGCACTGACCCAACGTATCAACTTGCGAAGAAAAATAATAGGGCTTGACTTATGAAAAATTGCAATTCATTCGGATTGAATAATTAAATAAAGTAATTTAATAAATTTATAACACGTTCATTGATTTTTACTCTACATATTCTATTTATTTGTCCATTAGTTCAATTTTTTAAAACGCATCCATAGTTTCCGATGAATGGGTTCATCACATAGACATTAGTAATTATCGTATTAGCAAAGACTATAGTTACGGAAGCGGACTATTCAATTTGTGAGTAGATGGCTCCTTTCGAACCGATTACAAATTGACGTTCCACAAATCACAAAACATAAGCAAAAAACTCTCTGTGGAAGAGGCTTAGTTTTGTGCGCTCAAAATCTGGAGGTAATTCGATCAAAGAAAGGAAAACAGTCGTATCTGTCGGTACCATTGCGGAACTTAATTTTTAAAGGAGGGTCAAATGGCTTTAAAGCGTGAATACGGTGGCATTCAGCCATGTATTCGACTGGGAATATTCCGCATTCGTATTCCCTTTATTCACTTCAACATCTCTGGTCCTGAAATCATTACTGGACTTATGAACGCATGTACCTCTTATGGTGCACTTGCTGTTCTCATTTCTACTTTGGGCTTGGATCCCAACACCGCATATGCTCTCGTAATTTTTGAGACCGCTTGTTATACCTTGAGTTGGTTCTTAGGCGAACCAGCTGTTTGCGGTTGGATTACGGCGGCGATGGCGGTAATTGTGCTTTATCTGGAAACCCTTCCAGAAGGCGTAATAAGATTCCAAGCACTTACTGTTATTCAGTTAGAGCTCGGAATTCTATTCATAGTATTAGGCGCTACAGGGTTATCCAAGAAACTCAACATGATTTTGCCACCAGCCTTGAAAGGCGGCATCGTTTTAGGTGCTGGTATCAATTCTGTTGTTGCTCGTATGTCTGAGGGCGGCGCACTTGATACTGCAACTATCGCTTGCGTTGGCGGCTTGGTTGTTGTCTGCTTGTTCATGTTCAGTCAGCGTATTCGCGAAAAGATGTCTGAGCATAAGATTCTTGCACTGCTTGGCAACTACAGCTTCTTGTGGGGCGTTTTGTTCCTGTTCATCGTTGGCGGTCTTTCTGGCGACTTCCAATATGAATTCTCTGGTCAATTCATTGTGCTGCCTGACTTTGCAGCCTTGTTTGCACAGGTATCGCCCTTCTTTATTGGATTCTGCACCGATCCTACCATTTGGATCTCAGGTATCCCCTATGCACTGACCGCATGGATTATTGCTTACGGCGACTTCATCACCGTTCAGCAGCTCTGCATCAACTCTGCTCGTGATGACGAATACATCGAGTTCAACGTAAACCGCACCAACATCGTTTGCGGCATCCGTAACGTAGTTCTCTCGCTATTTGCTCCTTATCCTGCACTGGCTGGTCCTTTCAGCCCTCCTTACGCAATTGCTACCTTTGCTCGTTATAAGGAATCTGGCCGTGAAGGCATGAACTCCATTTATGACGGTACTGGTACGAACCTTATCTTTACCGTAGTAGGCTTGTTCTTCTACCCACTCTACGAAGTATCTTTGGCTGCATCTGGCGCTCTGCTGGTTGTAATCATGGTTGTCCAGGGCTTCGTTTGCGCACAGATCGCTATCAATCTGCTTCGCGACGACATGGACCGTGGTATTGCTGGCATGTCCGCTGGCTTCATCGTTGCTCGTGGTGCTTCCATTGGTCTTCCTGCTTCTATCATTCTTTACCTGTTGCTCTGCAACAACAAGAAGATCCGCATCGACTATGCAACTAGCAAAGAAGAACTTCGTCGTGAAGAAGAAGAAACTGCTAAACAGCTGAAAGCTTTGGAAGAACGTATGGCAAAAGCTAAGGCTGAGCACGACGCACAGTAATTGCGACGTATCTTTAAGTGCCGCGTGCTAACACGACACTACCTACATAATAGATCTGCAGTGTTTGGCAGAAGTTAACCCCAATGCTAAACCTGTTTGATTGTTTACCTCCGACCCCGCGATTGTCCACAAATCGCGGGATTTTTATTGGCATAGAGTTATGGAAATATGTACTCCAAACGCTCCTGACAAAAGAAATGCTCCCAACAATTATTGTTCATCCGCATAGCGGATGGTTCATTATTTCGGACGCTTCGCGTCCTCAACAGGCTGAAGCCATTAAAAAGAAATACTCCCGACCGAAGTCGGGAGTATTTCATGAAAGCATTAAGGAGTTCTTTAATAACTTAGCGACGGCTAGAAAGAGCCTCTTCGTACTGCTGAAGATAGAAGTCACGTGGCTCCTGAACGCCAAGCTGAACCTTACGACCTGCATGAGCACGAGCTACAGCGAGTTCCAAAGCTGCACTGTTGCCCTGACCAAGCTTTGAGAGCATAGCCAAACCTGCTGCAAGGAAAACTACACTAATTACTGCTACGTACAACATTTGAATCTAACCTCCAAGATTCTGATTCGGATTCCTTTACCGAAACCTTTAAACTTTCTCTCTCTCGAAGCGACTAAGATGACCTTTAAATAAGCACCTCAATCGCTTATTACCAATACGGAATACTGCACATAAGGGACGCAGCACTTATACGAATGCTGCGTTATGAAATAAACTCTTCCTGTTCCACAACCACAACCTTTCGTAAAACAAATAGGGACCTGAACACCTTGGTGTTGCAGGTCCCTATCCCAAACAATTTCCCTAAGCGTTTAGTCAACAAGCTCTTGGCATACTTCCCAGTTTGCCTTAACCGTCTGCCGTTAAACTCTACGCTTTCAAGCCAATCATTTTTGCCTCTAACCCCTGTGCAAAAAGATTGTCTTGAATTGGTGCCCATTCTAGAGAGCGCTATTCTTTTTGCAACGTGTGAACGTGTTGCAGTGGTTGATTTCAGGGATGAACGGGTTTTGAACCTGTTTTGAACTGGTTCGATGTAAAAATTCGCTTACTTCGCTTAGAGAAACTGCAACCCCAAGCAATGCTCTAAAAGGCACATCAAAGTGAACACTGAATCTGCATAAACCCCACTACCGAATTCGCACAGATTTAATTACCGAAATTGCCTGAAATCCACTATCGAGCTTTCATAAGGACTATTAGCAATAATTCTCATAAAAGTTGCATAAGAATCCGTATCAATAACCCAATCAGATCTTCTCTAATAAACTAGACAAACAAGAACCTATATTCTTTAAAAATAATATCGGCGCTCTATTGGTTCTATGTACGCTACAGTACTACAAACTTCTTTCATGTGTTCTATAAAGGAAACTATCTCGGAATTGTATTTGTAATTCTTGCGATACATAAAGCCAATCCAATGGTAAGGTTTATCAAACTCCTTAATCGGAATAAGCTTTAACGAGTCCCAAACAACATCACGAATACTATCCAACATAATCGCAACTGCATCTTCATTAGACCCAATAACTGATAAGGCACTAATTTCGTCCTCAAACGACTCGATAGGCTTAAATCCCCATTCAGAGAAACAACCCTGCAGAGCATAATACATATATGATGGCTCACGATATGTTAGCAACCTATAATTTTGTAAATCAGCTAAAGATACTGAATCTTCTTTTGCTAAAGGATGACTGTCGCAAACTGCAATCACCACATTTTGAGGCAGCAGGGGCATCCATTCAAAATCCGGCTCCTGAACGGGAAAACCGCAAAATGCAACATCTAGCAAATTAGCCCTTAGCCCAGAAATACATTCTTTGGTTGACCCTTTTTGTGAAATATCGAAATTTACTTTTCCGAATATTTCATTGTTATATGCATTAAGCAATCCAGACAAAAACCCACGCAGGAGCGAAGCAACTGCTCCTATTCTTATCCTTGAATTAGATTCCTTGGCAAAACCTTTCATTTGCTCTACAGCATCATCCAGCTCTTCAAGAATACCCGACACACTTGATAGAAATTTTTTGCCTTGCGGCGTAAGAACAACATTTCTGCCAACGTGCTCAAATAGCTCTACTCCAAGTTCCTGCTCTAGCCTACGCATAGAATTAGAAAGCGCAGATTGGGTAATATATAAAGCCTTTGCAGCTCTACCATAATGCTCCAGCTGAGCAACCATTACAAAATAACGCAACTGCTCAAGATTCACGAACTAATTCCCTTCCTCTCGTACCCTCATTGAGAAGTAAGAAAACGCAATAACTCGCTATTGAAATACTTAATCTTACTAAATAATGTTAATAAGCATATATCACCCCCCCCCGAACCAATGAGAAAAGATGATTTATTTTTAATCTCCGCATGATATGTAAAACAGATCAAACCTCACACAGAAAACAGTGCGACTCTAGCAGGAAACCAGAAGCAAATAGCACCCAGAAGGTTATTCGTCTTTAAGATACCTAGCGAAGCAATATTTCAATATATGTCCCTGCTGAAAATTGTAGATATCCTCAATTCAAAGTTTCATTTCATATTGTGATCAATGTCCTTTGATTGAAATGATTCCCTTATCCTTTTGTGATCTACCGTATAGATATTCATATCGAAATTTCATTACATTCGAAATGAGGGGATTTGAATGGACCACAAAGAAGCCAGTGTCGGAGACGATGGTCTCTATATGACGAAGATACGAATTATGATGCACCGCATCCTTAACTTTGCACTGGTTTGGGGAATAGTTTCATTTTTACTAACGCTTCTATTTGCCGCCCTTGCTTACTTCCAAGGGCAATCTTTTATTGGATGGGAGCTTATAGCGTATGGCGGTAATACCTTCAACGGATATTACACCGCAGATCTTCTAAGAATTGAAGCTGCTCTTTGTTTTGTACTTGGAATTCTTTTTGTAGTTATTTACCAAGCGGGCTTCATGTGGCTCTATGAGAGAAGAAACCAAAAAGTATTCTTAATCGCACTCTTTGCTGCCATTATTGCTTGTGTGGTTTGGGAAATATTTTTGCTTACAATTAGCGCTTTTGATCCCATTGCACTTCTTGGTATTCTATTTTCTTCTTGTATTATCCTATGCAATAAACGCGTTGAAAAAGAAAGAAAAGAAATCGACCTTACCGTTTAAAGTAAGGTCGATTTCTTCAATATAACGAACATTCAACTACGCAAATTTGAGATCTACTAGAATCTGATTACCCTGGCGATATAACTTAGATATCTTCTTTCGATTAGCTCTGTCAATATCTTCTAGCGCTTCTTTAGGAGGAAACGCCGTATCAAATACTTGAACAGATGGATCATTCTTAAACCAAGAATGAAATACGCTTTTCGCATTAAGGTCAAACAGGTGGAATCCGGTTTCGCGATTTCCAGCTTTTCCTCCGCAGCACTTCAACATCACCAAAGCATTTGCAAAAGTGGCTTTTATCAAACAAACCAATTCTTTTACTTTTTTTGCTGGCCAGTTTTCGCCAATAGCGGCAATAAAAATGAAACCGTTCTTTGCTTTACACAATTCCAAGACTCGCTTTGTCCATTCCGTATTGTCTGAATCCCAAACAACTTGGTTGATTCGGGAATCTTGGTCAAAACCTAAATCTTTTCGCAATTTAAGAACTTCTGGGCTGTCTAGCTCTATCCAACGCGCCCTTTTATTATCTAATTGATAATACAATGTGCTTAGTCCGCAATTGATTTCTACTATGTTCGCTTTTGGATTCCGCTTCAAGAAGTTTCTTGCCACGGCAATGTAATGGCTTTGTTCATATGCATGAAGGTACGACAGAGGATAAAAGCTTTTAACCTGTTCAGATGTGCAGCATGTTTCAGCAACTTGAACCGCAGCCTTGTCTTCAAAAAGAGAGGGATAATTTGAAGTACAGCGGGCTCTTTCTAAAAGCGGCTCTAAAAACATTTGATCAGAGGAGGTAAAAACGCGAGAGCTAAGAGTTTTTGGCAAAGAAAACGCACAGCCCCAAGCAGATCTCTCTGCTGCTTTTGATGCTAGCTCTCTTTGCTGAGCTTGTTGGATAATATCATCGTATTCTTTTTGCTCTTCTTCTCGACGTTGACGAAACTTACTGAACAGCATTTCAAACCCCTCCTCTGCCATACCTTACATAACCTGAAGCTTACTTACTTAGAATACTTTTCAGCATCTTCAAGAACATCCGCATTAATTTCCTCTAATGAGCGACCTGTTGTCTCAACAGCAAGGAACGCAACAATTAAGGCTCCAGCAACACAGATTAAACCATTCACTAAATAAACACCGGTTGCACCGAGACTTGTCTGCAGTAGCGCAGCAATCCAAAATGGGCTCAATACTGCTCCTACGCGTCCAATGGCGTTACCCATGCCAGCACCACGAACACGAATTTGTGTTGGGAATGGTTCTGGAAGATACACCGATGAAGCAATGAGGCCCCAATAATTTGTCCAGGCTGCCAAGAAGAATCCAACAGCAACGATAGCGATAAAGTTATCAACTGGGATAAGCGTCCAAAGATAACCGATAATGCCTGATCCCAAAATACCAATAATGAGCTGAGGCTTTCTTCCCCATTTATCAACTAGCAAACTCAGAATTGCAATACCAACCGGGATACCGATAAGAATCATTGTAGTGAGCGCTGTTGAGAACTGAACATCCAAACCTCTCTGAACAAAGATAGTCGGTGTCCACGTAATAATCGTATAACTAACTACAAAATTACAGAACTGGATTGTACCCGCAACGATAGTACGGGGAAGCATACGCTTTGAGAACAAGAATCGATACGGAAGTTCTTTGGGCTGATTTTTTGCCTCTTCAACCATTTTCGCGATTTCTTCATCAGGAATAGGATCGACCGTGTGGCCCAGTTCTCGCATCTGATTTTCCATTAGAGTAACACGTGCATCAGCTTCATCGTTACGGCCGTGCTGAGCAAGCCAACGAGGAGATTCAGGGAACCACTTAACGATGCACAAAATAACAGTAAGTCCCATAGCCGCTGCGATAATAAACATAGCACGCCAACCGACCACTGGGAGAAGGAAAGTGCAAAGCAAAGTTGCCGTTGGCGTACCAGCATTTGCGATAAGACCTACCCATGCCTGATAGCGACCTCGATGTTCAATAGGACTAAATTCACTCATAGCACCATAACCACATGGATATGTTGCTCCCAAGCCAAGTCCCATGAAGAATCGAGTTACGGTAAGAAATACCATATTCGGCGCCATAGAGGCAACAACTGCCGATATGGTAAAGATAGCTGGGAAGATAAGTAATGCTTTCTTTCGTCCAATACCATCAGAAACAACACCCGAAATCAAGCCACCGAATAAGTAACCTAGCGCAGTGATAGAAACAAATAATGCATTAGCGTCTACGTTAGACCACCCCGTGGTTAAAAATTGAGCGATAATTGGACCCGCGATGTTCATATCAATCGAGTCGCAGAAGCAGATACCACCTGCTAGCCAAAGGACAGTACGTACTGCTTTGCCAGCAGGAATTCTGTCTAGTCGTGCCGCAATACCATAGTACGACTTTTGCAAAGACCCCTTAGCTGATTCCTCCACAGCATCAAGCCTTGCATTAATTTCAGCGGATGAACTCATTTTTCCCTCCTTCTATTCATCTGAAACTATGAGATCCCCAACGAATTAAAACCTCCATTCCCTTCGCTTTTGACTTCCAATTCTTGAAAGTTCATCCAACACCCCTCTGAACGAAACTTTCTAATTTGAGATTACGTCCCTTAACGCCCGACTTCTAATTTCAAAAAGACTGCTTAGATTACAAAAAGAAACATTTTCATTACCGCTGATAAAGAATGGTTATAAAAAGGGTGCCCGCTACTGCCGGACACCCTTTAGACAAGTTCTTCTTTTAAAACAACGATTACAGATCAACTGGTAATTTCGAGTCTATTGAGTCAAAAATCGCGTTGATTACTTTCAGAGTATCTAGTGCATCTTTCCCACTGCAACGTGGTTGAGTTTCTTTCCCGAGACATAAATCAATAAAATGATCCAACTCAGCACGCATAGGGTCATTTTTTTCTACATCATAGTGCTCGTGAATCAATGGACTCGTCCAACCAAAAGCATCATCGTCGTAGTAATAGAAGTCCATATTTGGAAAACCGAATGATCCTTTTGTCCCATAAACCCTTAAACTATTCTCTCCTGGACACATGTTCCAAAATACATTTTCTTCCGCTGCAAGATCATAATTCCAAGGCCCTGGTGTTCCATCACTAATAAAATAGCTTGTGGTAACGCCACCTTCATATTCAACGATAGCTGTTACAGAATCCTCAACCTCATTATGTCGGATAGTATTCCTGGCTGCCGCATACACTCTTTGAGGTTTCATCCCTGTGACAAAATTCAAGTCATCAAAATCGTGAATTGCGTTAATTAAGAGTGGTCCGCCTCCCTTTTTAACACGCCACTCTACATCAAAATAATCGCGATCCTTCGCAATAGCGAAACTACTCTGAATGCCAACTATATCCCCTAGCTTTCCAGACTCTATGAATTTCCGCAGGAACTGATAGCGGCTTGAAGATCTGCGATGGTGGCCAACTAAGAGTGTTACCCCTGCTTTTTCGCATATATCAATAATGTGCTCAGCCTCTGGAACCGTATTAGCTATTGGTTTTTCCAACAAAATATACTTAATTCCAGCCTCGATAGACTTTTCAACCGCTGGAACATGCAAGCCATTAGGAAGAGCGATTGCAACCGCATCAAGATCTACTTGCTTTAAGAGAAGCTCATAGTCTTCAAACCTCCTAACTTGCAATTCGTTAGCAATTTCTACTGCCTGATCTCCAAATCCTGCCACAGCAACTAAATCGACATTTTCATTTTTCACCGCATCGTGAGCAATTTTTGAACCCTGATTCAAACCAAGTACGGCAAGTTTTACTTTTGACATTTTTCCTCCCCACAAGAATTGCTGTATCGTTTCAGTGTTTGATCCCCTAAACACGTATTATTAGAAGAAATTTTTTTCGATATAGGCAACAGGCATATCAGTGCCAAACCATATCTTTTCCGCTAAAGCCGCCTGCTGCAGAAGCATTCCTACGCCTCCGGCAGTAACCAGGCCATAGTCCTTTGCCATCTTAATCAGCTTTGTTTCCAAGGGTTTGTACACGGTATCTGCTACCACAAGACATTCATGAAGCATTTCTTCATCAATTGATGATTGCCCTTCAAGTTCCCCAGAGCCAACTTTGGTCGCATTAACCAGCAAGTCAGACACAAAAATACTTTCTTTAAGTTCATCTCGATTATTCAAATCGTGCAAGGAAACTTTTACTCCAGTATGCTCAGCTAGTTGAGCTACACGCTTTTCGGTCGAATCCCAAAAGCTATCCTTGATGTTATAAACATAAATCTCTTCAACTTGCTCAAGTGCTAGCTGCGTGAAAACAGCAGATCCTGCACCTCCCGCACCAATTACCGTTGCAATCTTTCCTTTTGGATCAAAGCCAACATTCTTAATATTCTCTACAAACCCTGCACCATCAGTGTTATGCCCAATGCATTTACCATCACGTATTTCAACGGTATTTACAGCACCCATTAGCTTTGCTGCTGGAGATAATTCATCCATGTATTCGCAAATGTATGTCTTGAAAGGCATGGTTACGTTATATCCAACTGCAATATCTTTAAGACCAGCAACAACCTCTTTTAGTTGGTCCATCTCAATCGGAAGACTTAAATACACCGCGTTAACTCCAACTTCTTTGAAAGAAGCAGTATGCATCATGGGCGAAAAAGACTGAGTAATAGTGTCCCCACCAACAAGACCAGCCAGTTTAGTCTCTCCATTGATCGCCAATTCCATAATCATTCCCTCCTAAATAGGCAATTCTTTATCCTTTGGAAAATAGACAGCAATTTGGTCAGATTCGCGCATATCTTTAGCGCAATGAATGGATTCCATAACTTGGTTCAAGTACTGCATCGGGCACCGGTTTTCCGTCATACACAAGCACAGCACCTTCAGAAACCATTCGCTCAACATCTTGAGCACTATATCCATATTCAAGAGCAACTTCTTTTGTGTCATAACCAATAGGCTTTGAGCGCCGCAGCACTGGATCCCCAATGCTCTTTAAACGATATGGTGTCGTAGTAATGGTGTAGCTGCTATCCTCCCCATAACCTTGACCATCATCATATTTAACGCGACGAAGCTGATCATTAGCGAATGCTTCTTCATCGTGTAGAACATCTTTAACTGATTGAATCTTTTCAAACGGAATATCATTTTCGCGGAAACGCTTTTCCAGCTCTGCATAGGGCCATTTCATGCATGCTTTATGTATAGCTGCAGTCACTTCAACATAATTTCCGTTCTGAGCAAGAGTTTCGAGGTTGTTATACTCTGGATCCGACCAATACTTTGAATCCATTTCCAAAGTTTCAAATACCAACTTGCAGTAACGATTGTAGTGCCCGAAACACATTAAGAACCAAATACCATCTGCTGATACATATGAATTGTTCGTCGGGCACTTTGCCATCATCCTATCCTTTGGATAATCACATCCTTGTTGCTGCGCAACCAAAGCAGCAGTCATGCCCCAAGTTCCCACGTGATACAAACTTGTAGTAACCTTGTCGCCTTCTCCAGTCTTTAGGGCATTTGCGTAAGCTGCAAGTACTCCTACAGCCAAAGCATTGGATGCATTCCAATCACCAAAAGCGATAGGAGAATTTCCGGGTTCAAAATGTTCGTTTGCCTGTGGAATTGCATGCACGAAACCAGATCGCGCAGCGAAACTCGTTGCATCAAACCCCTTTGCATCTTTCATAGGGCCATACTCCCCATAGCCCCTCATTTGACCAAAAACTAACCGAGGGAATTTCTCATGAAGAGTCTCATAATCAAGTCCAAGATGCTCAAGTGCTTTATCTCGATAAGACGTTAGCAAAATGTCTGCCTTTTCCAACAGCTTCATCATAAAAGCGTGGCCATCTTCCGTTTTAAGGTTTATTGATACCCAACGTTTATTAAATGAAGTGCAGTCCATAGCTACGTCGTCAAACTCAGTACGGAATTTCATTCCCCAAGCCATTCCCTGAGTGCGCATTTCGTCACCGCCGAACGGCTCAACCTTTATAACCTCTGCACCTAAATCACCCATTATGCGAGCGCATGCTGGTCCTGCAACATATGCAGTAAGGTCGATTACGGTCGTTTTTTGCAAACCTCCCATTTTGATCCCCTTTCTTTTAATTACTCCCCTTGTGGCGCTACAGGATTTTCATCAACAAAATTCCAATCAACTGGAGTGTCGAGCTTAATTGCTCCTCTTTGCGCCATTTCCTCGATTGCTTCTTCCGTTGCTCCCAGTTTTAGAAGAAGAGATTTTGTATCTTGTCCTAAACGCGACGCTTCTTTAAATTCGCTAATAGTCGTTGGAAGGCTAGAAATACAATGCGGGATATTAGTTTGTAGAACCCTGCCGACGTCTTCGAAATCTACATATGAAAGCAAGTTAGGTTTCTCTTCGACTATCCGAGGAATCGCTTCGTTTTTAGTTAATATTGGCGTAACGCTATATTCCGTTCGTGTGCTAAGCCAATCTTTCCATTCCGCCAAACTCTTCGATTTCACGTAATCTGCTAATTTCGAGAAAGATTCCGGGGCTTGCCACATTCTTTTCCTACAGTCATCTTTGAGTTCCGGAAGTCCTATCTCTTCAGTAAAGGGAACCCAGAACTTTGGCTCTATCATGGCAAACATGAGTCGAGCGCCATCGCTTGTTTCGTAAATGTTGTATCCCACGGATGGATATTCAAGATCTGCACGTTTATGAACTTTGCCATTAAACAGCCAACGAGAATCAATGAGCGATTGCCACCAAACGAAGCAGTCAAACATAGAAATATCTATATAGGCTCCTTCATTTGTTTTATTGCGCTCTAGAAGCGCTGCAAGAAGAGCTTGCCCGGTAACCATTGCAGTGGCTATATCAGACAAAGGCAAAGGAAAAGCATTATCGTCAGCAAGATCCAAAAATCCAGTTTCCGCAATCAAAGCAAAATCATGAAGAGCTTTCTGTGATCGTGGGTCCTTTTGACCATAAGCAGAAATTGAAGCATAGATTATTTTTGGATTCTGCTTTTTGATTGTCTCGTAATCTATTCCTAGACGCTTCGTAACCCCTGGACGAAAACTTTCAACAATAATGTCTGCTTTTGAAGCAAGTTTAATGCAATATTCTTTAGCTTCTTCGTCCTTAAGATTCAATGAAATCGATTGTTTGTTTCGACATAAAGCCGTGCTGTAATACGAAATTCCATGCCGTGTGGGAGGATCGTGACGACAAAAATCTCCCTGACCTGTGTCCTCAACCTTAATTACCTCAGATCCCCAATCGGCAAACGGCTGAGTAGCATAACCCCCTGGTAAATAACGAGAAAAATCAAGAACCAGTAAGTCATTAAAGACGTTTTGCTTCTCCATTTCTCACCCCTTTCTTCCTGCAAGCCTTATCGTTCTCCAATCGGCTTGGCGAAGACTTAGCTTTGACATTTCAATCTTATGAAGGGGTGTTAAATAAAATCTAATTCCAAAACTGCAAAAACAGTTACAGAAGGAAACATTTTCTTCTGTAACCATTTTGTGCGTCTCTGTAATAGGTTAGATCTTGCACAAAAAAATGCCCGTCTCCGACGAAACGGAAACGGGCACCGATTGACCGAAATGAGAAGAATCGATAATAAATATCGACTAGCGCTTTGAGAACTGAGGGCGCTTACGAGCCTTCTTCAGGCCGTACTTCTTACGTTCAACCATACGAGAGTCACGCGTCAGATAACCAGCACGCTTGAGCTCTGCACGATAATCGCCAGCTTCAAGAAGAGCGCGAGCGATACCATGACGAAGAGCGCCAGCCTGACCAGATACGCCGCCACCATTGCAACGAGCAATAACGTCAAAGTGACCCTTGGTGTCAGTAACTACGAATGGGCTGGTTGCATAATCAACGAGTGCTTGGCGACCGAAGAATTCTACGCCATCGCGACCGTTAACTGTAACCTTGCCGGTACCAGGAACGATACGAACGCGAGCTACTGCGTTCTTTCTACGACCAGTGCCGTAATAGATTGCTTCGCCTGCCATTAGTTATCCTCCATCTTGATCTCACGAGGCTGCTGAGCCATGTGTGGATGCTCGCTACCAGCGTACACCTTCAACTTCTTAGCCATTGCACGGCCAAGCGTGTTCTTTGGCAGCATGCCCTTAACTGCGTGCTCGATAACGCGCTCAGGATGCTTTTCCATTGCTTCCTGGAACGTTTCGCACTTCAGTCCTCCGGGATAACCGCTGTGACGATAGTATTCCTTGTCCGTAGCCTTTACACCAGTAACACGGATCTTGTCTGCGTTGATAACAACAACAAAATCGCCCGTATCAACATGTGGGGTGTATTGTGGCTTGTGCTTGCCCTTTAAAATCTGAGCTGCCTTTGATGCAACGCGACCAAGTACCTGATCTTCTGCGTCGATCAGAAGCCATTCGCGCTCAACTTCGTTGGGCTTTGCGTAATAGGTCTTCACAGTGTTCCTCCAATAAAGTAACAAGTGTCGTTTTTCAAAAGTTGCTGCCGATCCGAAGCGGCGGGATCCTACTCCACCATCTCCAAACTTCCACCACTCAGCTGCGATGCCTTTTCGCTTCTGGACTAACGAAAAGGTGCACCTAAGAAACTTCTGTTTTGGAGTTCGAATCTCAAGCTCGCACGGGGCTTTTGAAAGCGAACTTTTGTAGTGTATAACGCGCGCGCGTAAGAAGTCAATCAGAAGCGCAGAAGGGTTTAAAAAGAAAAAGAAAATTCACGTTTTCTACGGAAGTAGCACCCTTGCACGGATGCACCCCCTCTGCGCAGAAGCCCATCTTTATACGGAAACACCACCCTTATGCACAAGCACTAACCCACACAGAAGTACTGCTCTTATACGGACCCCCGTGCAGAAGTGCCGCCCTTTACAGAAACGCTACCCTTGATTTTCAGCATTTTGTGACTGATCCGTAGATGACGAAGCTGCTGGTTCAACCAATACATACCCCTCACTTGGCGCAAGCGTGCTTCGCTGGCTCCATAAGGCTGCCACTAAACGAGCAAGATCTTCGCGCGTACCATCGCCATCGGGTGCTCCCGTCATAACAGAAATGAGATAAGCTTTATCGCCATCGTATACAATTCCAGCGTCGCAAAGGCCATCATCTGTTTCGCCGTTGAGCCAACCTGCCTTATCGTAAACAACAATGCTTGATCCCGAAGTTGCCATGTCTGCCGCAGATAGACCAGAAGAGGTATCTTCTTGCTGGCTAGCACTTTGGTCGCTTGACTGGTCATTCGACTGCTGATCGCTTGACTGGTCACCATTTGATTGATCGCCGCTTTGGTCCGTGTTCTCCTCAGAATTTGTTTGGTCTCCACCCTGGTCAGTCTGAGTAGTTTGATTGATATAAACCTCGCCACCATCAGTAATCAAGGCAAACGAAGGATCAACCCCAGCGCGCAGCATAGAAACTTCCGTCTGAGAAAACAGATCCTGCGCCCATGAAACTATTTCTGGATCTGATTCAGAAGAGGTGAAATACAAATAGGCATTCATCCATAACTTTGCCGATTCGCGTACTGAATAATGCGGGAATGAGGTATCAGTCTCGACATCTGAATCGATATTCATATTGGCAAGCCAATTAACAAGACTGATTTCACTGTACTCTTCAAAAATTGCACGCATATTGTAGTACGAGTTATTGTCCGAATAGATAATGGCATTCGAAGCCGAGTCGTTTACTGTGTCAATTGACAGAATACCTGGTTCAAGCGCTTCTTGGCATCCGTAAATAAGAACAGGACCCTTAAACGATGATGCGCCGTAGACTTCCTGGTCAAGATTATAGGAATACCCGCTTCCTGTCTGAAGATCCATCAGGATAAAGCCAACGTCGTATTCGTTTTCCATAAAAGGAGTAAGTGCTGTCTGAATGGTGTTTTGCCCTTCCTCGGACAACGAAGGCATATAATTCTGACCTTCGTTTGCCAAGGTGAATCCAGCAATAGAGGACCCCGAGTCCGCCACCGAATCAAGCCCCGTCACTGAAGCCTGATAGCTCAAGTTTACTGGCTGGACCTCCTGCACCTCAATCTGCTCTTGTTCACCGCCTGACGAACAAGACTGAACCGAAGAAACAACAAAAACAAGAAGAACAATGATCAGAATTAAAACCACAACTGGCAGCGCGTAAAGCACCGGAAGGGGCAACGCTGAAAAAAGGGATCCTCCTCCTGCAGCATGTCCTCCTCGGTATCCTGTTCCATACCCGCCCAATCCAAACGGAAGAGAAGGCCCGCCGCCAAAAATTCCTCGTCCAGATCCTGATCTTACGTACACTTCCGGTTCGGAATGACGGCCTCTTCTCGAAGCGTGAGAAGCATAGCCACTTTCTGAAGAAGCATCATATTCATCATAATCACGAGAATGGCGCTCTCCCCGAGGATAGCGCTCTCCTCTTTCACTATGGCTCATCCTGCCGATCTGTCCGCCATCTGGGTCAGAAAATTCTCCGCGTCTTCTTCGGGACTGATATCCATCACCTAACTCAAAATCCTGCCTTGGATCATTGTCGGCATGGCGTGCATAATCTGACGCTCGCCCATAGCTCGAACGAAGAGAAGCGGAGCTCCTGCGACGTTGCGAAGCATCCACAGAAGCATCACGAGCTGACCTGCTACGCTGCGATGAGCCAGCTATCCGATTTCGAGAATTTCCTTGACGCAGAGATTCAGCATTCGAATCACGGTAGGTTTCGCGATGTCTAATATCCGCACGACGCGTGCGATCAGCGCGACTCGTCCGACCATCATTATTTAAGCGACTTGCACTTTGTGGACGACCTGCATTATCCGAACGACCAACGCTTCTCGAACGAACTGTGTTGTCCGAACGATTTGTACGATCAGCCCGAAAGTTACGTTCGCCACGATTATCGGTATCCCATCGTTTCGTGGCGTTTCTTTGACTAATATGCTCCGTGTGTTCACTATGATCGGCGCGAGAACTACGGCCGCGATTCACACGCTCTGCACGTTCGCCGTGGTTCGCATAACTACGCGAAGCAAAGGCAGACCGCACTTTTTCAAGAGCTTTTGGTTGAAATTGGTTTTGCGCTTTTAATCTTGAATTTCGACGATCTGAGACAGCAAAATAATCATCCTCTTCATGGGAGAATGATTGTTTCGATCTGTGATTACCTGATGTGCCCCGATCATCCATGGGCTAATGGTATCAGTTTGTTTTATTTCTTTGCCCTATTAACGTTATCTATCCGTATTTTCTATACATTTTTTTCTACATAATCTTGCATTTTGTTGAACTATTACGAAACGGTACCAAATTAGCACTCTCGGCTTGAGAGTGCTAATTCCGCGCTATTATACCAAGTGAACTAAGAAACGCGATGAGCGGTAACTGTTTTAGTGGCTGTTTCTTCTCTTGTTCGAACGTTGTTTTGCAAACCATTTGTTGGTTTCAGCAAGAGTTGACTTAAGCACCTGAAACGGCGAACCGCCACCGCACACACATGAAAGAGGATGATGATCATGCTGGCACGTAGAAACTTCTTTAACGACTTTTTGAGTGATCCTTTTGATTTCGGGTTCTTTAACGACACCACACCAAAGACCACTACCGCTTCTTTAATGAAGACCGACATCAAAGAAACCCCTAGCGCTTATGAGCTTGATATTGATCTTCCTGGCTTCAAGAAAGAAAACGTAGAAATTGCTTTGGATGAAGGCTATTTGACTATTAACGCTCATACTGAGCAGAAAACTGAAGACAAAGATGAGAACGGATCATACTTACGCAAAGAACGTTTCGTTGGCTCTTGCCGTCGTAGCTTCTATGTAGGTGACGACATCTCGGAAGAAGATATTTCGGCTAAGTTCGACAACGGCATCTTGAAAATTAATGTTCCCAAGAAAGAATTGCCAAAGCCTGAGGATCGCAAACGTTTGATTTCTATCGACTAACCCTCCCCCGACTGTTAACTGAAAGCAAGCTTTCGAATAGTTCGTAAGCTTTAGCACTTCGGTTAGCTTCAGTTTACGAAAACGGTTATTACTACTGTTTGATTCCGACATTTATATAAGATGGCAACTCTGATTTCTCTGTACTCTCTCACGTTGTGCATCCTCTAGCAACAAGCCCGTCTCGTGCGGGCTTGTTGTGTGATGAGGCTAACATGTTGCAATGCAAGCTTGTGACAACATGCGAGCCCGCGGCATCATACAGACTCATGACACCATGCGAGTCTGCGGCACCATGAGGGCTTGTTGTGTGTTTAAAACAGAAGCAGGTAAGCTGTTGGTTTTGCCACGCGATATTTCTTCTATACTCATATAACAAGGTAGATGACGGCTTATCATATGACAGCTTATCTCATGAAAGATGATTCGAGAACTAAAGCAAGTCAAAGGCTTAAAGCCCAACAGACAATAAAGAGCCAAACGGAAATCACCAGAAAGTGAGCCATCCCATGGCCTACATTGAATTTAACAACGTTGTGAAATGCTACGGATCAGGCGCAACAGAAATTCGTGCGCTTGATGGAGCAACGTTTTGCGTCGAACAAGGAGAGCTCGCAATTATCCTTGGTGCATCGGGCGCAGGAAAAACTACTGCTCTCAATATCCTAGGAGGCATGGACGGCGCCACTTCAGGTGAGGTTCTGGTAGACGGCACCGACATTGCCCAATGTAGTGAATCTCAACTGGTTGAATACCGTCGTTCTGCTGTTGGATTCGTTTTTCAGTTTTACAATTTAGTCCCCACCCTCACGGCAAAAGAAAATGTGGAGTTGGCGGCACAAATTTGTCCCGATTCGTTTGATGCCACTGAAACACTTACACGAGTTGGGCTCGAAAAACGCCTCAATAACTTTCCCACACAGCTTTCTGGTGGTGAACAACAGCGTGTTGCTATCGCCCGTGCGTTAGCAAAAAATCCTAAACTTCTTTTATGCGACGAACCCACAGGCGCGCTGGACTACAAAACAGGCAAACAAATCTTGCAGCTCTTGCAAGACATGTGTCACACAAGCGGCATGACCACTCTCATCATTACGCACAACGCCGCGCTTGCCCCCATGGCAGATCGCGTTATTCGGGTAAACAGTGGTCGCGTCATCTCTACTGAAATAAACAAGCATCCTGCACCTATCGCAGAAATCGAATGGTAGCGAAACAGGCGATTCAGTAGGTAGTTATGGCACACGCGTTTAGGAAAGACATATGGCGAACCATCGTTCAAAGCCGCAAGCGCTTTATTTCCATCCTGGTTATATGCGTGCTTGGCGTAACGATGGTTACTGGTCTGCGTGCTTCCTGCTTTGACCTGCGCAATTCTACCGATGCTTTCTTCGATTCACAACAGCTCTATGACGTTTCCATTCAATCCACCCTTGGTCTGAGCGCCGAGGATGTAGAGGCCGTTTCGAAAATTGATGGCGTCCAACAGGCGGAAGGCACCTGGACAGAAGACACGTATACCGATGCAGGATCGTCACGCTTAAGCGTTGAAGTAAAAGTGCTCTCTGAGAGCGGCATCAATGAGCCCTATCTGGTTTCAGGAGAGTTGCCAACTACCTCAAACGAAATTGCGGTCACTCAAAATTATTTGGATGTTTCTGGGGCATCCATAGGAGATACCGTAACCCTTGAAGACAACGGCTCTGATGCTCTTTTTATGCGCACCGAATACACCATTACTGGCACGGTAATCGATCCAACAGAACTGACCAACCCTACTGGTCCTATCGCAATTCGCGCGAGCGCTTCTCCTGATTGCTGTTTTTTCGTAACAGCGGATGCGGTTGATCCCGAAGTGGCCGATACCTTCACCACGATATATATAAAAGCAGCAAACGCTGACGGAATATCAAGTTATTCAGATCAGTACACTTCCCTCATTAACACGGTTGTGGATAATCTTGAAACCTTACGTACCGAACGCGAGCAGGCTCGCACCGATGAAATAAAGCAGGATGCTCAGGCTACTATTGATGAGCAGGAAGCTGAAGCGCAAGATGGATTTGCGGAAGCTGAATCCCAGCTCGCCGATGCCCAAGCTCAAATTGACGACGGCTGGGAAGAACTCAATGCAAGCAAATCGCAACTTGCCGAAGGTAGGCAACAGCTCGCCGATGGCGAAGCCGAGCTGGAAGCACAGGCCCAACAATTCAAAGAAGGACGCGCGCAAATTGAAGAGGGTCTTAATCAGGTCACTGAAGGACGTACCCAAATAGAAAGCAGCATACAGCAGATAAATGCTGCATGTGACGCACAGATTGAAGAAGCAAAAGCTACCTACGAGGAAGACGAAAGCGCTTATCAGGCAGCACTACAAGCGATCGAACAAGAACGCGCCAACCAGCTTGCCCCTCTTGACGAGCAACTAAAGACACTTGAGACCACCGAACAACAACTCAGCACTCAGCTTTCTCAAATCACCGAAGGCGAAACCGCACTTGCCTCTGCACGCCAGCAACTCGAAGCAAGCAGACAAGAAATTACCTCAGGTGAACAGCAGATCACAGCAGGCGAAAAAGAGCTACAAGCAGGTCAAACCGAGCTTGATACCCAACGCCAAGAGTATGAAAAAACTAAAGCAGATGCCCTTCAACAAATCGCTGATGCTCGCGCTGAAGTTGACGATATCGAAGCAGCGCAATGGTACATTCAAACGCGCGATTCCAATGCAGGATACACCAGCGTCGAAAGTGACGCCTCCTCTATTGAAGCTATCGGCTTAGTATTTCCTGTTGTCTTTATTATCGTTGCAGTTCTTATTGCCCTTACGACCATTACACGCATGGTCGAAGAAGAACGAAGCCTTATTGGAACATACAAGTCCTTAGGCTACAGCCGCCATACCATACTGATGAAATACTTGATGTATGCCCTAGGCGCTTCCCTTATTGGCGGCATCCTTGGAGGTGTATGCGGTTTTATCGTATTCCCCACCTTCTTGTTCTCGGTTGTTTTTGAAGCCATGTATCAAATCCCTGAATATCTCTATTCCTTTGATGCCCTGTATGGAATAGGGAGCGTACTATTCTTTATTATCGGAATTGCAGGAGCTGCTATACTCGCCTGCCGTTCTGAACTAAAACAAACCCCTGCCGCTCTCATGCGTCCAAAAGCACCCAAAGCTGGTTCCCGTATTTTCTTGGAACGCATAACTCCGCTCTGGAATCGCATGTCCTTCTTAAATAAAGTTACCGCGCGTAACATCTTCCGCTATAAAAAGCGTTTCCTCATGACCATTTTTGGCATTATGGGATGCATGGCTCTTTTGATCTGCGGTTTTGCTATTCGCGACTCCGTTCACGCTCTTTCGGTAATGCAATATAACGACATCAATCGCTACGATGTGCTCGCCGTGGTAAATCAGGAGGATTTCGACGCATCGCTTCAAACCCTCGAAGAAGATACGCGCATCTCTTCAGTTCAACCCCTCAGCGTTGACAGCGTTACTGTAAGCTCGCCCGCTTCACCCAACAGCGAAACAGACACATCTTCTGCAGGAGGCACTACGAGCGAAGCAAAAGAAAGTCTTCAGCTTTTTATCGTGCCTGACGGGGCTTCTTTATCGGATTTCATCAATACCCGCACCTCCGCAGATATCCCTTGCGAGCTTTCCGATGAAGGAATGCTACTCACGAGAAACGCAGCAGAGCTCCTTGGTATTTCAGAAGGCGGAAGTGCTCATGTAGAAACAAGTACCCTAAAACAGGCGGATGTCCCCGTTCAATACGTTATTGATAACTACTTAGGTAATGCCGCCTACCTTACCGAAAGCACTTATGAAAAGTACTTCGGTACTTCAGCAGACCTGAATGGCTTTTTTATCAACCTTGCAAGCGATGACGCTGTAGAACAAGAAGCACTTGCCAATGAGCTTACCGACAGCGAAACCTTTATGACTGTAACAAGTACTCAAAAAATGAGCGAAGAATTCTCGCAATCCTTCTCGCTTATTAATACCGTGGTGTACGTCATTATCGTATTGGCAGCTGCTCTTGCCTTTGTGGTGTTGTTCACGCTTTCTACAACCAATATCTCTGAGCGTATTCGTGAGCTAGCAACTATCAAAGTTTTGGGCTTTCGCAAACGCGAAGTAAATCACTATGTAAACAAAGAGACCATTTTGCTTACCGCACTAGGCATGATATGCGGCATTCCTTTGGGTTATGCGTTCAGCCAGTCACTTACCTACGTGCTGAAGATGCCTTCTATTTATTTTGCTGTCACGATTGAACCCTTAAGTTATGTTTATGCGTGTGCCTTAACCTTATTCTTCGCCTGGCTTGTAGCTCTGCTCTCGAATCGCGCCCTGGCTAAGATTGACATGATTGAAGCGTTAAAGAGTGTCGAATAGAAGGGAATTCAAGGCGCTGGTGCCCAAAGCGTGATACTCGAAATGCGACGCCTGAAGCGTGATGTTCGAAATGTGGTGCTCGAAATATGGTGTCCGAAGCGTAACGCTCGAAAAATCAAGCCTCATCCTGAACGTTATCGTTTGCGCCATCAGCATTCTTCTCGGAACGATTTGGCTTGGTGCGCGGGTTGAAATGATGGCGTAGCGCATCGCCCAAAAGGCGTAATTTAACGATGGCATACACCGTAACACCTGCCGCAACCAAGAAAATAGGAATGCGAACCAGATTGTCTGCCACCGTAATAACAATCGCACAAGCAGACAGCATTATCGTCCAGCCCCACATAATTAAGACCGTAGCACGCTGGCTAAATCCCGCACGCATTAAGCGATGATGGATATGTCCTTTGTCTGCCACATCGATGGGACGATGTTCGCGCTTGCGTCGCACAATCGCGAAAAAAGTATCGAGAATCGGAACACCGGCCGCCAGGATAGGAACCAGCAAAGAAACAAAAAGAGTAGAACGAGCCACCGCAAAAAGTGAAATGATGCCAAGCGAAAAGCCCAGCAAAAGAGCACCTGAATCGCCCATAAAAATAGAAGCAGGATAAAAATTATCTTTCAGAAACCCAATGCAGGCACCCAGCAGCAAAACACTAAAGACCGCAGCATCAGGGCGATCGGTCCAAACCGCAAACAACAAAATCGTAGCTGCCGAGATTGCAGTAATACCCGCCGCTAAACCATCAAGACCATCAATTAAGTTGATAATGTTCGCAAAAGCAACCAGATAAAATACGGTTAAAGGATACGCAACCCATCCAAATTCAATATAGCCTTCGCCAATAGGATTGTGAATATTTGCGAGCAACAACCCTGATCCCGCTACGATACAGGCAGCGATAATTTGGCCGAGCATTTTTACTTTAGGGCTTAGGTCTACGACATCATCCACCGCGCCAACGCCAAACATAAACAAGATACCTACAAACACTCCCACATAATTAGGAGTAATGTCGTCATTTGGAGCGAAGGGATTATCCCACCCTAAAAAAGTCATACCTAGGCCAAGCACTATGAGAGCAGCAATGATGCCGCCTAGAATTGCCACCCCACCTAAACGAGGAATAGGAAGCATGTTTACTCGTCGAGCACTAGGATAATCAATGGCATCGAGACGAACAGCCAAGCGTTTCACCGCAGGAACAAGAGCAATAGTGACTGAGCCCGCAACAAGGAAGAGCACGGCATACTCAAGCCAATTCATGAGCCCCTCCTGGTTCTAGTTCGTTCTTTACCTGCTTGGCGAAACGGACTCGCAAACGCCAAATCATGATTATATACCGTATTTGGTCACCAAAGGGTATTCATTGGCAATACTTCACACAACCCCGCACCCCACAAAGAACTTCCTCGTAAAAAGTTCATCAGGGGGTGGGTTCAGTTCATCAAGGAGGGTTCCTTTTGAAAGCACAGTCTCCTCTTTGAGGAGTTCCCCTCTACAAAAGAAAAGCCGCCAACAAAGTAAAGCTTCAAAAAGAGCAACTAAAAAGGCTAAGGTGTCCTCGAATACATGGAGGTAGTTTGAACACATACGCTCTCCACAACTCTTACGCATGCCTTTGTATAGAATGACTTGATGAACCTTTGATTCGTAGCGAAATTGTTACTATTCGTTACGAACAAAAGGACATCTGGCTTTGCGCACTGTTTCGCACGCCTAAAAGCGCGCTTGTATCGGTCGTTATTGGAAGAAGATTGCAATTGTCTCATAGTCCTTCTATAAGCATCATTATTCCGGTTTACAACGTGAAACCTTGGCTTCGCCGTGCATTTAATTCGCTGCAGAACCAAACGTTTAGAAGTTACGAGATTCTGCTTGTGGACGATGGAAGCACTGACGGAAGTGCTGAACTGTGTGACTTGCTTGCCGACTACGATATGCGCATCCGCGTCATTCATCAAGAAAATGCTGGGGCTGCAAGCGCTCGCAACGCAGCAATTGCAATCGCTCGTGGAACCTACCTATATTTTATGGACGGAGATGACTGGTGCGATCCCGAAATGCTCTCCGACATGTATAGCGTTGCTGCTGAACATGATCTTGATCTGCTTGTGACAGGCTTCACTATTGACACGTATTACGATAATGAAGGTCGTTATTATCGCGAATTACGCAATGCACCCAATAAAATTTTTGCAAGTCGTGAGGAATTCCGAAACGAAGCCTATAAGCTTTTTGATGCACAGCTTCTGTATGCGCCGTGGAATAAATTGTATCGTCGCGAATACCTTAATAAGCACAATCTACGCTTCCCTACTACTTTCTGGGATGATTTGCCTTTTAATTTGGAAGTAATGCGTGATGTTGAGCGAGTAGGTTGTCTAGATGGCCACTATTATCATTTCCTTCGCGCACGTGCAGAAAGCGAAAATACTAAATATCGTGCCGACATGTACGATAAGCGCGAAGAAGAGCATCAGTGGATGAAAGAATTATTTGAGTACTGGGGTATCGACACCCCTGAAGTGCGCGAATTTTTAGCCCGCCGCTATGCAGAACGATTAGTTGGATGCATCGAGAACATCACTAATCGCAACTGCACCTTATCCTCCGAAGAGAAACGTGCCGCGATTCGCGCAATGATTTCCACGCCTCAAGCACGTGAAGCATTAAAGCTCGCAAAACCACGCACCAAAATGATGGGTGTAGTGCTCTGCCCCTTGAAAATGGGCAATGTCAACTTGACTATGATGCAGAGCTCGGTAATTTCATGGGTCCGACAAAATAGTACGAATTTGTTTGCTCGCTTAAAGGCTAATCGTTAAGATTTCGCATGAATCTGCCCGCGTGCTTCAAAACAAATCGCCAGGGTTTTGCACGAATCTGTTTACGTGCTTTAAGGTAAATCGCAGAGGTATTGCACGATTCCTTTCGTACGAACCTGTTTGCGTGTTTGCACACCTCAAAACAATCCGCTTAAGTTCCACCTTATCTCGTATCGCGCTCATTGAAGAGCTGGCTTTGTTCTTCTGACTATTTCAGGAGAAGCACCACTGCAACAACGATGAGCAGGATATAGCTTGCTTTGATGAATTGCTCTTGACTGAAGCGTTTTTGAATACGTCCCCCAAGCCAAGTAGCCAAAATAAGCAGAGGGATGCAAACCAGCAGAATAAGCCACCCATCACCCGAAAGATCACCTTGGATAATTCCGTAGGCACCGTAAGTTCCATTTAAAATAGTCCACACTGTTGTGGTGGTGGCACGAAATTCTTCTTTGGTCTTTAGCTTTTGGAGAGCATAGATTGCCAAGAATGATCCGCCGGATACAAACATACCTTGAATGATGCCTGCAATGGCCACGATAACTATCAGCAGCCATTCGGGAAGAAGCTTGTTCTTTTTATTAAAAAATAGACCTCGCGCTGCAATTACCAAAATCGCAACACCATATATTTTCTGAAGAAAATCAAGAGGTGCAATCGTATTAATCCAGGCGCCCACGCACATAAAGACCAACATAATGGAGCACATTTTCACTACTTCGCGCCACACGATATGTTTAAAACTGGTGGCGGCGATCATGATGCTTGCAAGAAGGCCGGTGCAGTTGAGTACCGCAATAGAGGTTTCATGTCCAATGGTAGACATGCCAACAGGCATAGCGAAAATGTTCCCCGCAAAACCCGTAATACCATTAATAAGGTACGCAAAGAAGAACGCTCCCCAAAATAGATACTTCTCCATACTGCCCCTCTATCCTTCCCTGTTTTGTTAGCAAGACCCAAAGCCTGCGCGCGTCTTCTTGGTGGTATTACCTTATTTGTATAACCGTCAGTGTATGCTACTCCATTTTTCTGACGAAAACTAACAAATCATCATGCGAAAAATAATCTTTCTCGCCATCCTATTAAAAAGTGTCGTTTTATAAATAAACATCGCGTTAACGCGCTATGCCTCACGCGCAAGTTATTTAATGGTGCGTTACACTTACAACCAATCTATCGACCTATTAAAGGACTATCTCTATGAGTACTGAAATTCTTTTCCAGGAATTGAAACATATCTTTGACACCCATGCTATTCTCTGCGACGAACCGATGGCAAAACACACCACCTTCAATGTTGGTGGACCAGCAGATTACTTGGTTCGTCCTCAGAACGCCGAAGAAATACATGGAGCAATTGAGGCAGCAAAGAAAGCATCCATGCCTTGGTGGGTTATTGGCTGCGGAAGTGACCTGCTTATATCCGATGAAGGCCTTCGAGGAGTTGTAATCGAAATTGGTGACGCCCTCTCTGACATCACTATTGAGGGAAGCACAATTATTGCGCAAGCTGGTGCTACTAACGAGGCTGTTGCCAAGGCGGCATGTGCTGCTGGTTTAGCGGGCTATGAATTCGCAAGCGGCATTCCGGGATCTATCGGTGGTGCTGCCATTATGAATGCGGGCGCTTATGAGGGAGAATTTAAAGACGTTGCACGTTCGGTAACCTGTCTCTACCCTGATGGATCAGTAAAAACACTTGAAGCAAAGGAAGCAGACTGGAGCTATCGCCACTCAATGATGGGTGATGAGGGTCTTATCGTTCTCAGTGTTGAACTCGTGTTGCACCCTGATGATACAAACGCTATCCAGGCACGTATGGACGATTTGGCTGAACGCCGCGCTTCCAAACAGCCTCTTGAAATGGCAAGTGCGGGAAGCACCTTTAAGCGTCCTGTCGGGTATTTCGCTGGCAAGCTTATTCAGGATTCTGGCATGCAGGGGCATACCGTCGGCGGCGCCCAAGTTTCCCTTAAACATGCAGGTTTTGTTGTAAATACCGGAAATGCTACAGCCCAAGATGTGCTGCAAGTCATTCGTGATGTTCAAAAAACCGTGAAAGATCACTTTGATGTAGAGCTCGAAACCGAAGTAAAGATGTGGGGCTTTTAGTCGACGTCTTTTGACCATCCGGGTTCATGACATATAACCCTTCAAGAGTTGTAAAAATTCACATCACATAACCTTTCGAGGACCAAAATCCCCTAAAGAGATTTTGGTCCTTCTTTTTGATTTCGAGTCAAAAGTATCGTCTCCCGAAATACATTGATTCTGAAAATTGAATATCGTGTTGAATCGAATGAAGGAGAATTGACCTCTCCCCACATGAACGTGTTACCCTTATGAGGTTACTCAATAAGAGAACTTTGCGTTCACCCGTTTAAAAGAGAGGGATTCGGGATGGCGAAAAACAAGAAATACGAGCCGACAAACCCCAATAAAAGAAAAGATAAAAAACCTGTTATTACCTGTCCCCACTGTGGCAGCACCAATATGGAATATGTCCCCGATAGGCGTCGCATCCCCTCAAAATGGTATATCCATGTGGCGGCAGCAGTAGCAGTTGTTGTTTTCTTCTTCTTCATGCCTGCTTTCTCGGTAGCCTTTGCTTTGATTTATCTGTATTACACCCTGTTCCACAAACATAAGGTGTTGGTGGGCACTTGCCAGGACTGCGGACAGGAAACTTTGTTTAATAGACCTGACGACGGCAGTTTGGAACCCGACTTCGATAAGCCCTGGACAAGCTAAAGCAACCACTTATCCGAAGTTTACTACCGTTTACCCTCATACAGCATAATTAAGACCGCTAGTCCAGCTCGCGGTCTTTTCTTTTTGCCTGCTCGACTACTGTTATCTAAAGGCATTCATTAATCCCGCCTTTGTATATCGAAAGGGATGATCCTATGAAAATGCAAGGAAAATCGGTAGTAGTTACCGGCGCATCTTCCGGCATGGGAGATGCTATTGTTCGTCTTTTTGTTGCTGAAGGCGCTTCTGTTGTTGCTGTCGCTCGCAGAAAAGAACGCCTTGAGGCACTCAAGGAATCGCTCACAGAGGCTCCAGGAACGATCGAAATCTATCCCGGGGACGTCTCTGATCAGAGTATTTGTGAAGGTATGATCGATTTTGCTGTAGAAAAGTTTGGCAAACTCGATGTGCTTATCAATAATGCAGGCGTTATGGACGATATGAGCCCTATCGGTGATGCCACTAATGAAAAGTACGAAAAAGTTATGGCGGTCAATATGTTTGGCCCCTTCTGCGCGATGCGAAAAGCAGTCAACGTCTTCTTGGAGCAAGGCAATGGTGGTTCAATCGTTAACGTTGCTTCTCTTGGCGGAATGCGCACCTGCGCAGGAGCAATTTACTGCGCATCAAAAGCAGCCGTAATCTCCATGACCAAGAATACCGCTTACATGTATATGAAAGACGGCATTAGAGCGAACGCTATTGCGCCAGGCGGCATTGCTTCAGAAATTGCTACTTCTATGGGGCAGCCAAACCCCAATGGTTATGGTCGCATTCAGCCCGTGTTGGCATGCGGACCTGAGCCGGGCAGCACCGAAGAAATCGCCAAGGCAGCGCTTTTCTTGGCAAGCGAAGATTCTGCTTACATCAGTGGCGATGTTTTGGTAGTTGATGGCGGCTGGAACGCAGGTTAATCTGAGACCCTTTTTGCATACGGTCTAACTCGAATTTAAAACTCTATCTAAAGCAATCTAGATCTAAAGAGGCATCCTGCGGGATGCCTCTTACGTTTCTATTTGTATTTCATTTCAAGAATTATTCTTAGGCTATCGCTAGTACCTTTAATCTTCATTCAGAAAATCGAAAGCGTATTGCGCTGCAAGCTTCGCACCACTAACAAGGACACTTTCATCCACTTCGTAATAGCAACTATGTTGAGGGTGGTCAGCACCTTTTTCAGGATTTTTCCCTCCAACAAAAACAAACACTCCCGGTACTACCCGCAGATATTCAGAGAAATCCTCCCCTGAAAGCGTACCTTCATATTTCGCCAGAGCGTCTTCGCCTAACACCTTTACCGCCGATTTTATGGCGCGTTTGGCGCATTTTTTATCGTTGATAAGGGCTGAATTGCCTGATTGCCATTCAAAATCAGCTTTGGCGCTATAAGATCGCGCCACATGATGAACCATGAATTCCATGCGCTCGCGCAAAAATTCACGAACCTTCGGATCAAACGAACGTACCGTTCCGGTCAGGTAAGACGTTCCTGCCATGACGTTGCGCGCTACGCCCCCGTGGAATTCCCCAATAGTAAGAACCACCGGATCAAACGGCGACACATCGCGACTCACGACAACCTGAAGTGCTTCGATAATAGCAGCTCCAACAACAATGGCATCAACACCCTTATGGGGCATTGCACCATGCGCACTCGAACCACTGATGTCGACACGAAACCAGTCGGTATTGGCCATGCGCGGACCTGACTCAATCGAAATGGTTCCCGCTTCCACTTCGCTCCATATATGAGCTCCATAGATGGTTTCCACCCCATCGAGCGCTCCCGCCGCAATCATTCGCCGCGAGCCAATGGATATTTCTTCGGCGGGCTGGAAAACTATGCGCACTTCACCCCGAAGCTGATCACGTAATTCATTGAGCAGGCGAATTGTTCCGAGCATCATTGCGATGTGGCAATCGTGGCCACAGGCATGCATCACGCCTTCGTTTTTCGAGGCATATGACGCGCCTGTCTGTTCCAAAATAGGAAGCGCATCAATATCAGACCGCAAAACTATACGATGCCTGGGTCGGCCTTGCTCGTCATATGCATCAGGCGCTTCCCCTCTGATCGTGACAATAAGACCCGATTGAGAGCTAATCGTAGAACCACCCTGGGAAGTTTTGGTGGTACTTGTCGACATGCAGCCACTATTTGTAGCGCTTGTCGATTCGCCACCGCCATTCGCAGTGCTCGCCGATGCGTCCTGGTTGCTGGTAGCGTTCACTGACGTGGCCCGGTCCTTAGTAGTCTCAGACGCGTTCTTGCGGTTGGCGGCGTTTGTCAGCACGCCCCGCGCTTCAATATCCTGTCGTACAAATGCCTTGCCAGCTTCTTTTAAAGATGCAAGATTTTCACTTTCTGTATAATGCGCAGGCACAGGACCAGGGATAAAGTCGTTAGGGAGTGCATATTCTATGCCCATGGCATCAAGCTCTTGCGCTATAGCTGCCGTCGTATTTACTTCTTCACCGCTCAATTCAGGGTGAGCATGAAAAAAGCGACGTTTCTCGATTAGATACGGTTCGATGCGCGCTGCCAATTCCTGTACGCGCTGGGTAAAAGTACTATCCACACAAATCACCTCATAAAAGGTGGAAATACCTAAAAGTTACCCAAAGAGTACCATTTTGACACGAGTATTTAAACTACGGGCAGGTGAATGAAACCTAACTACACTTCATACAGCACGGCGCCCACGCTTATGCGGCTAGCGCCTGTAATTCGCACAGCGCCGCCGCGGGCTTGCACTTTATACAGCAAGGGCCCTACGCCTTGTAGCACGGTACCTACACTTCATACAACACGGCGCCCAAAGTAAAACCCCCACCAAAAGCAACTAAAATTACTTTGTCGCCTTTTTTAATCTGGCCTTCGTTATACGCATCAGCAAGCGCAGAAGGGACACTTGCCGCAGATGAGTTGCCGCGATGTTCGATCGAGAGCTTAAACAGCTCCTTTGGTGCATGCATTCTTCGCGCCGCAAAATCAATAATTCGCTCGTTTGCCTGATGAGGAACGATGAGCTTGATCTCATCGAGCGTAACACCCGCACGTTGGCAGACCTCTGTTACAGCCAAATTCATAGCTCGCGCAGAAAACTTAAAAACTTGCTGGCCATTCATACGCAACACATTACGAGGCGCGCCCGCCTCAAGCGATTCAACAATTGCGAGCTCTTCATCGATAGAAGCATGGCTTTTGTCGGTCGCTTGCGCAGCACCGTGATTCACGCCGCTCTCATCAAAGGGTGGCACCACGTCAAGCGGCATAGGACACGTAAGCGAGTTGTGAATATCGTCTTCGTTGGCAATAAAGGTGCTCAAAATACCCGCACGGCTAGGATCGTACTCCAGAACAACCGCACCAGCACCATCGCCCAGAAGAACACAAGTATTACGATCGGCCCAATTAGTAATGCGGCTCGGGCGTTCCCCCGCCACCACCAAAGCGCGCTTAAAGTCGCTGCGATTAGATGCCGTTGCGCTTGCCACTATCATGCTTTCCGCGACGGTAAGCGCATATACAAAGCCTGAGCAAGCAGCATTCAGGTCAAAGCACGCAGCGTTTTCCAAACCTAAGCGACGACGCAAAATGGCCGCATTAGAAGGAACCAAAACATCAGGGGTTACGGTAGCAAATACTATCAGATCAATATCTTCTGGCTTTATAGTGCGCTCTGCGTAGCCACCATCTGTCCAGCCAAGCGCTTTGCGTGAAGCAGTCTCAGCAAGATCAGTACTGGTCTCCTCTACGGCAACTTTGCGGCTCTTGATACCTGTACGCTTTGATATCCATTCGTCGCTCGTCTCAACCAATTGCGCCATATGATCATTTGTTACGTCCAATGCGGGAAGGGCGTTGCCACATCCTATAATTGCACAAGTCACGTGCTACCTCGTTCTATCTATTCTGTTTATTTCGCCTTATGAACCGTCTTATTATAGGCCTGTTTTGCGCACTTCGGACGTGGGAATATCCCTGCTAGAGTCAAGTTATTTTTGTTTTAACACTTTTTCTGAAAGCATCATCATCTATGAGCTTGTGATTATTAAACTCATTTGTTACCGAGTGCTTCAATGTTGTCAGAAGCTAATTTAAGTGCAGCAAAGGAAAAATTCCTTTGCTGCACACTAGAAATAACAAAACACTAAAGCGCATTACTCTGTCAACTTCACTAAAACATCCATTAACAGAATGATGGCTAAAGCCTCAGTAACAACTAATTACAAACCCTCAATTACTTCAGGATCTAAACCCTCTAGAGGCTCAAGGGATATTTCATAGTCGTTGACACTTCGAGGAGTATCGTATCCTTCTTTTACTTCTATTTTCACCAAACGATGAACTTTAGCAGATGAATACTGTCCATCTTTGCAATTATGCTTCCACCAGAACAACTTTACTACTTCCATAGAGCCATCAGGACGAGCAGAAGAAGCATCGTTGACGAATAGAGTCCTGAGGCACTCTTTTACCACCTCGGTGTCTTCTTCGGTAAACCCTGTTTTTTCAGCAAGCTGAACATTAATAGAGCCCTTCAAAACATAAAGACCAAAACGAACTATATGTTTTGTTCCCATTGTGTCGGAAGCGCGGTTCTCGCCCTTGCCTTTCTTTTCCCCATTAACACTCTTGGTAATTTGCAACGTTTGGATCTCGACAGGCGACACGCTTACTGCCTGATGAATAGAGACTGGTCCGCGAACACCCACCGAAAGACCCTTTGTATCTTTAAAGGCAAATACTTGACCAAAAGAACGAACATCTATCCAAGCTTCACAAGCCTTTTTTGCATATTCATCACGATCTTTAATGCCCTTCATTTCTGCAGACGCACGTTCGCTTAAACTACCAAAACCATCATCGCAACGTTCTTCCGATTGAACAAAAACTCGTTTTCCTAAATCCTGCATACGATTGCGGATTTTTCGCTTAATGCATACATCGGAAATTTCGCCATATCCGTCATAGTCAGTTCGGGGATAATTGCCATCAAGCGGATCGCCGTTACAATTTGCATTGGTTACCGAAAGTAATGCAACAAAATCAATTTTATTCTGAAGAGTAGCCATGATTGATCCTCTCAAATTAATTTACTGCCTTTATATTTATTCATTTTCAGATGTTGAGTTATCACCAGAAGATTTGTTTATATGCCATAGCTTATTACGCTCCAGGTAGTATCCAATTAAATACGTTTCTTTAAGCGGTTTTTTCAGCTCTGACTGCGGAAAATCATTCAGCTTTTCAATTATTTGTCCAATTTCGTTTTTGTAAAAATAGTAACGCCTTTGATTTTTTACTTTTAAGCGGGGGAAATAAGCATCATTGACCTTTCCATGCACTGAAGCGCCCACGCGTAATGGATTATGCCGAAAAGCTGTCTGATGACGTAGAGCGTTCGGCTCGCGCGTTTCTTCGGGGTCGTAAGTATCTGTTTCTACCTTTTCTAAAACCGCCAGCAAACGGCCATACTGATAACTACAATCTTCTTTGTTCTCATCTAAGGCCATACCTATATCCTCCCCCAACACATCAATGTGGTATTTCCTAATAACAGCACACGTTGTAAACAGCAGGTTCAAAGCTAAATTCCTGTCATATATCTTTAGATTTGAAGCACGATCCACAAGCGCCTGCATAAAATCTAATGGCAGCATAGCTCCATCAACACGGCACCTAACAAGTCGCTGCATCTGATTGCTCATGACTTTGCTGTCGGTTACAAATCTGCTTTGCCCTTTGTCGTCACGAAGAGACCCGAAAGCATAGTTGACGATATTGCGAAGAAGCGGCGTTCGAATACCAAACTTTCCATTAAACCATGCACACGAATAATCCCATTTACGCAATCGCTCTAAGTAGTCCGACGCCATAAGTTCGTTGTAATAAACAATAGAAAGTCTTCCTGGGGTAGCTGCATCAAGAACAGCTAGCGCTACACCCTCTGCCTCTGTCGGCAGCTTTACCATATACCCTTCAAGGGTTTTCTTAAGCTCTTTACCATAGTCAACAAGAGTAACAGCAGGTGTGATATCGACAGAAAAAAGACCCGTTGGTTGAGGCAATTCATTCATCTGGACACTCCAGCAAATAAATGCTCTGCCGCCATACCATACCCTCTGTTTCCCAATAATCCAGCGCAACGCATTATGCGCTTTTTGAGATGAAAAGTATCCAATTGTTGCCGCTTGAGTATTGTCCAAAAAGCGTCCACGATAGGTAAACCCGCTAGTGTCATTTGCTGAAATTAGCTTCGCATTCCCATGAAGTGGGAAAATGCCTTTTGGATGGTTTTCCGAAATGGCTTCAATGTCACCCTCTATCATGCAAATATTTTGTGGCTGCATCTCCAATTTTTCGGAATACCACTCGATAAACGAATCAAATAAAGAACCGCAATTCCAGCATTCACCTGAAGAATCTCCCAGCCCTACAACACGCCAACGAACAAATAGTTTATTTATTTCATCAATGGACTTTTCTTCTAAGTCAGAGACCGAATAAAGATCGTCAATTAAACTTCCCCCCTGAACGTATTTCAAAATCGGATAAAGCATTGGATGACCGTGATCAGAATTCGTCCATTCGGAAAGTTGCTCCACATAGGCACGATGTTTTATCTCGTTTCCTGGGGCAAGGTACTCTACTTTGTCACACAAAGGATGCGGGGGTGGATATTTACCACTTCTACCACCTGATTCTTCCGTAACGGGAATGATGATTTTTTGCTCATCTTTTTCGAGCAATTGCGCTGAATAAAATTCGCCCTTTTCTGTAATCGCAACCTCTATTGTTGCTTTAGCTAAAATATGAGAAACTGGAACAAGCGGGTCTTGATCAGGTGATTCTATTACACCTACTCTATCCAAATTAGCATCGTAGGTCATCACGGCTTGCTGTAAAAGACCCATTTAAATCACCTCCCCAAATTCCTTCAACCCCGAAAAATTAGACCGTTCTTTATCGAAAGACTTTTGCTCCATTGTCCGTAAAGTTTTATGCAAAGGACATTCTTCTGGACGAAGAAAAGTAACTACCCCATGCTTCATTTTCGGATACCAAAAATGTGCTGTCATTTTTCCTTTTGTCTCTTCCGAATATGCTTCATCCGCATAGGTAAGCCCGTAGTACATAAGTCCAAAATCTAGCTCTTCAACCTCATCATAAAAACCCGCCCCTTCGTCAAAAGCACAAGGCTCTACGTAAGCTTGACATTCGCGAGTTCCTAAAAAGACATCACGGCGACCACCTTTAGCAATAGAGCGTTTTGCTATGTTGTGATGCTTGTTTTCGTTTCGATCTGCGGCTAAATTTGGCCTATTGTCATTCCACTCAAAATGTGCTCGAACACGATACCGACAATTCTTGAGGTATGTGTAATAAGACAGATCGTTTCCTCCGTGATATTTAATAGGTCGAATACCCTTAGTTGTCATTTGTATGGGATTCATCACGCGCAATTCGTCGATATACCAAATAAACGTAGGCTTCCAGTACACTGATGACAGTATTCCTTTTAATGCTTCATACGTAGGAATTTGATACGTGCACTTCTCGCCCCCCACGCGCATTACCGGGTCTGAAAACAAGGCATAATCACCAAAAACTTCAAACTCAACAATATTTGCATGCTCAGGTTTTGACATATTTACACCTCCAAAAAAATTGAATTTTGTGGATCCTCCTCTAACCCGTAATCTTCGTTATAAAAATCTGGCAAAAGTGCCAAAGTTAGCCCATTGCAAACATTCTCAAGTCCCCCACGTGATACTAAGTTTCGCATTTCATATGAGTACACTCCTATAGAAAACCTCTTCGCTTTTTGAAGCAGTTCTTTCTGGAGAGAGGAATCGTGTAATGCTTTTTCGGATTCAAAACTGGCTATGAGCTGCCTGCCTTCTTCGCCGAAAGGAACTATGACATCAATTGAATCATCATCGAACACCGAAAACGCTTTTCCTGCTTCCGCGAAAGCCTGATTAAGTCGACAGAACTTTTGTCCACGAGTTTTCTTGTTGCTTTCGGCCTTGCTTAACGCCGTATCATTAGAAGAAAGAAGGGAATAGAGTGTTTTCCCTGGTTCCGAATCTGAATCTTTTCTCCTGTCGAAATCCGAATTGCCCCCATCAAAAGTACTGGGCACATCCTTCAAACAATAATCCGAATAATAACGAGGTAGGTATCTATACAAATCCCGATAATAGGCTTTTATGGAATTATCGGAAGTAAGGTCATTGTCGAATAAGGCTGGATCGTTTTTGTATGCCTGAAGAACATCAATTGTTGCTTTTTTGGCCCATTCAATATCTTTAAGTTTGCCCAAACGTTCATCAATGCACGTTACAACATATGCTGGAGCAGGATTAGGGTCTTCTCCATTTCGATTTTCGCGACCAATGGCTTGAATAATATTATCAAGCCCAGCCGTCAGTCTAATCACACGCTCAAAAGAAATATCGACACCAGCTTCAACAACTTGCGTAGCTACACACACAACCTTAGGACCAACAGACGAGTTAGTTCTGACTTCTAAGAGAACCTGCTTCAAGTTCTCCAAAACCTCTTCCCGATGCTTAGGACACATAGAAGCAGAGAGGTGGAAACAATGGTCAACCGAATCTTTAATATCGGTAAACAATTGCCGCGCCTCATCTTTTCTATTGCACACAATCAAAAGGCTTGATGCATCCTCGAGCAGCTCCTGTACAAATGTCGGAATGTCTGCCAACATTTTTCTACCCGCATCAATAAGATTTGTCCTTTTAAATGCTTGCCAAATTTTTTCATCATAAGGCACGAGATTATGTATCTTGCCAACAATCGGATGCCTTACTTCTTCGAGCACAGGCTGCGTTGCTGAGCAAAGAATTACCGTAGCCCCACATACTTCGGAAAGGAAGTTAACCGCCAAGTTAAACAACGAAAGCATTTTGAGAGGAACCGTTTGAACTTCGTCGATAACAATGATGCTATTACAAAGTGATTGGAAGCGACGGATGCATGTTGTTTTGCCATCGAATAGCGTATTTAGAAGCTGGACTAACGTAGTAATGACAATAGGAGCATGCCATGTTTGAGCAAGCAGCTCATGAGCATCCAACCTATCATCTAGTTCATTTTCATTTTCCTCAGTACGAACAATATTAGAATGATGCTCTAGGACATACTCTTCACGCGGAAGATTCGCTTTAATTTCCTTCGCATTCTGATCGAGAATAGTTAGAAGAGGAAAGGTGAAAATGATTCTTGATTTTCTAGCCTCTTTTGCAAGAATAAGTACCGCTATCAAAACACTAAGTGTTTTACCTGATCCTGTAGGAGTATAGAGACGAAATATTCTGCCTGCTATTTTCGAAAGAGAACGGCACTGTTGAGCAATTGCCTCACGCGCATCGTTTACAGGAGACTGCTTTGCTTTTTCCCTGAGAGCTTTATGCTGATCCTCTGCATAAGAAAGGCATTCTTCCCAAATCTGATCCAATAATTCAGAAAAGTGAGGTTCGAATTGCTTATTCTTAAATTCTGCAGTATCCCTTCGATCGCCTTCTATAACCGCCGAAAGAACAAGCTTTGCTAGTAAGCCAACATAGAATTCCGCTTCTCCTCTTCTTTTCCTTTCATTGGAAAGCAAAGGGTTAATAAGCGCAACAATCTGTTTAATTTCCTTTTTCGCCTTCTGAAACAGCTCATCTACTTCATTTTCTGTAGCGCAAAATGCAAGAAAATTATCTCTGGATTCCTCATACCCAATATCCTCTTTATTCATGCGGTGAGAAAAGCCCGAAATCCCCTCTTTATTTAAGCAGTCGAAAAGTCCATGATGGGCACCAATTGCGCAAGCGATTATTTCAGCCGTATATTCATCGAGTTCCTCAGATTGTTTTGAAAACGAATGATACCGTTCCAGAACAAAACGAACCCCCGCAAAAGTATGATTAACGACGTTGCCCTTTCTAGTGTTTCCCTTCTCGGATGCTTCAAGGTATTCCTTGAATACAACTTTGAATTTACCCATATCGTGCAAGAGACCCGCCAAATATGCCGTGCAATAAAGTCCTACTTCCTTAAGTGATTCACCAGCATACTTAGCAGTGTTACGACAGTGTTCTTGAACCGATTGAACAATTTGCTCATCACTTTCGATTCGTATGTGCGCAGGATAAACCTCCATTTTGTTCACCTCCTTAAGTAAGATCGACACCAATAACACGTTAATAATAGCACCGTTTTAATATAATCTATTCTAGTGATTAATAATAATTTTTATCACTCTCATGAAGATCTGACAAGAAAACCTTTAAAATGCATACCTGCGATAGAATTCAAGCTGTCATAAACATGTATTCCAATTCCCCGGCAAAGTGTTTATGTGGATTGAAATTAGTGATTAATGATTGACGCATACAGCTACTGCTTTCGTCCGAGTGTTTAGCATCATGGCTACCACTCGGACGTGCGTTACAAACACAAACCAACTCTATTTTTGGGAATCTTTCATGATCAGCATTTATGATTTAAGAAAATATGAACGTGACTATAGTCGCTACTACAGCGGACGCGCTGGTGCAAAGTTTCCTATCATTATTGATGGCGAACGCTGGATGATTAAATTCCCTGAAAGCACCTCGGGATTTTCCGTTAAAAACAGCGGGAATATCCCTTCCTACACTTCCAGCCCTTTGAGTGAATACTTGGGATCGCATATTTACGAATCCCTTGAAATACCTGTCCATAAAACAATTTTAGGCTTTCGAGAAAACAAGATAGTTGTAGGGTGTAAGGACTTTGACCCTATGAGAACTTTGGTACCCTACCACGATATTAGGAATTCTATCACCGAAGGTGAAGCAGCCCTCAGTAGTTCAAGTTCCACTTCTGGCGAACCACTTTCTGATGTATTAAAGGTATTGAATACAGCACCAGTTCTAAAAAACAATCCCACGATTAAAGAACGCTTTTGGGATATGTTTGTTATAGATGCCTTCATTCGAAACAATGACAGAAATAATGGCAACTGGGGCTTTTTCATTAATGGTGATGGAACCGCAACATCGGCTCCTGTTTTTGACAATGGCAATTCTTTCTTCAATAAGCGAACCCCTGTTGTGGCTGAGAACCACCTCAACAATATTTCTTCCATGATCCAAGATGCATATGGCACTGGAGTTTCATTTTTTCTTGATGACAGCGGATCGCATATTCATCCATTTGATTTCATTGAATCTGGCGTAAACGAAGATTGCACGGAAGCGCTTAAACGTTTTATCTCTCATTGTGACCTGAAAAAAATAATGGCTATCTTTGATGAAATCCCCGAATCCGCTTTCGATAAAGAGGTTCTAAGTCCTTCAACAAAACAGCACTACAAAACCATGTTGAAATTATCCTACGAAGACCGTTTGCTTCCCGCTTACAAAAAGCTGTGCGATTAACTCTGACAGTTATATCGCATCTAAAATGCGGCATAAATGCGCAGAATTGCTCTAGTATTTTCCGCAGCCCATGCGGGCTGCGACTTTTGTGATGCCATCTTGTACGCAAGCGAGCTTATTTCAATCCCCGCAGTCCATGCAGGCTGCAACTTAGGTGGGTTTTTCTCGCTATCCCAAGCAATGATTTCAATCCCCGCAGCCCATGCGGGCTGCGACTCTCTGTGTAGTTCTCATATTCGATCTTCTTTATATTTCAATCCCCGCAGCCCATGCGAGCTGCGACTTGTTAGTGGCATATGCTTCTTTTGCAGGGTAGTAAATTTCAATCCCCGCAGCCCATGCGGGCTGCGACCGATCTGTTCAGTTTTAATTGGTTGGGATATAGAATTTCAATCCCCGCAGCTCATGCGGGCTGCGACCAGCCATGGAAGCATACAGATCATCAATGCTTTGTGATATTTCAATCCCCGCAGCCCATGCGGGCTGCGACGTGCTGGCAACTTGTATGGTTATCCGTTCAATATTTCAATCCCCGCAGCCCATGCGGGCTGCGACATGGTTAATTTCCGATAAGGCATACGACGTATTGATTTCAATCCCCGCAGCCCATGCGGGCTGCGACCAGCAGCCTTTGCAGTAGCTTCATCAAGTTGTTTCTATTTCAATCCCCGCAGCCCATGCGGGCTGCGACAAATGGGTGATGATGAATAATGGCTACAGCAGAAATTTCAATCCCCGCAGCCCGTGCGGGCTGCGACTTCGAGGAGCTCTTTCTTTTCAACGTCCATCTCCATATTTCAATCCCCGCAGCCCATGCGGGCTGCGACTCCAACGAGCTGCTTCTCCGATGGTTTTTTGATCTATTTCAATCCCCGCAGCCCATGCGGGCTGCGACCAGACAGTGCAACAATAGAAGCGCCGAATAGTAAATTTCAATCCCCGCAGCCCATGCGGGCTGCGACATCGACGTTGTGTCTTATGACACATATGTCTTGGAATTTCAATCCCCGCAGCCCATGCGGGCTGCGACCCGCCCCTTCTGATCGGTTTAACGATAAATTAAGAACTTATTTCAATCCCCGCAGCCCATGCGGGCTGCGACTCATTTATTCCCCCTTATTACCTTTAAGCAGGTATTTCAATCCCCGCAGCCCATGCGGGCTGCGACGCTGCTTCTTTGTCATCAGCAGTTGCAATATCGGATTTCAATCCCCGCAGCCCATGCGGGCTGCGACTGATTCATTAGGCGTATGTTTCGAGGGCGACTTTATTTCAATCCCCGCAGCCCATGCGGGCTGCGACTGCTCTCCTCGCTTTAATGGCGCGAGAGAGTTCCATTTCAATCCCCGCAGCCCATGCGGGCTGCGACTTGCCCAAGAATGCCATCGACTGGAACACCTAAATTTCAATCCCCGCAGCCCATGCGGGCTGCGACTAAGCTGCATTATGAAGTGTTCTGCGCTTGGCCTTATTTCAATCCCCGCAGCCCATGCGGGCTGCGACGGTCTATATGGGCGTTGGGGTGTATATTTCATGTACTATTTCAATCCCCGCAGCCCATGCGGGCTGCGACTCTATGTGCCTTATTATGGTAGTGATGTTGGTTTATTTCAATCCCCGCAGCCCATGCGGGCTGCGACCTAGCATGCAAACTATTACTACGTGGGAGCAGCTTAAATTTCAATCCCCGCAGCCCATGCGGGCTGCGACTTTTTGAAACAATGGACGCGTATAATCCAATCATATTTCAATCCCCGCAGCCCATGCGGGCTGCGACGGGGACGGGTTTAATCTATGTAATGGTATTTTTATTTCAATCCCCGCAGCCCATGCGGGCTGCGACTGCTCGGTGCCTGAATCGCTCGATATCGGTAACATTTCAATCCCCGCAGCCCATGCGGGCTGCGACCTCGCGAGGGTTAAACTTAGGGTTGCTTTTAATCTATTTCAATCCCCGCAGCCCATGCGGGCTGCGACTTATGGAAAGTTCGGGCAAAAAATACAGGGTTCAAAATTTCAATCCCCGCAGCCCATGCGGGCTGCGACTCTATTATAAATTTTCCATCAAACGCCAAATTGTATTTCAATCCCCGCAGCCCATGCGGGCTGCGACCAACCGTATGCAATCAGAGCGCCCGACCGATTTTATTTCAATCCCCGCAGCCCATGCGGGCTGCGACAGCATGCAAACTATTACTACGTGGGAGCAGCTTAAATTTCAATCCCCGCAGCCCATGCGGGCTGCGACCACGGGTGAGGGTGGCGAAAATTCAGGCACACAAATTTCAATCCCCGCAGCCCATGCGGGCTGCGACGGTGAACGCTCGATTTTTGGGCACCACGCCCGATATTTCAATCCCCGCAGCCCATGCGGGCTGCGACTTCAACAGCAAGCGACAAAGAAGCAGCTGGAAAAATTTCAATCCCCGCAGCCCATGCGGGCTGCGACATCAATTATAAATTTTCCATCGAACGCCAAATTATATTTCAATCCCCGCAGCCCATGCGGGCTGCGACTTCAGCGCGTACCATTTTCAGCAAGCGTATATCAATTTCAATCCCCGCAGCCCATGCGGGCTGCGACCCTACACATGCGCTGGCATGCCACAAGGTTTGAAATTTCAATCCCCGCAGCCCATGCGGGCTGCGACGAAAAGATTATATCTAAATGGAGTAGTAAGGTTTATTTCAATCCCCGCAGCCCATGCGGGCTGCGACTTCGAACTGTTAGCGGGTATCACAGATGAGATTATTTCAATCCCCGCAGCCCATGCGGGCTGCGACCATCCATGATTAATGATATTTTGGCAATGCCGTTATTTCAATCCCCGCAGCCCATGCGGGCTGCGACCTATACTTATAACTATTGCGTAGTAGAAAATCCTATTTCAATCCCCGCAGCCCATGCGGGCTGCGACTATCGAACCCAGGCGCGAGAGCACCTACCGACCCGAAAACATTTCAATCCCCGCAGCCCATGCGGGCTGCGACCGCTTAAAGGCATTATCAAGACTGACAAAGTTTTTATTTCAATCCCCGCAGCCCATGCGGGCTGCGACGCCGCGAAAACACTGACTTAAAAGCCAAAAATTATATTTCAATCCCCGCAGCCCATGCGGGCTGCGACGCGAGGAGAGCAGCAATTTGGCGGAATAGTTCAGATTTCAATCCCCGCAGCCCATGCGGGCTGCGACTGTTGAACGAATTGTGGTAGTATTATTTGTGTAAGATTTCAATCCCCGCAGCCCATGCGGGCTGCGACTATTCGGCTATGGGTCAAACACAACACATGTTGAAAATTTCAATCCCCGCAGCCCATGCGGGCTGCGACGTTAGGCGTCCCGTCCGTCACCGTTACTGGTGGCATTTCAATCCCCGCAGCCCATGCGGGCTGCGACAGCTATATATGGTAGCACAGCGCTTATTTTTCCTATATTTTGTTTTAACTTGATGAGTATCTTTAGCAAATCTAGATTAACCCTAAAAAACAAGACCAGATTTCGGTGCGAACCCCCTACATACAGCATGATTGCCTAGTGTTCGCACCTGTCTAATAATCTATTAAGTCAAAATCAAAACTCAAGAAACCCCTCCGCATCATAGCTTTGCTTTGCCCCAATATGTTCGATTTTTGTCTGATACTTATTCCCTAAATAGTAAAAGCGCAAACTATCCTTCTCTGGATCAATTAGCTTTACTAATTTCACTTTAATCCGTTCTATTGTTGCAGCATCAGCAACGCACTCAAAAACTGAATTTTGAACACGTTGCCCATAATCAAGACAACACTTTGCTACTTTCCGCAAGCGCTTTGTTCCAGCAGAATCTTGCGTATTTACGTCATATGTTATTACTACCAACATTTAATTCATCCAACCTACTTCCAAAGAAATGGAGGGTATCCTTCTAGATCTCCTCTAATGCAGCGAGAAAGAAGAAGCGACTGAACATGGGGCACTAAACCCCAAGATATTTTCTCCTTCAAAAAAGGATGAATGATTGTATCTCGTTTTCTTTCTTGCCATGCATGAAACAAAGTTTTTCTACCGCTATCCATAAGGCGAACTTCGCCTGTTTCTCTAACCTCAAAATCATCGGGCTTAATTATCCGATTATTGATGGACGACAAAATAAATCTATCCACCATTACTGCTCTTAATTCTTCAATTAAATCCAACGCCAGCGAAGCTCTACCTGGACGTTCAACATGCATCATGCCTACAAAAGGATCAAGACCAACCCCTTCAAGGGCAGAAATGCAATCGTTAGCTAAAACGGTATAAAAAAGAGAAAGCATTGCGTTTACAGGATCTCTAGGAGGCCTTCTCGTTCTTCCCTTAAATTCGAACGATTCTTTTTCTCGCAAAATCAGCTCATCCAAAACACCAAAATAAACCGCTGCTGCGTCACCTTCGATTCCACGTAGTACGTCAATGGTCTCGCTTTTTCGCGCAGCATCTATAGAGCTTTTTAATTTTTGCGACGCATCTCTTATTTTCTCTGAATTGATCCTATGCCCATGATCGCGAAGGGCTCTTTCCAAAACCCATCTCGAATTAAATATTTTCCCTGTAATGAAGTTTCTCGAAATAGTAATGCTTTTAATTGGATTGTCAGATAAACGATATTGCTCTTCTCTAAGAAGCACGTTGCCTCTACTTAAACCCTGACTTCTTGCTAAAAATTTCCCTTTTGGACTAAAGAACGAAAGAGCTATACCTCTTTCAGCACAAGCCCCCATAAGTGCTGGACTTGCCCCTGCATAGGAAAACGAGATGACCGATTCCAATGTATGTAAAGGAATTCTCCCCGCTTCTTTATCTTTTCTGCGAGCTACAATATTTTCCCCATCAAGAGTTAAATACACATCATCGCTCAGAACATACAAGGTATTAAGCAGTCGTTTCATTTTCTTCCCCCACAAATCGCTCAATGTACGCTTGTACAGAATCGGATTTCGGCATTCGAGGTAGGCATATTTCCGCCAACGAACACGACCGACAACCAGAAAACGGCTTCATTCTAGGCGTATGTCGCCTTGAATAGAGATCATGCATTTCTTTTACTGAATTAAATAATTCATCCCGCAATTCCTTGGTTAGTTCAACTCGCTCTCGAGATTTCGTTTCGCCGTAATACAGAAAGGCGGTTGGAATGTCTATGCAAAACATTTCCTCCAGACAAACAGCTTGAGCAGCCAATTGAAGTCGATCCTCATTTTTAATTTTTGATCTACCTCGCTTATATTCAATCGGGATAGGTTTCCATAAACCCTGCTCTCCATTTAGAGGATGACCTTCCTTGCTCTTTTGGAACTCAACGACATCACAAATTCCTATTAAGCCCAAACGCCGCGAATGAACATGCAAGCCTCGTAAGATGATTGTATTTCCACGATGTTCCCGTATTTCTTCGTCATGAGCCCGATCGTGCATTAAATCGCCTTGAGTAGTTAGCAGATTCTCTTTCCAAACTTGCTCTAAATGAATAAGTGCCCATTGCCTCCGACAAAAAGCAAAATGTTGCACCCCAGACAACATCAAATAACCCTCTTCTTGGTATTCCATACTCCCTCCTCCCCTATTTGACATTAATATGCCTCAGCTGTCGCGGGTTGAGGCAGCGAGTTAAGCGAAACCAGCACCAACTCCGTGCCATTTCGATCCCCTCAACCCTCGCGGGTTGAGACGCGTTTAACGCAGCGAAAGATTGCGTTGTGCCAATATTTCAATCCCCTCAACCCTCGCGGGTTGAGACTTAAGTCTCTTCTATTCAAATTCTTTTCTAGACTAAATTTCAATCCCCTCAACCCTCGCGGGTTGAGACTCGCTTCATTTAACCCAACAGATGACAATAAGCTCATTTCAATCCCCTCAACCCTCGCGGGTTGAGACCAAAGCTTCAGGTCAAACAACAAAAGCAGGAGAATTTCAATCCCCTCAACCCTCGCAGGTTGAGACTCAGAAGAGAGGATATTGAGGTCATCCAGCTCAATTTCAATCCCCTCAACCCTCGCGGGTTGAGACGGTTCACTATCCAACAGCGGATGATCCTGTTTATATTTCAATCCCCTCAACCCTCGCGGGTTGAGACATACCTCGTTTCAAAACATTTCAAAGGCAACAAAATTTCAATCCCCTCAACCCTCGCGGGTTGAGACGGACGCCGCAAGCCTGGTAGCTGCCATAGCTACCATCATTTCAATCCCCTCAACCCTCGCGGGTTGAGACCAAGACTGGTCAGATGGTAATAACTCATACAACTTGATTTCAATCCCCTCAACCCTCGCGGGTTGAGACGCGTATATCATGGTCGGCACGCTTTGGAAGCCTAGATTTCAATCCCCTCAACCCTCGCGGGTTGAGACGTCGGTCTCTAACCAGTCAGGCACAACGCCGAAATTTCAATCCCCTCAACCCTCGCGGGTTGAGACGCCATGTCGGTCTTACTGCCTGGTTCGTATTCGGATTTCAATCCCCTCAACCCTCGCGGGTTGAGACTGAATAAGTTTTGGGTCATTAGTAAAACCTATTTTATTTCAATCCCCTCAACCCTCGCGGGTTGAGACGATAATTATTTTGCATCGTTAAATAGTGATTCTCATTTCAATCCCCTCAACCCTCGCGGGTTGAGACCACGGTGAAGAATGTGTATATATCCGCCGCTATATTTCAATCCCCTCAACCCTCGCGGGTTGAGACTTTTTAGGTTTTTACACATAAGCAATGAGCCAAAATTTCAATCCCCTCAACCCTCGCGGGTTGAGACTTGAACGAATTGTGGTAGTATTATTTGTGTAAGATTTCAATCCCCTCAACCCTCGCGGGTTGAGACAGCTACATTATGCGCTTAATAGCCATTAACAACAATATATTGTAGGAGAAAACTCCCCACCACAAACTAAGTCGGTTTCAATGCTCAAAATACCTGAGAACTTCGGTGCGAACCGCATTTATAAAACAATGAGAGCATCGGGTTCGCACGCTCCGTGCGCCGTCATCGCACACCCAAACCAACTTATCACATTAGAGAGTGCTGCCTTGCCGCACCGCATCTCGCGCTTGTATTAGGCAAGATCCCCTAATCTTCTTTCGCCCAAAGATAAGAACAGCGGACCGCTTTATTCCATCCTTTGACTTTCTGCTGCCTTTCTTCCTCCGAAATGACAGGATTAAAGATTTTGTCTACCGCCCAGTTTTCTTCCACTTCTTCGCGATTCTTCCAGTAGCCAACAGCCAAACCAGCAAGATAAGCTGCTCCCATAGCGGTAGTTTCGATACATTTTGGTCGTTTTACGGGAGCTCCCATAATATCCGCTTGAGTCTGCATCAAGAAATCATTGGCACTCGCCCCACCATCAACGCGAAGCGAGGTTAGAGAAATATCAGAGTCCGCCTCCATTGCTCGAATGACATCATTGACCTGATAAGCAAGTGATTCCAAAGTCGCCCGAATGAGGTGATATTTGTTTACCCCACGAGTGATACCTACAATAGTTCCTCTTGCATAAGGATCCCAATGAGGCGCGCCCAGTCCGGTAAACGCAGGAACTACATAGCAGCCATTGGTGTCCTCTACCTTTTTCGCCATGCATTCGGAATCCGCAACGGAATCGATCAGGCGCAGCTCGTCGCGTAACCATTGAATGGCTGCTCCCGCTACAAAAATTGACCCTTCCAGAGCATATTCAACTTTGCCGTCTAAACCCCATGCAATGGTGGTCAGTAAGCCGTTGTCGGAAAAAACAGGCTTTTCTCCTGTGTTCATTAGTAAAAAGCAACCCGTGCCATAGGTATTCTTTACGGTTCCGGGATGAAAACACGCCTGACCAAAAAGAGCAGACTGCTGATCCCCTGCAGCGCCGCCGATAGGAATCGGCCCGCCAAAAAACGATGCGGCAGTTTCACCATATACACAACTTGACGGCATTGGCTGCGGCAACATGGAACAAGGGATTTTCAAAAGATCGAGGATTTCTTGATCCCATTCAAGGGTGTTGATATTGAAGAGCATGGTTCGAGCGGCGTTCGAATAGTCCGTCACATGTACTTTTCCTTTGGTTAGCTTCCAGATAAGCCATGTTTCCACCGTACCGAAAAGTAGCTCGCCTGCCTCAGCTTTTTCTCGCGCGCCCTCGACGTGATCTAATATCCAACGAATTTTTGTAGCAGAAAAGTAGGCATCGATGATCAGTCCCGTTTTCTTCCTGATCGTGTCGGTACAGCCCTGCGCCTTCAGTTCATCGCAAAACTCTGCCGTTCTTCGACATTGCCAAACGATAGCAGGGCACACAGGTTCTCCCGTTGCTTTGTCCCAGACAATGGTTGTTTCCCTTTGATTAGTGATGCCTATTGCTGCAATGTCTTCCGCCGATGCCCCGATTTTCGACATCGCTTCCACTGCCACGCCAAGCTGAGTAGACCAAATTTCATCAGCATCGTGCTCCACCCATCCAGGTTGAGGAAAATACTGCGTGAATTCCTTTTGTGCAATGCTGGCGATAGTTCCGTCTTTCTCAAACAAAATACAACGATTGCTGGTTGTTCCCGCATCTAGCGCCATTACGTACTTTTTCATAGGTGAATCCCCGATTTTGTTTTTACGGTTGTTTTGTTCATAGATTTTAGTCGTTTTGACTCTACGAATGCTACTTCAGACTGCATTGGACGCACCGAGGCGCCGCTTCCCTATCGCTTGGAGCTTGGTAGACACCACCGAAAGTTCCTCATACCCAACCAAAAAAGACAACCACCACAAAAGTTTTCTTAAAGTAATTTCTCACCCATTATCTATATCCTTTACCATATGAATTGAAAATTACTTCTACTTTTATTAAGGACAAAAATGCCCAAAATTGCAGCTGTTGTTGTTACTTATAATCGAAAAGATCTGCTTCTTGAATGCATTAGCTGTCTTCAGAACCAAAACTTTTTGGATGCTCCACAAGCATGCGAAACCAGCCTGGATATTCTTGTAATCGACAATGCCAGCACTGACGGAACTTCGAAAGCCTTAAAACCGCTAGCAAATACAAAGCAGATCCTTTATTTCAATACTGGATCCAACTTAGGTGGCGCAGGAGGCTTTAACTACGGCATGAGAAAAGCCGTGGAACTGGGTTACGACTACGTGTGGGTAATGGATGATGACTGCATGCCCCATAAAGACACTCTGCAAGAATTTCTAAAAGCAGACACACAGTTAAACGGACAGTATGGTTATATAAGCAGTGTTTGCCGCTGGACCGACGGTAGCATTTGCACTATGAACACCCAGCGTCATCCATTAACGAAAAATATCACTGATTTTTCTCCGGAACTGCAGCCTTGCACTCTCGCATCATTTGTGTCGCTTTTTGTTCCAGCGCGGATCATCAAGGAGCTTGGATTACCTATTAAAGACTTCTTTATCTGGTCTGACGATTGGGAATTCACTCGCCGTATCTCGCGCAAATATCCCTGTTATCTTGCAGGAAAGAGCGTAGTAACCCACAAATCAAAGAGCAACGGCGTTGGCAATATCGCTCTTGATTCGGAAGAAAAAATAAGCCGCTACAAGTTGGCGTATCGCAATGATGTAGTTTTCTATCGCCGTGAAGGCGCTAAGGGATATGGATATATCTTAGTACGCGGTCTATATCATGCGCTCCTGGTACTCACTAAGGCAAAAAGCAAAAAAGGAGAACGCCTGAAAACAATTATCCAAGGTAATCTGGAGGGGCTAAAATTTCATCCAGAAATTGAATATGTATAACAAGGCCTCCGAGCTATTTCTCGAAGGCCTTTAATAACCAAACCGAAAACTCGCTAGTTATCCGCTGGTTTTAAATCCGTGCCTAGATAGCTGTTCCAAAAATCCCAAGAAGTTAACCAAGGTTTTGCAGCCTTGTAAGCAGCGCGAACCTCAGCACCATGCTCAGCATGCTCTTTCTTTAAGCGGGCAAAACGGCCCATAAGCCCCTTATAGCGATCACGATCCATATGGCGAACAGCTGCATTTTTGCCATCAAGGTCAAATGCAACTAGTGTTTTTGTCGCCATAGTTCGCGGAGAAAGAACTGATAACCCGCTATAGAAAACAGCCTCTGGCTTGTCACGCAACAAAGCATCAGGCAATAAGTGGCGGTCATAAGGCAAGGTTCGCCAAACACGTAAAAACTGACCAATATATGATTCGCCACCAAACGCTCGTTTGCTATGCCTCATAGATGAAATCATTTCTTGATTGAACGTTTCCACTGGCACAAGCTTTTCATTCTTCGCACCATTCTTCTTCATCAGCTCTTCGCCACTCACACTTGCTAAATACTCAGGACCCTTAAGATAGTCCTCCATACCGTCCAAGAATAACTCGACCGTGTCGTACTCTAACGTACGCATATGGAGACGGATATTTCGCTCCCAACGCGCTACAAACATTTTTTCCGAGGCGCAATCATCCATCGCCATCATCACCATGAAATTTCTAATATATTGGTAGCAATCAACAGACGGACGGAATCTTCCCTCGAAGCCCTCATGCCAAACACAAATGCCATTCATAGTCATATATGTTGGCTTTATACGCATGCCATATTCAACATCATCGCAACGAACAAACAACGGCAAGGGTAAACCGCTTTCTCGAACCGCTTTCAATGGAATGCAGCTATACCACCATGCACCGTATGCATTCTTAACTTCAACATCGATAGATTCATTTTCAGCAATATCTTCAACTTGATCTATATAAATCTTTTCCCACTTAACACGGCGATATGCACCTGATTTAATTACATACGACACATCTTCAAACTGAAGGTTAGGCTTTTCGATAGCAAGCATTGCTCCATTAATGAAGGCATCCTTGTACTTACCTTGCGCTAAAGCTAACAAATTGTAAGTTCGTTTTAAACTTTCGGCAGAAACTTTAACGTCATCATCCATGAGCAGGATATGGGTAAATCCCTCCGAACTTGCAAGTGTTTCCATCATTCCACGAGCAAATCCACCAGCACCACCCACGTTTTTGTTTGGAAGAACCGTTACCCCGTCATCGGTTAAAGCATCAGAATCCAATGTACAGCCATTATCTACCACAAACATATGAAAAGCTTTTGCTACAGGATCGTTGGATCCCAGTACTTCTTGCTTTACCAACTCAATATTTGGAACTATATACTCTTCCTTTTTAAAAGTAGTGGTCGATAGAGCAAGCTTTACCGAGTTGATATTCGTCTCGTCCACCTCGGTAAAATAAAAGGCGTCATGCAGGTACGCTATTCCGCGAACTTGCAAAACAAACCCCACAATATCCTTATCGGTAAACGGAACTTCAATCTCAAAAACAGTACGCCCGTCTTCTTGCTTGATGCCACCGAGAAGACGTCGGCCTTCCATCAAAACAGAAGGATGACTATCTTTGTGAGTCATTCCGTTGAATTGCAATGTAGCAACATCGCCCGAAAGCTCTAAATGAAGTAATACCTTTTGAACATTTGCATACTTACGCCATTTCGCAACTGAACAACAATTGAAGTATGTAAGAAAATCTACTTTCCCGCTGATCGCTAAAGCATTTGTCTCTTCGTCAAATTCCGCAGAACCGCCAGCAACATTTTCCGTTCGATAATATACCTCAGGATATTGAGTCATATGTTTTTCAATTTTCAAAACAACATTTGACAGCTTATGTTTAATCATTGATGCACCATTTCTAAATTATCAACGTCGAAACTATGAAGTTGGAAAATGCCTTATTCTCCATTAAGTCTAAAACATCGAATGTCTTGTCTGTCATCTTACCTATTGATGAAAACTTATGCTGTATTTTTACTACGTTTCTTTGAAACCATCACGAACCCGATCGCAACAACCAAACCAACTAAAGACAGTATTGCCCCAGTTCGTAAATTTGGGGTTTCATAGCGAAGCTCTACTTGATGAGTTCCCTCTGGCAGTTTAACAGCCATAAAACCAACATTGGCGTTTAGCACTTCTACTGGCTCTCCATCAATTGACGCAGACCAACCTGAAGCATATGGAATGCGAAAATACAAATACTCATCCGAATTATCTGCTGTTGCAACGCAAGAATACCCATTGTCGAATTCTTGTATTTCTGTTGCACTATTTGCTGAAAGCTCTTGGATATCATTCTCAACCGCCGAAGTATCTTGAACAAATACACCAAAGCTATCGAACGAATACACGCCAGGAGAGCTAAACTCCAAAGCAATTGTATGACGCTCCTCATCAGAATAGCCAATATTTACCGCGCAATCATCTTTCCCGCCATACAGATGGTGCTTGTTGTTCATAAACCATATCTCCTGCACCATACCTTCACCGGAAACCATAATTTTGCATTCTTTAGAATCTTCAGATGTAAGCTGGTCCAAAAATGCCCAGACTTTTTCGCGTTTACTAAGATTTGAATCGATGCCTTTTTCTAGTGGCTCATAATCCATCCCAGAACACATAAAATATGCCTCTGTTCCAGCAGGAATGGACGCATTCAAATACAAAACGGTATTGGGTTTAGTTATTGCAATTGTATTTCCCTCAATGGTTACTCCTGACTGCTTTTGCGCAGCCGTTTGATTGTCTGAAACTTCGACAATATCATCACCTTGTTGATTAAAACTCAACTCTGAAGGAATTTCCTGAGTATACGAACGGATATTGCTCGAGTCATCTTGCGTAGGATTATCAACGACAACGCTTTGTGTCAATACATCCTGTCGCTCGGCAATAGACATCGAATCATATGAACTACGCGAAATAGCCGAGTCGTAAGTAAAAGCAAGAGGAAGAGTATTTTCTGCCTGATATACCGCATAGTCCTCTTCTTTTACTGTTCCTTGAGCCACTAAAGTCCGATAAAGCGGCGGAAGCATGCTTGTGTCATTTGAAGGAACTAAAAAATTAGTCACTCCCGCCATTGCTTCCATTGTGGTTCGGGAATTAAATCCAGCATATGAAAAATTCATCGATGATGTAGCTAACCCTAAACTCGTATGATATTGATCAATGTAGCTGTTGTAGAAACTGTTATAAAACGTACTTCCTAACATTCCATTAGCAATATTTCCATTGCGCCAAAGATGAGTCTCCGCAGAATCATATCGCTGATCAGAACTTCCCTCGACATTCATAACAATGGATGAAGCGTCATCCCTTACAGTATAGTTATATGATTCGCCTAGCTGAACTTGTGTCGCACTTGAACCACTACCCCATTGACACGATACGTATAAGCAACCAACCGCTACTACACCAATCATCGATGCATTAAAGAACGCCCTTTTGTCTTTAAAGACATAACAAAGCACAACAGTCGCGAATAATAAGGCAAGCAGCGCATAGAAAGATTCGCTTGTGTACCACATCAAAAGAACCATGCAAGCGAGTCCATAACAACACGAAGCAATTACAACTTTCTTTTCGCCTTTTTGGATTGCTTTTCTATAAGAAGGCAATAGTACGACAACAATAAGCGACACTAGCAATGCATATATCCAAACCCACCGATTATTTGGATAAGCAAACCCATTAAAGATACGCCCAGCTAAAGGTAAACACAAAAACAGGGTAAAGACGATAAATAGAATTCGCAAAACTCGCTTTGATTTAGCATCTAACTCGATATTTTTTGCGAAAAATAATCCGAATACTGCCACAAGCGCCAAAGGTGCAAATCCGAAAATGCAGTCCGCACCAACGGAAGTTGGAGAAATAAAACCTTCTAACAATTGCAAATAATAAGCAAGTGAGTAAGTAAGGCTTTCGTAGCGATCGAGTCCCAAGCGATCTTGTGAAAGCAGAGATACCGCATTTGGGAAAAACATCACTCCTGCTAGTAAGGCAGCAAGGGCAATACAACTAAGAATTTTGATTACCCAAATTAAGAATGATTTTGCCGTAGTTTTTTCGGGCAAATTGAAAACTTTCACTAAGCAATAAACCAATAAAGCCAAACAAGTTACATATGCTTGACTTACTGAGCAAAAAAAGCAAAGAAAAAGTGCACAAATAAACAGAACTGGAGACTTTCGGTCGAATACCTTATCTACACCCCAAAGAACCAGCGGAGCTAAAACCAAAGGATAGAGTAAGTAAATCTGAGAAAACGCAATAAGGCTATATCCCCCAAAAAGGTAGATCATACAGCCAATCAACGAAGAAAAACGATCGAATTTTTTATATAGACAGTATCCAAGAAACGCAAATCCAGCCAATAGCAAAGTTATCGGAACCGTTGCGTTCAACAATAAATCGGCATTTTCCGCAGTCGCAAAGACAGACAGCCACAAAATAGGATTCCCCAAGGTGTTGCCAATTGAAACGACATAGTCAGCACCATACCCAACCATATCAGTCCACATAGGAACAATAAAAGAATGTTCGACAAAAATATTTGTCAATAATTCTCTCAGCCATTCACCTTGAAGAACAAAAAACATGTATTGCTGTTCAAGCCCATCAGTTGCCCAGATAAAACCTCGTCCGTTAATTAAATAGCCAAACATATACAAGATAAAAAAGCAGCAAAATAAGCCTAAATATGAAGCATAGAACCCCTTCTGCGATTCATCGATTGCTTTTTGCCACTTTGTCAGCAGGGTTATGATCTTGCTTTCTTTGGATCGATCCATAAGACCTCACTTATGTGCCATGTCATACAAGTTTTAATTATCGATTATTTTACTTACCGCAAATCTGCACTTCGTATGCAGCCAAACCTTAATTGATATCCTTACAAATACTCGTACGATAGAATAATATAGTTTAATAACTCAGTGTTGCTGGTTTACTTTTTACAGCAAACTTGTATATAGGTGGAGGTTCCTGCGTGGCAACAAACCAAAAATCAGCACTGCAACGCAATTGGTTTATTCTTTCTTCGCTGGTTTCAAAGGACTTTAAGCTTAAGTATCGTCGAAGCGTCTTAGGTGTACTTTGGTCTGTGCTAAACCCGTTGCTAATGATGATCGTATTGTCTGCAGTATTTAGTACCTTTTTTCGCTTTGATATCGAGAACTTTCCTCTCTACCTTATTTTAGGAAGTACTCTTTTTACCTTAATGTCAGATTCAACAACTACAGCAATGAACTCAATTATCGATTCGTCTGCTCTTATCAAAAAAATCCGAATTGAAAAGATTCTCTTTCCCTTAGAAAAAGTACTTTTCCAGCTTGTGAACTATGTTCTCTCATTAATTGCAGTTGCAGCGGTAATGATCTTTTTTAAGGTTGCACCAACCATCAATCTGCTGTTTCTCCCATTACTACTTTTTTATCTGTTGATGTTCAGTGCCGGGCTAGGATTTCTCTTGTCAGCCCTTGTAGTCTTTTTCCGCGATATCGGCCACTTGTGGAGTGTCGTCATAACCGCATGGACTTACGCGACGCCGCTTTTCTACCCTATTAGCATTTTGCCCGACTGGATGATGACAATAATGAACTTTAATCCCATGTATCATTATGTTACCTATATGCGCGATATTGCACTTTGGAACATAACCCCGAGCTTAGAGCTGAATCTTCTATGCTTTGGAATGGGCTTCTTGATGCTCATTATTGGATTTGTCGTTTTTCGTAAGCTTGAAAAGAAATTCATTCTCTACGTATAGGTGAATAGATATGCCTGAAACAGTTAATACATCTTTCTTGGGTGAAGCTTCTTTTTCAGAAGAAGATGCCATTACTTCCAACGAAACCATGATCAAAGTCGATGACGTATCAATGGTTTTCAATATGGCAAGTGAAACCATGAATAACCTCAAAGAGTACGCGATCGCTTTAGCACGACGAGAACTCCGCTTTAAGGAGTTTCGCGCATTGGATCATATTTCCCTCGAAGTAAAAAAGGGGGACGTTTTTGGCATATTAGGCACAAACGGCTCAGGCAAATCGACTCTACTCAAAATAATTGCAGGAGTATTAGAACCAAGCGAAGGAACATGCACAGTCAACGGAAGCATTGCACCTCTTATTGAATTGGGCGCAGGCTTCGACATGGAGCTTACCGCCCGCGAGAACATCTACTTAAACGGCGCATTATTAGGCTATCCGAAAAAATTTATCGAAGAGCATTTCGATGAAATCGTCGATTTTGCCGAAATTGAAAAATTTCTTGACATGCCCCTAAAGAATTACTCCTCTGGCATGGTTGCCCGTATCGCTTTTGCTATTGCAACGGTAATTGTTCCTGAGATTCTTATAGTGGATGAAGTTCTTTCTGTTGGTGACTTTATGTTTCAACAGAAATGCGAGCGGCGAATACAGTCCCTCATTAAAGACCACGGTGTAACTGTCTTGATTGTCTCGCATGATAATCATCTTATCGAACGTCTTTGCAATAAAGCGGTCTGGATCGAAAAGGGACATCTTCGAACGATTGGAAATGCAGAAAGTATCTGTCAAATTTATCAGCTTCTTGGTGGGCGCATTGGGAGTTCCCATGCCGAACAGGAGATATTTCGCATTTATAAAAACGACACCTCGATCGATGAGCACCGTGCAAACACGCTGACTGGCCATGATAGATTCAGCACAGCCGCCAGAATTACTGATGCCACGCCCTTTCCTGAGAGGCCAACTGTAGGCATTATTGCCCCTATTGATCATCCCAATATCAGCCTACTTGCCGAATCGATTGCGCCTGCCATAAATGCCGTCATTATTCCTACTCTTGAAAATGATTTTCCCGATTCCAGTCTTCCAACACTGGGAAAACTAGACCTGCAGCATCTATATATTTTTGGAGATACGTCCCTTATTTCAAATTATGTAGTAACTAAAATTGAGCAGATTCTTGGCTGCTCAACTGAAAGGCTAACGGGAAGAAACGAGATCGAACTCTGCCTATCAACAGATCAACTAGGCATAAAACAAAGCGAAAAATTAACGGCTATTATTGCTCAACAGGAAGCCAGCTTGCCGCTAATTGCCCTTTCGCCTTATTTTTATAAATCTCAATGTAGGTTATTTTTTACTACAGATAATGACCAGCAAAATAATTATTTAGCCGAACAACTGTCATCAAAGCAATATAAAGAAATTGTCGTGTTGTCTAAGCCTGACTTCTATGATAGATATTGTAGTAATTTAGCCCAAAATACTGAGACCAGTACCACTTTCTTTTCAATAGATAAAAAGTTCTGGGAAGTCAATGAGCTAATTAATAATTGGATATGTGATCGCTGTGCCATCACATATAAAAGCCCAATAATAATTAATGGAGCAATTCCTGACGATGGATACTTTATTGGCCAGCTTGCCGGCCTCAGCAATTCGCCAGTCTTGCTCATTGATCCAAATAATCTGGACAATGTTCTAGACAGTTACCAACTTATTAGAAACAACAACGTTGATTCTTTAACATTTGTTGGAGGGTCTTTATTTAGTCCAACTGATAAAAAAATTCTGCTTAAAGCAATTGCTATACGTGAATCGGAGAACTAATGCCTACTATTTCTGTTATTCTGCCAATCTATAATGCTGAGCCTTTTCTTGAAGAATGTCTGACTAGTATCAAAAACCAGACTTTTACTGATCTTGAAATACTGTGCGTAAACGACGGAAGTACAGACTCTTCAGTAGAAACTATTCAGAAATTCTGCAACCTAGACGATCGTTTTGTTTTGCTCAGCAAACCAAACGGAGGATATGGTCATTCGCTCAACTATGGTCTGAAACATGCTCAGGGAAAATATATTTCAATCATAGAGCCAGACGACTTTATTAATCCTAAAATGTATGAGGATTTATTATTGTTTGCCAAAGCAAACAATGATGCTGACGTCATCAAGGGATCTTACTGGGAATATTTTGATACAAGAGACGACTTTGGAGAAGTGCTAAGAAAACCAAATCTCATTCGGGAAATGAAACAAACACCTTTTTCATTTAATCTCAAGGATGATGCAGAAGTATTTACCCATCATCCCTCCATCTGGTCTGCTCTTTACAAAAAGGATTTTCTCGACTTCAATGAAATTCGTTTCGTAGAGCCAAGAGGTGCTGGATGGGCAGATAATCCTTTCTTTGCTGAAACATTAATAAAGGCAAAAGAAATAATCTGGGTTCCGAACGGATATTACTATTATCGACAAACCAACCCAAGTGCCTCAAGCTTTCTAAAGGATTATCGTATTCCTTTTGATCGTCTCAGAGAAATGCGTGCAATTTTGCAAAAAGCTCAGGCAAATGATGAAATTTGGGGGGCATTCTATCGTCGCGAATTCGACTATATACACTCAATTATTAATGAATTTGGATTCCAAGAAAAAAACCCTGAAATCTATTCGCTAATTCATGAGGTATTAAGTAGTCTTGATGAAAAAATACTTCTATCGAGCAAATTCATCAAACCAAAAGATATTGAATATTATAAAAAGTTTCTCAAAGAATATAGACCAGCTTTTTGGGGAAAAAACGTTAGTGAGCCCTTTGAGTGCATAGAAGAAGATTTTACCGCCGCAGACATAAGCTTTATCCTTCCATTCGAAAACCATGCCACTTGGCTTTCGAATTGCATTGAAAGCATTCAAAAATGCGACATTAAAAATAAAGAGATTATTTGTATTGATTGCGGATCGTCAGACAGAAGCTTTGCAACATGTTCGCATTTAGCAAATAAGTACTCCAATCTCATTTTGGTAAAAAGTGTTTTTGGCTCTTTTGCTGAAGGCATTAATTCAGTTATCCCACTTCTGAAAAGCAAATATTTTTATATTTTCAACCCAACGTATAGCATCGAGGGTGGAAATTTGACACAAGTGATCACTCATTTACTCAATTCTGGCACAGATGTCGCAACACTGGACAGCGAAAAGCGTTTCCTTGCAGAAATAATGTGCCGATCCAAAAAAGCCCAAATCACAAACAAAGATGATACGGTAGTATACGATGTTGACGCGAAGGACATCTCGCCTTTCCTGTTGAACATTTTCCGCATTAATGAACCTTCAGTAGTGTACAGGACTAAGTTTATTCAAGAACTCAACCTTGATGTTGAAATAGCCGATTGCGGCAATGCAATATCGCTCGTATGTAAAGCGCTAATAGAGGCACAAGCAATTTCATATTTTGCCGGAACATGCTATAAGGCCTTAAATCTCGAGCCTAAATTAGTTCCGTTTCTCCCCGATATACACGATGAACTCGTTAAGGAAGAACTGCCGGTTTTACCTGTAATTTTCAATACATTGAACTGCGTAACTTATACAAATAAAAATCTTACCCAAAGCACAGGGAACCTTTTGGTTTCAGCATTCATGTATGACATCTCAACAAGATGTTTTCCTGAAACTCTATATACGTATGTTGATACCTATCTTGAAAATGTGGTTCAATTCTGCACTCGGATAGAGGGAAGAGATTTTTTTGATGTCGAACAGTATTATGATTTTCAAATGATCGAAAGAAAAGGCCTCATAACTTATCTTGCTGCACAATTCTTATATAAAACCAACGACATTAAATCCCTTAAGCAAGATCTTGAATCTGTTTTCTCTTCAACACGCTTTACCGTTGGCTCTAGAATTGCAGAACTCTATCAAAAAACATCTGTTGGGCCATTACGATACATCATTAATAAGCGAATGCAATAAATTCTCTAGGAGCAATAATGTTGTGGCTATCATTTGCAATATGTGTTTTTTTGGCGATTCTTGTTTTGTATTTGCCTGGTTTTTTACTCTTAAAATCTTTCAGGTTTTCCCACATCGTAAGTTTTGCAGCTGCCCCAGCAATCACTGTTCCTAGCTATGCATTAATCTGTATTCTTTTATCTATTTTAGGAATTTCTGCAACGGGTCAACTGGTTTTTGGCTTGCTGTTCTTGATTGGTCTACTTTGTTTTTCTGCACTTTGCATCCCGAAGAAGTTCAGATCATCTGCTTTGATTAGCTCCCCAAGCGCAAATAAAAAATATTGGCTAATTCTCCTCCTTTATATTGCTCTTGGTGTTCTTATTGGAACATTTTTCTTTGTCCGAAGCCTTGACACCCCTGCCTCATTTTTCCAAGATTACGACAACGTATTTCACCTCAATCTTGTACAGTCTTTTCTTTCTTCTGGAGATTGGTCCAGCCTCCACGCCTCAGTTTATACAGCCTCGGAGTTTTACTCTGACAAAACCCCGAGGCTAGAATGGGGCTCTTTCTACCCTGCAGCCTGGCACTGCCTGAATGCGATAATCGCTAGCATTTCAGCATATCCCTTAACGATTGTCCAAAACTCTTTGTTGTTCGTTTTTTCGTTTATTGTTTTCCCAATAGGAATTTTTCTTTTTCTCAAAACCCTTTATAAAAACAATTACTCATTGCTTCTTTATGGATCGCTCGCTACATTCGCTTTTGCACTTTTTCCTTGGGGTATCCTTATTTCTGCGCCGTTATATCCAAATTTAATCGCCTTTTGCCTCGTTCCAATTTCGCTCAGTATTTTTTTAAAACTCTTCGATCTGTATCCGAGCAATAAGATTAGAGTATTCCATGCTGTTTTGTTTGTTTATATTTTACTAGGGTACGCCCTGATCCAGGCTAATGCTGTCTTTACAATCGCTTTGTTTTTCATTCCTTTCATATTGCAGCAGTGCTATAAAATCACAAATAAGATGACATGCTCTTCTCGTAAAGCCTTTCTTGCCACCGTAATTGCTTTCCTTGTTGTATCCCTTATCTGGATTGCATGCTATAAAGCACCATTTATGCGATCTGTGGTGGCATTCAATTGGAATTCCTGGCTAGATTTATCTGAGGCTTTGTACAATACGGCCGTTCTCGCAATGGGAGATTTCCCTTCGGCGCAGCCCCTGGTAGCTTTCATTGTTTTTATTGGCGTATTGTACACATGTTCTAACCGTAAGTATCTATGGCTTAGTATTTCCTATATTCTAGTATTACTTATTTATATAATATGTGCATCATATGACGGATCATTAAAACAGTTACTTGCAGGATTCTGGTATACAGACTCAAATAGAATTGCTGCAATGGCCGTTTATTCTGGAATCCCAATTTTTTCCATGGGCATTTCTGCAATTATTGCCTTTATTAAAGCCACAATTAATTCAATTTTAGAGGCTCTCGATTCACCCAGCTTTTCCTCCAATGCAATAAAATTTACGTCTTGTCTAGTTTTTTTCGTTTTGATCTTTTTCCCCTTCTACCCAAAAGAAGACAGCTTCCACGATGCAACAGCATTTGGAAACATCCAAAACAGGCTAATAAGTATAAACAGCCAAACTAAGATCGATCTATTAGACAAAAGCGAGCGTAACTTTTTGTTAAAAGTTAAAACTATAGTCGGCACGGAAGATTTAATTATTAACTCCCCTGGAGATGGAAGCTTATTTGCATACCCGCTATTTGGTCTGAATACATACTATCGAGCTGTCAGTAATTTCACCAACACAACCTCTTACTCTGGAACAGGAGAAACTGAAGCAAGCTACTATATTCGAACTTCATTAAAAACCATTTCAGACAATCAGTCGGTTAAAGATGCGGTAGAAAGTACTGGTGCCAAATATGTTTTGATTTTGGGTTCCGAAAATCGAGAGGTTAGAACGTATAATTCGCTGTCATACGATTCATCTGATTGGGATGGAATTGACACCATTACCAACGAAACCCCTGGTTTTACGATGATTCTTGAAGAAGATGGTATGAAGTTGTTTTCCATAAATGACCAAAACTAACAAGCCAGCATGAAACGCTAACCTGTTAGTTTTATGTATAAGAAATATGTCAATAAGAAACAGATCTTTTGGCAGAATTACGGTATCTTATCTAGGGACCACCACAGAACCCATACATGCATTACTAGCTAAGGAACGGATGGGTCTTATCTTTTTCGCTTAGGATTATCTTGGCCTCATCAAAAACTTCATCACCATTTAATGCGGGCCATTTAATTCCGATAGTAGGATCATTCCAGATTATTCCGCCCTCATCGTTGGGATGATATACGTCATCGCATTTGTAGCAAAACTCGGCATGATTACTTAAAACCAAGAATCCATGAGCAAATCCCCGAGGAATAAATAGTTGTCGCTTGTTTTGGGCAGACAAAATAGTACCTTCCCACTTTCCATAAGTAGGGCTTCCCTCTCGAAGATCAACTGCGACATCAAATACCTCGCCCGAAACTACCCGAACAAGCTTAGACTGAGGATGTTTGATCTGAAAATGAAGCCCTCTCAACACGCCTTTCACGCTCGATGACTGATTATCCTGAACAAAGTCAACATCAATACCGCCACTAACAAAATCCGGTTTTTTATAAGTTTCCATAAAGTAGCCACGTTCATCACCGTAGCTCTTTACATCAACAATGATCACGCCCTCGATCGAAGTTTCGGTAAACGTAAAATTTCCCGAAGTAATCTGGTTCTTTGCAGTCATCGTAAATCCCCTTTACTGACCCTGCTTTGCGTATTTTGCCTCTGTCGATTCCTTGACAGGGCGCCACCAAGATTCATTTTCCTTGTACCATTGAATGGTTTGAGCAAGCCCTTCTTCAAAATCAGTATGCTGAGGGCTCCAGCCAAGATCACGACGCAGTTTGGATGAATCAATCGCATAACGACGATCATGACCAGGGCGATCCTTCACCCAATCAAAATCGTCTTCCGATTTGCCCATAGCATTCAAAATAGTACGTAAAACATCGATGTTGTTTTTCTCGCCGTCTGCGCCAATTAGATAAGTCTCGCCAATTTCGCCTTTAGTAAGAATTGTCCATACCGCAGATGAATGATCTACCGCATGAATCCAGTCGCGAACATTTAAACCATCTCCATAAAGCTTTGGTTTAATACCACAAAGAATGTTGGTAATCTGCCTTGGGATAAACTTTTCAACATGCTGATAAGGTCCATAGTTATTGGAGCAATTACTAATAGTAGTACGCAAGCCATAGGTACGCGTCCAAGCGCGTACCAGCATATCCGATGCTGCCTTTGTAGAACTATAAGGACTCGAAGGATTGTAAGGAGTTTCTTCGGTAAAGCGGTTCGGGTCATCGAGAGCTAGATCGCCATATACTTCATCAGTTGAAACATGATGATAGCGAACATCGTATTTTCTACATGCCTCCAAAAGGCAATATGTGCCTTCCACATTCGTCTTCAAAAAAGGCTCAGGATTCGCAATGGAATTATCATTATGAGATTCGGCGGCATAGTGAACAATGGCATCATGATCGGGAACCAACTTATCAAGTAACCCTTTATCGCATATGTCGCCCACAACGAGCTCTACTCTATCTTCGGGGAGCCCAGCAATATTCTCTTTATTTCCTGCGTAAGTTAACTTATCTAGCACCGTTACGTGCACTTCTGGATGGCTATTCACTACATAATGAACAAAATTCGAGCCGATAAAGCCACAACCACCTGTTACGATAATATTTTTGTACATATCTTTCATAATGTTAATTACCCCTTTAATTCAGGCAAATTTTTCAAATAGCTCTTTAATGCATCCTGCCAGGTGCGCATCTCATTTCCGATAGTCTGCTTCAAATGAGCGTTTTTTAAACTAGAAAACGCCGGCCTATCAGCGGAAGATGGATTAGACTCCTTGTATTGTTGACTCGTCACCGGGATCACTTCGCAGCTTAAATTAGCTTCTCTCATAATTGCGGTAGCGAAATCGCACCAAGAACAAGTACCTTCATTGGTGCAGTGATAAATCCCATAATTTTCTGTTAAAGCAATTTTTAAAATTTCGTACGCCAAATCGTTTGCCGAAGTAGGATTTCCAAACTGATCATTTACTACAGTAATCTGAGAATGATTTTTACCTAACTGAAGCATAGTCTTTACAAAATTATGCCCCACATACCCATAAAGCCAAGCGGTTCTAACAATAAAATACTTATGACACAACTCAGCAACTCTGCACTCACCCTCAAGCTTAGAGCGACCGTAAGCGCTCAGCGGAGCAACTGTGTCAGATTCAATACGTTCTCCTTTTTCATTGCCAGAGAACACATAGTCCGTGGAAACTTGCACCAACTTTGCATTTTGCTTTTCACAGACGATTGCCAGATTGGCGGGTCCTTGTCCATTCACAAGCATGGCTTCCTCTTCAGCTGCTTCGCAGCCATCAACATTAGTCATCGCAGCACAGTTAATAACTATATTATATGGACCATTTTGCTTAAACCAATCGTTTACTGCATCAATATCCGCTATATCCAGTTCGTCAGCATCAACAGCGTCTACTTGAGCATTCTTGTATTCTGAAGGGATGGGAGCAATTTCTGCCTCCATCTCAGATAAACAACGCTGCAGCTCATTCCCTAATTGACCAGAAGAACCCGTAATAAGGAGTTTCATATATCTAGTCACGCTCCTTACGGCGCACAATACGACCCTCAGCAAGTCGACGTAAATGCTTACCGTATTCACTTTTCCCGTAACGCTCTGCTGCTACCTCAAGCTGCTCGTGGCTGATCCAACCATTTTCGAAAGCAATATCTTCAATAACTGAAACAAGTAAACCCTGGCTGCGTTCTACCGCACGAACAAATTCAGAAGCCTCAAATAGTGACTCCATAGTCCCCGTGTCCAACCACGCAAAGCCTCTACCGAGCGTTACAACATTAAGAGACCCGTCATCAAGATACATTTGATTTAATGTAGTGATCTCAAGCTCACCACGAGCAGAAGGTTTTACCTGTTTTGCAAGCTCGCACACACGCGCATCATAAAAATAAAGTCCAGTAACTGCATAATTTGACTTTGGGTGTTCTGGTTTTTCTTCAATAGAAATCGCATTGAAGTCTCTGTCGAATTCAACCACGCCAAAACGTTCAGGATCATCCACATGATAACCAAATACCGTAGCACCGCCAGAAGTCTCTGCATCCTTAACTGCTTTACGTAAATGTTTACCTAAACCGTTACCAAAGAAGATGTTATCCCCCAAGACAAGCGCGCAGGGTTCGCCCGCTATGAAATCCTCTCCGATAACAAAAGCCTGAGCCAAGCCATCAGGACTAGGCTGCTCTGCATACGAAAGGCAAATACCAAATTGAGATCCATCACCCAACAAGCGTTTGAAATTAGGTAAATCCGCAGGTGTAGAAATGATCAAAATATCCCTAATCCCTGCCATCATCAAAACTGACAGCGGGTAGTAGATCATAGGTTTATCATAAACAGGCAGTAACTGTTTACTAGTTACTGATGTAAGCGGATATAAACGAGTTCCTGAACCACCCGCCAGAATAATACCTTTCATTAAGCCAGCCCTCCAAAACCCTTGTACTACTCTATTGGACTTTCTTCTCTTCTTTATCGTTATTGTATCGTTCGTATTTTTCAATAGCTAGCTGTTGAGTAAGCTCTCGAATTTTAGTATCTGCTTGCGAAATTCTCATCGTTAAACTAAAGCTCTGGATCAAAAGGATGAAAATAAAAAAGAGAAAGACGAAATTTACAGGCGCCATCGTTCCGACGATGTCCGACAACGCATAAAAAACTCCCGGAAAAATACTCACAAGAAAAATCAAAACCGCAAAACAAAACCAAAAAATCGAGTCCTCTAGTTTAACTTGAGAACTCCTGACTTTCCTCGCAATAAAAACTAAAGTTAAGATAGATGCAACGATTAGCGTTACTCTCAATGCAACCGTCATTCTTTCACATCCTCGATACGTTTTCTAACGAGCTGCATAAACAGAATAGAAATCGACATACGTAGCATATATTTCACTGAACTCCAAGGATTCAAATAGCTCTCTCCCGCAGTTCTTTCCGCCATACAAACTGGGATTTCTACAACTTTTGCCTTTGCTCTCTTAATCAAATATGAAACTGTATCTGGCTCAGGTCCAAAATTCAACCCAGTAGCCAAGCGCCTAATCATTTTTTTATTGAATGCTCGCATTCCAGATGTAGGATCTTTGATCAATTTCCCTGTTGTTATTTTAATTGCCCAAGAAATCAAAGAACTTCCCAACATCCTTAATGAAAGCGGCTTTTTCTTATTAATAAACCTCGAACCGATTACGATATCATTTTCCCTTATTGCTTCTTCAAGCGAAACAATATATTGAGGAAGATGTTGACCATCGGCGTCAAACTGAATAGCGCAGTCATAATCATGTCTGTAGGCATACTTCATTCCTGCCTGAAACGCTCCCGCTAAACCCAGATTCGTCGAAAGATCTAAAAAAGGATACTGATTTTCTCGACATACTTGAGCAGTACCGTCCGTTGACCCATCATTAATGATCAAAAAATCGACTTTCTGATTCACGGCACGAATGGACCTAATTGTTTTCTCCAAAGATTCCTCTTCGTTATATGCAGGAATTATTAATAAGGTCTTCACAACGCTCTTCTTACATAAATAGACAGGCTTAATCAATTGCTCGATTGAGCAGAAATATATAATCGATTAATAAATTTTGCCATACAAGATGGCCAAAACCTTTTTAGCATTTCCAGATCTTCATTCGTTCTGGTATTGTCAACTATACACGCTGAAGTTTCCGATCCTCCATGAACTCGATGATACATGCAAATTTTTGCATCATAAACAAACGAGCCGCTTTGTCGGGAAAAACGCTCCCAAGCGTCCCAGTCAAGATTACTCCTAAAGCCCTTTCTAAATAGCGGGGAAGGCAATCGATCAACCAAAAACGTAACCGCTGGGCAACAAATAGGATTACCCAAAGATAATGTCCTTCGCTTTACCGCTTTCAAAGCACGCATCTTTGAATAAGTAAGCGGCTTTAATAAGAACCGTTTAATGGTTAAAAGCCTAGAGACATCAATTGCATGATCACCTCTTAACTCGCCATAATTAGAAAAGTACAGCAGAGCGTCGGAGCAAGAATTCACCTTGTCTAGCATCCGCTCAGTATAATCTCGGCAATAAATATCATCCTGATGAGCAAGGGTAACTAATGGTGTCTCTGCTACCGAAACTGCAAAATTCCAATCATCCGCAATATTAGAATCACCCTCCCTAACATAGAGCGCGCAGTTATATTTTGTCGCTAGTTCTTCTATATATTTACTCGGAGTGGAAGTTGCAATCGAAATATTTGAGCTTACACTTTGCGCATTCAAAGAATCCAAGCACTCCGAAAGAAACGGACTATCACCATACGCACAAACCACATATGTATGATTCTTCGCGCAGTACATTCTCATACACCAACTTCAATTTCAATCCACTATCGCGAGAAGAGCCTCGCAAACTCTTTCGCTGTCAACTCTGGATAAATACGGTCCCATAGGTAAACTCAAAACCGCCTCACACGCTTTTTTTGTTTTTAGGCAATCTCCAACAACAAGGGATTTGCCAAAAAATGCTTTCTGCTCATGCATGGGACGCTGATAATACACCATGCTAGGAATATCTGACTGTCTAAGCAAAAATTGAACTTTTGCACGATCGAGCCGATCCGGAAGCATTACCGTATATTGTGCCCAAGAAGAAATAAAATCGTTTGGAATCCGCGGAAGCCTAAGGTCAGTCTCGGCGAGCATTTCGTCATACCATTTCGCACGCTCATTTACCTCAGCTACCTCGTACTCTTTAAATGCCTTGAGCTTAATCTGAAGAATAGCCGCTTGCATTGCATCCAGTCGGCTATTCATTCCTATTCGAACATTATCGTATTTTGTCTCCCCCTTACCATGAACTGCGAGACTTCGAATCAATGAGGCCCACTCGTCGTTATTGGTAAATACCGCACCTCCATCACCGTAACAGCCCAACGGCTTTGCAGGGAAAAAGCTTGTTGTTGATATATCGCCGAAAGAGCACGCCTTTCTCCCTTTAATGGAGCCACCAAAACCTTGGGCTCCATCCTCTAAAACCAATAAGCCATTTTCTTTGCATATGCGTTGAATTTGCTCATATTCCGCCGGTAAGCCGAACAGATCAACAGCAACTAAAGCCCTTGGCTCAAGACCTGATTCTTTAGCCAAATTAACTGCAAGTTCAATCTGGCTAGGATCAACATTAAAAGTATTTTTGTCAATATCAATAAAAACCGGAATGGCCCCCACAGCTGAAACTACCTCACCGCTCGAGAAAAAAGTAAAATCCGGAACAAGAACTGCGTCCCCCTCTCCGATTCCCCAAGCCAATAAAGCCAGCTGAAGTGCATCGGTGCCATTGCCGCAAGTTATGCAATGTTTCACGCCGACATATTCAGCTAATTCCTCTTCAATGGTATTTACCTCGGGACCACCAATGAAGACCCCACTGTCTAAAACTCGCTTTACAGCAGAATCAATTTCCGAAGATAAATTCAAATATTGTGTTTGAAGATCTCTAAATTGCACCGCTACTCCCACCAAATCTATTTAAGCAACCATTACGTAAGACATCTAACAATTAATTTGTGTTATCACGACTTACATGAGCTGGAGAGCCGAAAGCGACTACGTTATCGGGAATATCTCTGACGACAGTGCTATTCAAACCGATCTTTGTGTCTTTTCCAATCTTGATCCTGTTGCCTACAACGCAACGAATCAATTCGCTTCTATCTCCAATGTTGGCAAATCCATTCAGGATGCCACCAATAATCTGGCAATCCTCTCCAACAGTTACGTTATGGCCAACATTAGTTAAGCATGCTAGTTTTGTTCCGCGACCAATCGTTGTATTTTTAGTGCTCCCACGCTCAATAACTGAGCCTGATAAGATTTCAACGTTATCGCCCAAAACTACTTTTCCTACGTGAGGCTCCATCACCAATGCGCTATCTTTTCGGAAGCCAAATCCCGCTACGCCTATCACGCAGTTTGGATAGATGACACAATTATTTCCCATAATCGTGTGCTCAATGTACGCACCTGGCATTATTTTACAGTTATCGCCTATAACAACATCTTTTCCGATTACGCAATTTGGAGCAATGTAAACGTCCTGCCCAATTACCGCAGAAGGATCAATTACCGCAGAAGGGTCAACTCCTATTAGTTCATCTTCTTCTTGTGACAGCTCAAGCAACCTAACAAAAGCATTTCGTGGATCTTCGCAAACTAACACGTTTGGAAATAAATCTTTCTCCATAAAGTCATCTTTGCAAAGCAACAATGCAATATCCGAATAACTCTGATCGTCCTGGAGAGTTAAATACTTGATATCACCTAACCAAATAATGGCACCATCTCTATATTCAGATGGATCAGCAAACCCATCAACCACACAATCTGGATCACCAAACAATTCGCACGCATATCCCTCAGCATGCAACAGATCCATTACTTCGCTTGTCTTCATCAAGCATCCCATCTAGCTATTCAAATTCGCCCGACATCTCAACACTCGCAAAATCCTCTAAAGGTAGATTGACTGGAAGTCCCGTCTTCTGGCTTTTATATATTGCAAGCACCATTTCCAATGCATTTCTTCCAGCTACTGCATCAACATAAGGATCGCGGTCATTTAGAATCGCCTGTTCCATATCGCTATACAAAGCAGTATGTCCATTGCCATACACATTACTTGTTTGTTCTTTTAGGCCTTTATTTTGCTGATCATCTTCTGTCTCGTCAGAAAAATCCCAAACATCAATGTCATTCGTTGAGGTACCGCCAATTTTTACTGTACCCTTTTCTCCAAACAGGTATAAGCACTCTTCTAGATTTTTAGGATACACATTTGTCGTGCCTTCAATAGTTGCCAAAGAGCCATCAGCAAACTTCACGCAAGCCATTCCCACATCTTCGGCCTCTAGATAATTATGAAAACGTTGACGCGTCTGAGCGAACACTTCAACTGGTTCCCCCATCATCCATCTCAATAAATCAATGCCATGGATACACTGATTCATTAGACAACCACCATCTTGAGCCCATGTGCCTCTCCAGGAAGCCTGCTCGTAGTAATTTCGATCGCGATTCCAGCGTACGTGAATAGAGCCATGAGACATTTCGCCAAACCTACCAGCCTCAAGCGCTGCACGTGTTTTCTGTACTGCAACATTGAACCTATTCTGATGGCAAGCAGATACCTTTACGTCCTTCTCCTTAGCCCGATTAACTATTTCATTCGCATCGGACATGCTCATTGCAATTGGCTTCTCGATTACTACATTTTTTTTCGCATCAATACAATCAAGAGCGATTTTTGCGTGCTCGCCACTTTCTGTAGCAATAGCAATCAAATCAACCTCCGGATGCTTGTTTAACATTTCTTTGTAGTCGATATAACGCGCAATCGAAGGGTCGTTCTGCAATTCGTACTTCTCGAGCAGGAGTTCCATTTTTTCCGGAAGTACGTCACAAACCGCTACAATATCAAACTTATTATTAAGTGCAGCTTTAATATGGTTTACGGCAATTCTTCCGCATCCGATTAGTGCATATTTCATCTAAAGCACCTCGATGTTATCTCGCTCAACAACATTCTTCATTGCATTTTTTGTATCCAAAATTGCACAAGCATGTTTCTGAACAAACTCGTAATCAACATTGCTATGCATGCAAGTAATCATCACTAAGTCGGCAGAATTCAAAATTTCTTCAGTCAACTCCGGAATAGATTCCTTACTACATCCTTTGTAGGTATATTTTTTGACCCATGGATCAAAGTACTGGACATTTGCCCCCCTTGACTCCAAATGCTCAATCACTCGAAGAGCAGGACTTTCTCGATAATCATCAATATCCTGCTTGTAGGCAACCCCCAGGACAAGTACCCTCGCGCCATTCATTGCTTTGGCAGACCTATTCAAAACTCTTGCTGCTCGATCAACGCAATATTCAGGCATTCGGTCATTGATCATCATAGACGACTCGATCATTGACGTATGAAATCCGTATTCACGCGCCTTCCATGACAGATAATATGGATCAAGAGGGATACAGTGCCCACCAAGTCCGGGGCCTGGATAAAAGGCAGTGAAGCCATATGGCTTAGTCTTTGCGGCATCAATAACCTCCCATATATCGATGCCCATGCGATCGCACAAAATCGCCAACTCATTAACTAGGCCAATATTTACATTGCGATACGTGTTTTCAAGGATTTTTTCCATTTCAGCAACTGCCGGAGAAGAAACACGTGTTACCCCGCCTTCCAGTACCGCCTCATAAACCGAAGCAATACACTCAAGCGCATCTTCCCCAATCGCACCAACAACCTTAGGTGTGTTTTTTGTTTTATAAATTAGATTGCCAGGATCAACGCGTTCCGGAGAAAATCCTAAATAAAAATCCTCTCCGCATTTCAAACCTGACCCCTCTTCCAAAATTGGACGTATCAATTCCTCTGTTGTTCCAGGATAAGTCGTTGACTCCAGAACAACCATCGTTCCAGGGGACAAATATTTTGCAATATCTTCCGTAGAAGACCTTACGCAACTCACATCTGGCTGCTGATGCTCATCGAGCGGAGTTGGAACACAGATAGCAATGAAATCAACATCTTTTACGAAAGAAAAATCAGACGTAGCAGAAAGAATCCCATCTTCAACAAGATGCTTTAAATCACTATCTACTACATCGCCAATATAATTTTCCCCGGAATTAACCAAATCAACTTTTGATTCTTGAACATCAAAGCCTATGGTCTTGAAGCCCGCCTTCGCTTTCTCGACAGCAAGCGGAAGACCAACATAGCCAAGACCAATAACTCCACATATTAGTTGTCTAGAGCTAACTTTTTGTAATAACCGTTCTTTTACTTCCATTATTTTCTCTCCCAGTCACCTGCTGCTATTCGAATGTATTTAATTACATCCGCCATTGCAATTTCCATTGAAACATTATTTTGGGCATAGTCTCTAATTCTGCAAATCAGATCTTCTTGCTGCTCTTTTGCGTAGAGTTCATCATGAAACTTAATTAGGCGGTCAATATCTACCGGATCGTCACTGGCTGGAATTTGGTAACAAAAATCAGCTACTCCATTTCGAAAAATATCCATTCCACCAGAAAAGAAAAATGGCAATCCCTTTGCCAAATATTCTCTTGTCTTCAATGCAGAGGACATATTTGCACCAATCCTATGAAGCCCCAACGGGGCCATCGCGATAGAGCACCTATCGGAAATCGAATCCAAAGCCTCCCATGGAACCTCTCCATAAAAGACTACATGATCTTTTAAGCCAAGAGTCTGGATCTGCTTTTTTATTACAGGGGCTTCTCCTCCTCCTATTGCAAAATGAGCAACAACTTTTCGAGCTCCGCCATTTTTATAGTAATTAAACAAGCCCCTTAATAGGCGATCTGTCCCATATCGCCCATCTCCCTTAACAGTATAGGCAGCAAAAAAAATATTGATCTCTTTCAAATTCGACACTGGACGAGTTGGTTTAATTTTATTGAGATCGACACCGTTAAAGAATGTAATGCTAGGTATTCCAAAGATAGTCTCTGGAGGGTCTTCGTGAATTACAGCGATTTTATCAACGACTCCAGAAAGTCGCTCCCTGTATTTTTTATCTTTAAGCCAAGCACAATACAATAATGGGATCTTCATACCCTCATCATATGGGTAATTAGGTAATTCAAAAATTATCCTACATCTAGGATTTCGACGCTTCACTCCCTCTAGAAATCGAACCAGCTCCTTACTCGCGAACCTAGGTTGTCTAATGTACAGATAGGAATCCTCTTTAAATAAGTTCGGATCTGGCCACTGAATTCCGTCAGAAAAAAAAGGTAAACTAGATGTTATTTTGCCAATTAAAGTTTCTGGTTGCCGACAATAAACAAATCGGCAATCCAATCCAGCAGAATTAAATGCGTGAATTTGACCTGCAACTTTCATATCTATTCCGCTCTGGTTGCGAGCTGATGATTCTATATCTCGATAATATAAATAACTACCACTCATACAATCGATTCCCGCCTCACTTTTTGCAGCCACCATGACACTCAAGACCTACTTATTAGTAATACCCAGAATTCTCTTCCATGAATTGAGGCAAGTCTCCTCATTAAGAGCCTGCTGCAGATTACGACTGTTTTTAACCCTATCATTTTTCTGGAAGGTAATAAAATCCTCGAATTCTTGGCTTTCGATATCATTGATGGAAAACATATCACAATGACAGTAATTAGAAAAAAACGACCAAATCGAAGTATCGGGTCTTGCATACACTTTGCATCCAAGCCTGAGCATTAAATTAATATTAAACGTTCCTGCCTGCCTATCCACTCCAATAACAAATACAGAAACCGCTCTAAGCAATCGCTGATACTCTTCCGGCTCGATCCACTCCAATAATGGACGAAACTTATTCCCGAAAACTTGCTTTCCTTTTTCAATTACCTTTTCCTTGTATTTCTCGTCACCATATGAAAGAGGAGCAATGATTTCAATTGGCTCATCTTTGAACTTTCTCAACATTTGCAATGCCTCAACAGTATGATCTTCTTTTAATGCATTATGACCAACCATGATTACAATTGGAGATTTTTGCTTTTCCTCCTCAGCCTGAACTGGAGTTGCTTCAAAATGCCATGGCAACTCAGCAAGAAAATGCTTTTTGGGCAAAAGATAAAATTTCTGGGCTACATAGTAATCGTCCGGAACGAAAGTACAGCATGCTTCCATTTTTGATATCAAACTACGTCTCAAAATAAAAAATGCTTTTCTTTTAATAGGCGTTTTTCCACGCTGCCCATAAAATTCGCCCCCGTGTAATGCAACAGTTGTCTTTTTAAGCAAAGCTCGATGAGTGTACAAAAAAAGACTTAACTCAACATTAAAGAAACCCACTATAATTATCTTGCTACTATTATAAATTTCTTCTTTCAAATCTTTAGACATATTAAAAAAACTCGAGAGGACCAACGCATTCCCCACCCCAAAAGTTTTCGCGCTTTCGCAGCACGGACCGCAGTATAAAAACAACAGCTCTTCTGTAGGCAATTGCCTGTTCAAGAAGTCTACGAGCCTTGTATGATGAGCACCTGTTCCATCAAGGATAAAAATATATTTCGCCATGTGCTATTCTCCTTATCACACAACTTATAGTTAAAGTATCTTACTAGTCGAATCTGCTTAATATCTGTATTATTCCCTTTTTTGCATCATTCTAAAATTAGAATATATTTGATTTACTACCCATCATTATTAGCCGGTTATCTCAATATGGACTATAAAAAACTACTTGAAAACTTTTCTGTTGCAATTATTTCACAAGGCGTAGGCTTCATCCTTAGTGCCATTACCGCATTGATCGTCCCAAAAGTATTAGGAATAACCGAATATGGGTACTGGCAGTTATTTATTTTTTATACAAGCTATACTGGCTTTTTCCATCTTGGACTCAATGATGGTTTTTACCTCTTGAAGAGCGGCCAGACTAGGAACTCACTTGATGAAAGAGACTTAAAATCTCAGTTTTCTTTTTGCGCAGTTCTTCAGCTATGCGTGGCTATAGGAATTGTCATATGCGCAATGCTTTTCCCACTTGAGGAAGAGCGCCAATTTATTATTTGCTTAACGGCAATTTTCCTCATTTTAAACAATACAAGCCTTTTTCTAGGCTTCTCATTCCAGGCCTTGAATGAGACAAAATTATATTCTTACTCTGTAATGATAGATAAAATACTTTTTTTAATCCCTCTTTCGGTATTGCTAGTCTCTGGAAATACTGATTTTAAACCCTACGTTGTTTTTTATGTAGCGTCAAAAACTTGCTCGCTGGTCTACTGCTTAGTAAAAGCAAAAGACCTTTTACGCGAAAAACCTTATACAGCAAGAGAATCAATTAAGCGCTCTTTTATGAGTATAAAAGTCGGAATAGTGCTCATGCTTTCAGGGATTGCCGGATCGCTGATTCTTGGTATAGCTCGTTTTGTTATCGACTACAAATGGGGAATTAATGCTTTTGGGGAAGTCTCGTTAGCTTTATCCATTATGACTTTCTTTCTTGCTTTTATTTCGCAAGCAAGCATGGTTCTTTTCCCTGCGCTTAAACACTCGGAAAAAAAAGAATCGCTAGATATGTATTCTCCCATTAGGGATATCTCCGGTCTGGCGTTTTCCAGTATCTACTTATTCTATTACCCTGTCGCTTTTGTTGTAGGCCTATGGCTTCCTCAATACAGCAACAGCCTAGTATGGCTCGCCATCTTTCTCCCAGCATGCGTGTTCGACGGCAAGATGAATCTTTGCTCAACAACCTACTTTAAGGTAATTAGGAAAGAAAAAATCATGCTAGGAATCAACTTTGGCGCCATGAGTGCAAGCATTTTCTTCTCCCTTTTTGCCGCCTTTGTGATTAATTCAATTACCGCGGTAATTTTTACCGCGGTAATTGCGATAATATTGCGCGCAGTCATCTCGGAAAAATACTTAGAAAGAAGACTACCAAGCAGTCGCGGAAAGCTTGTTTACTCAGAAATTGCTCTCGCAGTTGCATTTATCTGCCTTGTTTACCTAGCCGGAGATAATTATATTGCTGGAGAGACTATCTCTTGTATTCTTTATCTTGCTTTTCTGATTATCAATAAAAGTATTTCGTTCCCATACTTTAAAAAAATACTCACCAGAAAAATAAAGAACTAGATATCGTGCATTTCTTAAAATTATGAATAGCTAGTTATAGATAATAACTCTTGTCCCTTTATAAATATTGTTATACATCCACAATGCTGCAGAATGACTCAATCTGATGCAACCATGGGAAAGACTGTTCCCAAGCTCGCTTTCAGAAGCAAGTATCGAATGGAAGAAATATCCTCCCCATATTTGAGTACACCATATTGCTCTACTGTCAGTTGATAAGGAAGTTCTTTTAAATCCTGTTGTGTAGTAAGAGCCAGTTATCGTTGGAGTAGCCGGAGCACCCGTAACGCAGCTCCAATTGTATATGAGTGACCAATTATAGCTTGACCCAGTAAAAACTCGAACTCGATGATTACCTCGATCTACCATGATTAGATAATTAGTACCACTGGAGTACTGATTTGCCATCTTCTCATATCCTAGATTCTCTAGATACGTTTTTAAAAACCCATTTTCATCCGAGAATGCATTGACTGTCGTTCCAGGTGCCGCAGATCCCTTTAATACAACCGCAACTTCATAAGCCTCCATATTCAAATTTAAACCTTGCGATCCTGCAGGAGCTCCATTTTTTGCCCAACCCATCCAGCCATATGATTGGACATGAGCTCTATAGTAAACGTCAAAGTACTTTGCCAAATCACCAGTCAGACTAATTTTAACCGCCTGAACAGAATTGCCATTTTGAACTTGCTCCCCATCTGTACCAAAATCTGTCCAACCCGTCTTCGCCAAATGTGCCGAATACTGAATGCCTCCAGAAATTGAAGCACTTTCAGCAAACAGCGTAATACCCATCAGTGGCTTTGCCTGCCCTGTTGTACCGGCAGTCTGTCCACAGGAAACTTCAAACCACCCAGAAGAACCTAAAGAAAGGCCTCCACATGACACCGAAACTGGCAAATTTGCCCCATCAATAAATGGAACAGAAGTCGCCCCAGGAGCTTTGCCTCCCCTTTTAACCAAAACTACCTGAATGGCTTCTATCGGAGCCTTACATTGTTGGGTTCCGGAGCTTTCGCCGTTTTTAGCCCAATCCATCCATCCTATTTTCGACACATGAGAACGATAATAAATATCATACTCATCAGCTAACACACCTGTCAGCCGCATTTGCACTGCTTCGATTCGCTTAGCTTCTCCTTCGGTACCCGATACGGCACCGTTCGACTTCCATCCCATCCAGCCATATGACTGAACATGAGTCTGATACTCTATGGCCCCATCAAGTTCAACTTTGGGCATTGACACAGTAATCGCCTCAAGTCTTTTACCTTGCCCCGTCGAACCCAAAGTTAGTGGCTCGGTTAAAAATGGTGAAGCAAAAGCTTGCCATCCAATTGTCTGCATTTGTGCAGAGCCGACCATCGCCGCTTCATAAAACGACAATTCTGATGCATCGTAATCAGTCGGAGTATTACCCTTATCTAAGATCACGATCTCAATAGCTTCAACCCTTTTTGCAAGTCCCTCTGAACCAGCATTTTGCCCATTTTTCGCCCATCCGAGCCATCCATAGCTTTGAATATGAGCGCGATAAAATACATCATATTGTTCAGCGGCCGAACCTGTCAGACTAATTTGAAGCGCCTCTAGTCGCTTCGCTTCTCCCTCTGTACCAGCCACAGCACCATCGGATTGCCATTCCATCCACCCATACGTCTGCGCATGAACCCTATATTCAATTCCTCCATCTTCAATACCAGGAATAGACAACTTTATTGCTTCCAGTCGCTTCCCCTCTTCTATCGTTCCCAGCATTACCGGATCATTTAAGGATACCGAGGCAACCGTCTGCCATCCATATTTCTCTACCTGAGCAGCTGCCAAAAAGTCGCCCTCTGGGGTCTTAGAGGAAGACGCAGTTGGAGCCTTATCTGCTTCGCTTGAATTATTCTGTTTTGAATCCATATCTGATATGGATTTTGCTTCTTGATCAGCTAAAGTTTTATCTTGCTCTTGCTCTATCTCACTAGACAGAGTGAATTCCTCATCTTTAGATTCATCCGGAGCAGCGTTCCCCTCCTTGCCTGCTTGAAGCTCTCCACTTCTCGCATTATTTATTGGATATCCTGTATCTGTCTCATCCGCAAAAGCCGTGAGTGGCATCATCGAAATTGCCAGAATTACAGCGATCGCAGCCGAAATACCTTTTTTAAGTTGAGTTTTAAAAACACCACTCATCATTACCGCCTAAATCCGGTTAGTCTAGACATGAATCACGATTCACGCCAGTGCCAATATCTCTTGACAAGGATTCCTTACCATTCCGAAGACAACATTTGCGCCCAGTAAAATCCAGTCTCTCCAACAGCAATATATCTACAGCTTTCATTCAGAATGTTTGCACGATGACCCGGAGAATTCATCCATGCATTTACAACAGAAAACCCATCACTAAAACCATAGGCAATATTCTCGCCATATACCGGCAAGTCACACCCAACCTCATCGCAGACAGTGAAACAGTCTTCCCCATTTGGTCGCGTATGATCAAAAAGGATCGTTAACTCTTGACTTCTTATCTGCGCGCATTCATGCAGAAGAGAGTTTCCCGTAACCACAGAAAGTCCGTACTGAGAGCGCCAAGCGTTTACGTTATACATCGCCTGCCCTTCTACTGTGCTATACGCCTCTATTGAAGGCGGCATTCCATATGAGGGAGAAGGCTCTCCTTGATCTTTTGGCATTATTACGATTTGTATCTGTTCCAATCTAAAAGCATGGCAACTTGTTCCGGCGCTCTCGCCATTTTTAGCCCATCCGAGCCATCCGTATTTCTGAGTATGAACGCGATAGTACACATCATATTTTTCTGCTTGAGTCCCCGTTAGTTTTATTTGAATTGCCTCTAAACGCAGCCCTCGTCCTTCGGTACCACTTAGCTCTCCGTCTGATACCCAATCTTGCCAACCAATTTTTTGCACATGAGTTCTATATGTGATCCCTACACCATCCAGCCATTCCGTATTTATTCGAATACCCTCCAAACGTTTGGCTTCACCGCTAGTACCACTCAATCCACCGTCCCATGTCCAATCTTGCCATCCGTAACTCTGGACATGCGTCTTGTAATTAACTGCTCCACTCCCATAGGTTCCGTTTAAATATGGAAGCTCAGTAGAACCGGGAGCATCTTCACCCTTTGGTTGGATCCTTATTTCAATCGCTTCAAGCCTATAAGCATATCCAGAGGTTCCAGCAGCAATACCATTGCATGCCCAATCGAGCCAACCATAATGCTGAGCATGGACTCGATAATAAATATCGTAATTTGACGCATTAGATCCTGTTAGAGCGATCTGAATTGCTTCCAATCTTAATGCCTGGCCACTCGTTCCAGACACTTCTCCATCATTAACCGGATCTTGCCAGCCGATTTTTTGCACATGGGTCCTATAAGTAACTCCAAGACCCTCTATTCCACCAACACTAATCCTGATTCCTTCAAGTCTCTTCGCTTCACCAACAGTTCCAGAAGTCGCTCCGTCATTAACCGAATCTTGCCAACCATAAGTCTGAACATGGGTTGAATACGATACCTTAGGAAGTTCCATATACGACCCACTACCCAAACCAGCACTCCGGCTGCTTTTATCTTGGGTGAGAACATCAATGTCCCTTGGCTGAGAGGTAACCGCAGAATCATTAATATCATTGGACTCATCTTCCAAAATACTTGATTCAAACTCAGGAGATGCGTAGTTGTAGCCCGAATCAATTAAGCCATCTGATTGACTCGAGTTTGCAGAGGAGGCGTTATCTACACCATTCTCACGTGGCTCTAAAATTTCATCTTTGCTTCCCTCAGCATTGGATTCCTCCTCTTCGGAATCTACAATATCTTCGCTACCCGAATCAGTATTGTCAGCACTTTCAGATTCCGCCGCAGTATTAGCTGGCACCATCTCATGACTTGAGGTATCCGCAAAAGCGGTTAGAGGCAAAAATGAAACTACTAACACCCCAGCTAAAAAAGTTTTGAATATTCGTTTAACGAAAGAATGAACGCCGTCGAATCCCATACGTTTCCCCTAATAATGAGCAGAATATACGTTTAATCATTATACAAATTCTCCACAAAAATAATGCCGTCCTTTCACAAATTAGAGCAAAAACTCCTTCCCAGGAAATATCCCTCGAAAGGAGTTCACAAGATCGCGCGTTCATGCAGTTTAAATAGAAAGCATTTGGTCCATCATCTGCCTGATCTCTTGCCCATAGTTATTACCGGGAACTGCCCATCTACCATTTAAGTCTTCAAGATTTGGAGCAATTCCTCTTGTCACTAAATTGAATCTAGGATCGACGCATTCATTCACCAATGGCAGGACAGAGGCATACGCTTTTAGGTGCTGCACTTGCGCGCGCAACCCTTCTCTGACATCCCCGAAAGAAGCACCACTAGCTGAAGAACTTACCGCGCCCAAACCACCAAAATTACACTGTTCTGCTTTAACGGAACCACCAAATTGCAACCAGCCCGTTTCTTTCATCGCTTGACAAAAAAGAACTTCAGCACGTACTCCTTCTACCCTCGCCTCTTCATAAACAATTTGACAAAATTCATCTATAGAAGATGCTCCTTTGCTCGCATAAACACCAGAAGGATACTTATGCCCTGTTGAATTGTAGTAATTCACCATCTGATTTACCGTGGTTAAACTAGAACCCATAATTGGAGTACAAGTGTTTTGTTTTTCCATAAAAGCATTATCAGTAGAGCCGGGAGCAGAAGAACCTTTGGGGACTAGCTGAATTTCTATCGCCTCCAAGCGATATGCATACCCTTGGGTACCTGCGCTCTCGCCATTTTTAGCCCAACCCATCCAGCCAAATTGTTGAGCATGAACTCGATAATACACATCGTAGTGATTTGCTACATCTCCTGTCAGTTGAATTTGAATAGCTTCCAAGCGCTTTGCTTCACCAGATGTACCCGACATAACTCCATCGGTTTTCCAACCATCTTCCCATCCATATGTTTGTATATGGGTACGATACTGAACGGAACCCGAATATTCAGGATTAGTTAAATTAACTTTGATTCCCTCTAAACGCTTAGCTTCGCCAGTAGTCCCAGAAATCGCACCATCAAAAACGGAATTTTGCCATCCGTAAGTTTGGACATGAGTCGAGTAAGAAACGCCTGTCTTTGTCTCTTTTTCCATAAAAGCATTATCAGCAGAGCCGGGAGCAGAAGAACCTTTGGGGACTACAACTAATTCTATTGCTTGAGCATCGTAATCATATCCTGTCGATCCGGCGCTTTCGCCGTTTTTAGCCCAGCCAAGCCAGCCAACTTTTGCAGAGTGTATACGATAATAAATATCGTATTTGCTTGCTGCCTCGCCCGTCATTTCCACCTTAACTGCCTGCAAGGCTTGCCCTGTACCCGTAGAACCAGCAGTCGCCCCATCAGAAACCCAATTTTGCCACGCTCCATCAACATTGACCGAATACCTAACCCCACCGCTTTTTAAAGCTTCGTTTTGAAGATTAATTTGAATCGCCTCTAGACCAAACCCTTTACCTGTTGTGCCAGAAACTTTTCCGTCATAAACCTCATTCTCCCAGCCCAAATGAGCTACATGAGATTTTACAGACACCAAGCTCACTGCTTGTGCGTCCGCCGCCCTGCCTAAGCCATAACACTGAGCCAGACCGGTTGCATCTGCCTGGCCTAACTGCTTTCTGAACGAATCTTGAGCAAGCTTTGAGGCATCCGATGCGCGATCGATGAACGCATGCTCAACAATGATTCCTGGGAATCCTGCAAGGCGAGAGTTTCTAATATCACTATAGTAATCAGCAGTACTGCCGTCAGGATACTCACTAGTTGAAGAGTCTTTTACCTTAACGCCTTCCACACCATCTGGATTATCGGTTCGTAACGTCAAGCCCAGCGCTTTAAGCTGCTGAGCTATATGCCCGCCTAGCTGCATTCCTACAGTATGCGTTTCGTAGTTATACGTCGCATCATTAGGAACCCAAACTTCAGATCCGGTTCCTCCTCCCGAATTGATATGAAGGCTCACAAAAACATCTGCTCCAACATTTTTTGCTTTATCAACTCTTTCTTGAAGCCCTAAGTACACATCGGAATCCCTAATCATATATGCACTAACCCCTGTATACGTATTAAGCTCGTCACGCATATATTGGGCAATTGAAAGATTTAAATCTTTTTCTAGAAGACCATTTCCCACTGCACCTGAATCACTACCACCATGGCCAGCATTAATTGCAACGATTAAATAATTATCTTTAGTGCTCTCGACAACAGATCTGGACTCGGTGTTTATATCTGATTTTTCGACTGCTTCGTACGATGAACTTGCAACAGCCATTGCCTTATCTACACTATCATATGCTTCTATTTCATCATTACCATTTAATACCATCGCAGTTGTGTCGCTATTCCCTACAGAACCCATTGCATCTGCAGTCTCGGCATCCACAACATCAAACGAATGACGTTCTTCTTGAGCTAAATTAGTAAAATCAGCCTTGAACCAATCCTTTTGCTCACCAAGTCGATACTCTACAGCGGTTATTTCATAGTTCGAGGTCTCGATTTCGCCACTGCAAGAAATTACAAATCCCATAGAGTTTTCCGCCAAACTATATGCATCAAATGTGAGAGTTTTTTCATCTCCGGCTCTAGTTAGCGTGATCTTCGCTTCTTCAACAGATGCTCCATTGTCCTTTAGCCCAACTGCTATTACCTGATCGTTTCCCTGAGCTACAATCTGTCGATCAACATAAATATACGACAGTACATCATTTGGATTTTTAATAGTAAAATCCAAGTCGTCTTCTTCAATGTTCTCGCTAGCAATTACCGTATCGCCGCTTCCGCCCCCACTCGATAATTCCTGGTCAGACTCTTCTGATTTGAGCGATTCATCCCCTTCGCTGTTTTTTGCCAATTCTTCATCTATTTCCTCGGAATTTGATTTTTGATCCCCTTCATCAGATAGTGCCTGAGAAGGGCTTTCCGATGAATGTGCGGTTTCCTGAAAATCTGCATAAGCAATCCCAGGAGATAAAGAAACGACCAAAAAAATGCTCAATATCCAGGAAATGATTTTCTGAGACCGAGTCAAGCTGAGCATATTACTCCTTAAGATCCACTGATAAAATAACGCCACTTCATATTGGAAAGTACAACTTGCTTTAATTCCCGCCTTTAGAACTCACCAAAGAAGTTAGCTATGCCATACATACGCCATATCAATATATCATTCCAAACTTTATAGCATGAATAAAACTACCCATGCGCTTTAATACAAAGAGAATCCCCACTGCTATACTAAAAAAGTTTGAAAAATAACAACCTTGTAACTAGAAGGAAACAATGTCTATCTCAACATTTTCAGAATGTATTACTGGAGCTGCTAGATCGGCATCAGATTTAGTTGATAAACTTATTTATTCGAAACGCAATAGGCTCATCTTTGCTTTTGTTTTAACTTTCGTAACACTCACCCTCATGACCTTAACTGATAGATACGGCGGCGGGTCTGATGACGACTGGGCCATTTCTCTGGCTCTTAGTGGGAGATTGCCAGATAGTGGACTTTGCCTTTTTGTAAATGCAGCCATTAGTCAAATTACGCTAGCGTTGAATACTGCTTTTCCTGCTCAAAATTGGTTTTTAGTTATCGAATTCATTATTACTGCAACTGCGTTTTTCTCAATTATTTATGGATCGCTTACTTACATGAAGCCACTTTTTGGCTTTCTACTTATTGGAGCAGTGGAGGCATTTGTCCTTCCTGGCTGTACCTATGAAAGTAATTTTACCTTCGTAGCTGGAATCGCATCATTAGCAGGCTTCCTTTTACTAGTCGGAAGTACAAAAACTAACAGCCATTCAGTCATAATTCCTGTCGCAGGAATAATTTTCTGTGTTTTAGGCTTCCTATGGCGAGCGGAAGTACTTCTACTAAGCATTCCATTCTTTGCGGTTGCTCTTGGTTTCATTTTTCTTTCCCGCCAAAACAGAAAATCTAGTATCTCTACTTCATTCAGTCTTTTTTCTGTTGTACAAGCATCCATTCCGTATATTGCTGTAATCGTATTATGCGGATGTTTTTATGCGTATAACCAAGCAGCTTGGCAAGAACCCGAATGGGCAGCTTGGAAAGACTTCAACTCTCCTCGCTCTGAACTGTCTGACTATCCAATGCCTGACTACGAAAAAGTAGCCAATGACCTTACAAACCACGGTTTATCCAAGGACGATTACTTTGCTCCACTTATGTGGATTACCGCAGATACCGAGGTCTATACCACGGAAACAATGGAATACTTATCATCTCTCAGTAGCGCATTGACATTCGATAATTATCTTGCAAATGTTTCCGAATATTTGAGTAACGTTAGCAAGTCTATGCCCTCGCATATTATTCTTGTTGTAGCTTTCGCCGTAATTACGATTCTAGCATCCAGAAAGAAAACTGCTCTACCTCAAATTCTAGTTTCTCTAGGGTTCGCTCTAGTCATATGCTTGTATTTTGCTGCAATAGGACGTCTCCCCGAACGTGTCGAAACATTTATCTGGCTCTATTCACTTTCCGCTATTTTTCTTTCGATTAAACACAATGCTTACGATAACGATCCTAATGGGACTCGAAAAAAACTTACTGAACCTTACAAAACTCGCGAAGTCCTTGCCTCAACTACGGGTCTACTAACTTGGGTTGTCGCGACTCTTTTAGTTCTTATTCTTACTGTGCCAAAATTCAACCCAGCTCTTTTATCTGCCTATTTAAATCAAGATACATTCAGACCGAACGATCCCGCGACAGAATATGCTTCACGAGATGACGGCAAAATTCTTGTTTGGGGTACGGCATCATATTTCGATGTTGAGCATGCATATAGGCTTAAATTCTTACCTTCAGAGGACTTTTTATCGAAAAACCTATTCTTAGGAGGCTGGACAGACCGCGCTCCATACACTATGGCAAACCGCGAACGAGCAAACATGACAAACGTAATTCGTGGACTTGCCGAAAACCCAGATGCTTATTTGATAATTGAAGAACACCGAGAAGGGCATCTCCCAAACCTCGTATTAAGTCTTATCCAAGAACACTACTATCCAAATGCAACTATCGAGAAAGTAGAAAGTTTCAAAGGCAAAGGACCTAAAGACACCTTCAGCGTATGGAAAGTACGCATATAAAATTAAGCCTTCAGCGCTCAAAACACTGAAGGCTTAATTATCAACTAGTTGAATGAATAATAAGTAGGGCTATTTTGAATTAAGAGCTAACTGCTTTTGCTATTTTATCTTTTTATTCAACTGGCGGTTTTCTTGCAAATCCCTCTCGCACCTCGATAAATTCTTTATTCGAATAGACGTACACAGATGGAGGATGCTCAATAAAGAAATTCGGAGTAAAACTCATGGAATAAGCGCCTGCGTTTCGAATAAGAACCATATCCCCTTCCGAAAGCTCGGGCTCATCATAAAGCACGCACATACGGTCACTTTCCATGCAGGTGTATCCACAAAGAACCTGCTCTTTTAACGTTTCGTGCTTTTTAGTAAACAGTTCATGTGCGTATGCAGTCTTTTTCATCTCGTGATCCACATTGATACGGGAAAGCTCACTTACGACAAATCGCTTTCCAAGAACATCCTTCGCATCAATTATCTTTCCCAAATAATACCCAGGGGTGCAAATTACCGCTCCACCGGGCTCAACATATAAATTCACTTTTTTAGGATCGCAGACCGAAATGAGTTCCTTAGAGATCGTTGCAGCATATTCATCATAAGCGCCGATATTTGCTTCTCCTCCCCCATAGAAGCCACCGCCCATATCTACAAATGTGAGCGAATCACTAAGTTGATATTCCGAGATAATTTTTGCAGCATGAGAAGCCAGTACTTGATATACCTTCTGGGATCTACTCAGGGTAGTCACATGCATATGCAGTCCTGCAATTTTCACCCCCACAGCACGAAGTCTTTCAAAAACTTCTCCGAGTTTATTCCCTTCGTAAGAAAAGCCAAATCGGCCCTTATTCTTGCCCGTCAACGTTTCTCCAGGGCAAAACGAATCTAGGTCTATATTGGCACGAACACCAACCTTTATTTCAGCTAACTGAGAGATCCCTTTTTCACCAAGAGAAGAAAGATGTTGCGCCAACTCCTCAAGCCAACGGACCTCACGCTCGGAATCAATATTGACTATCGAACCATGCTTAAGCGCCCAAACGAACCATTCTTTTCCTTTAATAGGGCCATTAAAGATTATTTCTCTAGGCAGATAACCTTCATCCAGTGCAAGCGCATATTCCTCGTCCGAAACAACCTCCGCCATACAATGGCAAGATTTAGCGCACTTTAATATCCACGGAAACGGATTTGTCTTAACCGAATACGCTACACATGAGTTCTTATTCCATGCATTTTGAAGGGCAGTATTAAAATCGTTGAAATTCGCTATTAGACCCTCTTCGTCAAAGATAAAACAAGGCGTATTTAGCTTGTTTAATTTTTCCCAATCCATATGAACTTACTCCTCGTATGCAGAAGACGATCCAAATCGCTCTTCAAAAAAACTCGCAAATCTGTTTAACTGCATTTCTTTCTTGTAATCTTTAAACACCAAATAAGGTGAAGTGAATTCGGGATCATATCCCAAATTATGCTTTGCTTTATCCACATTCATGTAGTAGTTAACACAATCATGCTTTTCCGGACGATAGACCTTTTTGGATTTTGCGTTTTCCGAAGAAAAGACTTCTATAATGCCATCGACTAAATCATCAAGAGAGGTTAGTTTTCCGGTACCCACGTTATATATGCCAGAACAATCCTTAGAAGCAAATAACGCCTTATAAACCATTTGGCAAAAGTCTTTTACATAGATAAGGTCCATGCCTTTTCGAGGATCACCCCATACTTCAAGCTGTTCCCCTGCTTCCGCACGTTGGATCATTACACGATATGAACTTTTTGCTGGTTCCCCATCGTGATAGAGCGTTTTCGACTCAGGCATATAGCAATAAATATTGGGGAGCCTAAAGGCAAAGCAAGCAATTCCGTATTCAGCTTGATAGTTCCAACACAAGTCCTCTGCAGCGCATTTAGTAATCGCATATACCGAATGATCACCCTCTATTGGTAATTTTCTGGGCATATCATCTTGAAGCTCAACCATTTCATCAAAATAGCCCGTATAGTCAGAAATTGTTTGGGTATACATGATTCGGTTGGCATTATGCTCTCTCGCATACTCAAGGACATTAAGCGTTCCCAACACATTTGAGCTTACATATTGATAGGGATCATAACCTTCCATGTATGCAGGCAGGGCACCAGCAAAGTGCACAACTGCATATATTTCTTCATCGGGCAGATTTGCAAAAGAATCTTTGTTCGAAATGTCTACTTGTGCGTAGACAACTCTTCCAGGATATTCAGAATCGAAATATTCCACGGAAGGCTTTCTGCCTGTAGCTATAACTTTCCAATCGCTATCGAGGTAATTTGCCAAGTGATCAACGAAATATAAACCCAAGGTACCCGTTGCACCAAACACCACTATTGTCTTCTTTGATGACATACACTCTACCTTTCGATCTGCTTACCTGCTCAGAAAATTACTCTTCCTTTACCAAGCCCCAACAGACAACCAACTTCACCTATCGTTATTTAACTGCATTAAAATCCAGTTGCATATACACAAATTCCTGCGATGATTAAGCCCAAAGCAAACAGCTTCATTTTTGACATTTTTTCCTTAAAAATTACTACGCCAAAAATTGTGATATAGATATAGCTCGTTGCTTCAAGAATTGGCCCCAACGAAAGTGGCACAACTTTATACGAAATAATCGTCAGAAGAGTTGCAGCTACAAAAATCGTATAAGCAAATATCACAAACGGATTAAGATACTCCTGCAAAGGAGTAGCGTAGGTGCGCATCGCAGCTTTTTTTAATAGCACCTGAGAAATTGCACTAATAAAAACCCCAATTAGATAAATTCCTGAATACACAATCAAAGAATCCATTAGCCCTCATCCTTTGAACCATGTGTTGGCTTTTCCTTTGATTGCCTTCCGTCCTCTATCGAGTACAAAACAATACCTACAATTACCAGAAGAGCTCCACCGATCATTTGAAGATTGATGGATTCACCAAAGATTAAAACACCCCAAATCATGCCCCAAACTACAGTAACCGCTTTATTAGCAAAAGCGACAGTCAAAGGCAATCGTTTGATTATCTGCTGCCAACCAATCGCATATATAAACAAAACTGCCAGCATACCGCCATAAAGCAGAAAAAAAGGGATGCTCAAGACAGGTTGATAAGCAGCATTTTTACTGAAAATCCCCGAAAGCGAATAAAATAGCAGTAACACGTGAAGCGCTACTAGTACCACTGCTTGTTTGTTGATTTTTCTTCTCATTTCAGCTCTTAGCTTGTCGTAAAGGCATCTTGCTGCACTTTAAACTGTTTTACGCGGGAACACCTTTTTTCCTTGGTTATTGAATACACCATAAATCAATGCAGCAAGACCAAGCAATACTGCTGAAACCAAACAGAGAACTGCTCCAGCCGCCAAACCCCAGCCTTGAATAACAAAAATCGGTAAAAAGGTAATCAATGCAATATCAATAAAGGATACAAAGATCCATGCAAACCCGGAATCCTCCAACACTCCTGTCTTGAATTCGGGGTCAGCAATCCTGAGCAGCAATACAGCAATACTCATAACGCCCGTAGACCAACCCCAGATATAGATGCCGCGTTCTACCCAATGATCCCTAAACAAGTGCCGAGAAAAAATAAAAAAGAACAAAAATACTTGAGCGAAACCAATAATGCACAAAACCAGAATGGGCTGCCAATACTGCAACACAACATTAACATTAATAGTAGCCACACCAAAAGCAACTAGATAATCAGTTGCGCAGCTACCCATTCTTGAAACCACGTTGCTATCCACATAGGCATCCATTTTAATAAGTTTCAGAAGAGAAAATAGCAAGACGCCGACTATGAGAGCAATACCATAAATAGGAATAGATACCGCAGGAAAAAGAATCTTTAATCCTTCATTAATCAGGTATGCACCACCAACCGCTACAAGAATAAGCGCCAAATGCCATGCCATTGGGTCAAGCGACATTGGATTAATAGTGTTTTCGCCCATAGGCAAACGTTTACCCTCAGGAACTAAGCCTGTTTTATATTCTTCTGGCATGTCTCCGACCTTTTTTATCTCAGTCGTATAGCCTTTGCGCGCACAATAGTTTATAGCAGCAATACCACTAAATACGCCTCCTAGTAGACCAAAAGTAGCAAACGTCTGCCCAATTGTAATAGCGTCAGCCCAGCCAGCATCTTGGAATACCGCACCCATAGCAGCAGCGGTACCATGACCACCGACAAAACCACCTGGCATCATTATCGCAAACCATGAAATTACATCTGGAAATATGAATGCAAACAAAAACGCTCCGATAAGTAACGCGAGGCCATATTGCATTATTTCTGCAGCACTGTTCAATAGAAAAGTATCTCCTACACTTTTGAACATTTCTCGGAAACCAGCTTTTTCACGTTTTCCTAGATACATAGTGGCGAACAACACTGCAATAAGAATGCCTGCATAATTAGAAGCCTGATCACTTAACGGCAAAACATTAAAGCCATATTTGCCGAGAATCACTCCCAAAAAACCCGCAATAAGAGCTGTAGGAATAAAAAGATTTTGAAACAGCGCTACTCGAGCCCGAATAACCTTTGCCACAACAATTAATGCTGAAATAATGCAAACGTCATATACGAGAGAAAGCGGCGTAAATTCCATCCCAATAGCTCCTCTATGCTTAAATACTTATTTTTATTTCAAATAAATCCAGTAGTTTAATAGCGCATCATTTGATTTTGATAAAGCAAGTTTACCCCGCTTTCATCAAGTACTCTTACTTGATGAAAAAGTTGTTCGGTAATCGCATCTAAAGTGTCCCGATCTGGTGCAGTAATGTAATAGCGAAGTGCATACGGCTTTGCCCCTACACCATGCATAATCCGCTCGCCAGGCAAATAATACCTAAGAATCTCTCGTATGCCATCGCTTTCTTCTGGAGCGATAACTTCGGCTACTTGACCTTCATATCCATGAAAATATAGCCCAGCACTGCAGGATTCAAAAAATGGAGAATGATCAGATAATTTTTCGCGGAGTGCTTGCTGGTCATACACATAATCAATGAGTAATTCCTCTATCGAAAGGCCACTTGCGAGTGTTACTAACTCATGTTCATAGCCGAACAACCTACCAGCACATTCACAAACTTGAATTCCTTTTTCGGAGGTATAGAAAAATTGCATCGAAAGAGGACCTGAGGTCATTCCAACATACGAAGCTACTTTTTTAACGATTTCGCGAGCATCCTCATAAACTGCATTGATTAGCCTACTTGGGTATGCGCATCTACTGACATGAGGAATAGCATTAGGTATTTCAACAGATTTCTCTCTGTCCGCAATACTTAAAACTTGCGGCTCGCCATCAACAAGCCAGGTCATCATATTAAATTCAAAACCATCATTGTATTCTTCCGCCAATATGTAATCAAAATCAGAATAGGAAGCAATTTTGTCAAAATGGTTTTTTATATCATCTAAATTATCAAACTTGTAAATTCCTCGCGAGCCATATCCATTTACCGGTTTCACAACACAGGGAAGTCCTATAGACGAAATATCGCTCTCAAGCGTCTCTTTACGAACAACAACCGAATGCGGCGTATCCACACCCAACTCCGAGAACATTTTCTTCATGAGTGTTTTTTCTCGCAAAACGGAAAATTTTTCAGGAGTACAGTAACAAGGCAATCCTGCTTTTGCGGCAATCTTTACTAAACATTCCGCAAGCAAGTCAGAAAAAGAAGCAATGATGCCATCAGCACCCTCTTCTTTGCACATAGCAGCAATTTTGTCTGTATCGCGGACGTCAATCGTGTAGCTTTTATTTGCTACTTGTTTTGCAGGACCATCTTCATACCCATCACAAACAATGACGTAAATTCCGCGCTTTTGGGCGGTTTTGACCAGTTCTACAAACTCATCCATAGAGCCAAGCACCACTAGACGATGACTCTTCTGTTCGTATGTCATTTCGCTGATCCCTTTCCTATTTATGATCTTTTTGATCCGCTTCGATACTTGTCGTGTTTCCGCCAACAACCTCTCGCTGAACATATTGAGGGGCTTTATTAATTGTCATAAAGAGCCTGCCTAGATATTCGCCTACTAACCCCAAAAACAGTACGATTATTCCTGAACAGACCAACATGGTCACCATCAGAGAACTCCATCCCTGTTGAATCGTTGGATCCGTAATCCGTTGTATAGCCAGAAACAAAGCACCTAATAATCCAAGTCCGCCCAAAACAGCACCTACTACTGCAGCAAAACGCAAAGGAGCCATAGAGAAATTCAGGACGGTTGACCAAAGCCTAATCAAGCTTTTGAGTGTATATCCCGAGACTCCCACTTCACGATCAAAATGTTTTACTGGAATATTTACCATTCGGTTAGTTACTCTGAATAAGAGACCTTGAATATAAACATAAGGACCATCGTATTGCGTGATTTCTTTCGCGATGAAACCACGCATCAACATAAAGTTGCTAGGCTCGATTTCTTTTGGACGCTTTGTTAGTACACGCATGCTCCATACCGTAAATCGCGAGCCAAGCCTTCTCCACCACGATTCGCGATGATCTGGGAAGGTAGCAAAAACTACGTCTGTTTCGTCGGACATCGCATCAAGAAGCTTAATGCACTGAGAAGGATGAGTCTGCATATCGTCGTCCATTAGCATGACTAAATCCCCTGAAACATGGCGCAGACCCGCCATAATTGCACTATGCTGACCGAAATTCCGAGCAAGATTTACTCCGATAACTTTTTCGTCTTCCTCGTGGAGTTTTTTAATCTCGTCAAAGGTGCCATCCGTCGAACCATCATTTGAAAGGACGAACTCGTAGTCATAACCCGCTTTTATAAGCTCATCGCGAGTTAAACGTACTACTTTTCCGATGGTTTTCTCGGAATAGTAGCAAGGAATTACTACTGATACCTTGATAGGGTTTTTGGTATTACTCAATTCAGGATCCATTTCATTGTTACTAGTTTTTAGAAGCCACAAATACGCGCTACAGTGAATTTTTATTTTGTTTGATAAAACTCCAACACTGCATCAATAACGCTATCGCAATCAGCTTTTTTCATGTTGTAATAAAGCGGAAGTCGGACGAGTTTTTCGCTTTCCGCTGTAGTCATTTCATCTACTCCATCAAACCTTCCAAAACGCATACCCGCCGGAGAAGAATGTAATGGAATGTAATGAAATGTTGAAAGAATTTCTCTTTCTTTAAGAAAGGCTATAAAATCTGTTCGTTCCTCTAAACTTTTGCACTTTAGATAGAACATATGAGCGTTATGAGTGCAGTCATTAGGAACGACTGGGAGCATGACTTTGCCCTGTTTTTGTAAAGCTTCAAACGCCTCGTAATATGCATTCCATGTTGCCAAACGATCGTTATTTATTTTGTCAGCAACCTCCAGCTGCCCCCATAGGTAAGCCGCATTCATATCGCTTGGAAGATAGCTACTGCCGTAATCAACCCATGTATATTTATCTACCTGACCTCGGAAAAAACGTGATCGATTCGTGCCTTTTTCGCGAATTATTTCTGCACGGTCGTTATATTCTTCTTTATTAATTATGAGAGCGCCACCTTCTCCCATAGAATAATTTTTCGTCTCATGAAATGAAAAACATCCAAAATCTCCAATGGTACCGAGCGCCTTACCTTTATAAGAACTCATCACGCCCTGCGCTGCATCCTCAACAACCTTTAAGTTGTGACGTTTTGCTATATCCATAATGGTGTCCATTTCACATGCAACGCCCGCGTAATGGACAGGAACGATTACGCGCGTTTTTTCAGTAATAGCGGCTTCTATTTTATTTTCGTCAATATTCATAGTATCCGGGCGAACATCAACAAAAACGAGCTTAGCTCCTACAAGGACAAACGCTGTTGCCGTAGTGGAAAACGTAAAGCTTGGCAGAATTACTTCATCTCCGGGTTGGAGATCGCACAAAATAGCAGCCATTTCGAGAGCCGTTGTCCCGCTAGTTGTCAAAAGGGCTTTTTGGCATGGAAGGTTTTCTTCGAGCCAAGCATGGCATTTTTTCGTGAAACTACCATCGCCGCATATCTTGTGGCTCTTCACTGCCTGCTCTACATACAAGAGCTCCGTTCCGACAAAGGGAGGAACGTTGAATGGAATCATTTTGGATACCTCTATTTTCTAGCTTTCCTTGCGAACTGTACGAAGTCACACTTTCTTTGCGCGATTCAAGACCAAATTCCACAACGGCGAACCCGTTCTCGAACAAGAAACGACGAGGAAATTCGTGCTCATAATTCACTAAAAGTGCAGCAACGGATCGAACGCCTAACACAAGCTTTTCTTATGCTATCTCGCTCAAGCATTCGAAACGACACAGTCCTACACAGTTAAACCATGATAGTCGAATAATCCGAAAAACCATAGAGATAAGAAGTATCGGTTTTTTGTTGGCGCGTCTAAAAAGCCTTTTTGGTTTACAAGTTTTATTGCTTTTAGGCAATCAATAAGAACCCTCTTTTTTAAGTCGCTCCGACACAAACGTTCTCAGAGTAAATCAACTAGGAATCAAAAACACTATTCTTTTGGCTCTTATCCCCTTTATTTGTTGGATTCCTTATTTGCTTATTTACTGGCCTGGATTCATTTTTGGCGACACGCTTTCCTCTCTTGCTTAAGCAACGGGGCTTACTCCCTATAGCAACCATCATCCATTTCTCTATACCAGGTTTATTAAGGTCTGCCTAAAAATAGGCAGTATTTTAGGAATCGGAAACACAGGTGAATGCGTTCTGTATTGCCTAATCCAAATGGGATTTATGGCATATGCCTTCGCTTATTTATCTAGATGGATTACTACCCGCTGCTCGCTAAAAAAACTACTGGGTTCTCATTGCCGTTCTAATCTTTTCTCTTTCGCCCTATATCGCCACTTACTCTATTGCAATGTGGAAAGATCCGTTCTTCTCCACCGCCCTCGTTCTAATAACAGTTTTGTTGATGGATTTTGTCCTGTCGAAAGGAACTATTCTAAAAACCAGCAAAGCATGGCTACCTTGCCTAGCTATTCTGCTTTTAATCGTTATGTTTAGCAGAAATAATGGGATTTATGTAGTTATCTGTACCGAGATCATTTTGCTGGTTTATTGGTTGGTCACCAGAAAAAAGTTCGGGCACAGCTTCACCCATATTGGTAAGTTAACTGGAAGCATTGCATGTACTCTAGCATTATGTCTTGTTGTTACGGGTCCCGTATATAGAGCTTTAGACGTTGCTTCGTCCCCTAAAGTCGAAAGCGTCGGAATTCTACTTAATCAGATGGCACGAGTAGCAGCACTCGATGGCGACATGACGGAAAGCGATAGAGAATATTTAAATTCGATAGTTCCACTAGACGAATATAAAACTCTTTACTCCCCCACATGCACTGACAACCTTAAATGGAGCGCCTCATTCAACAGTGCTGCCTTAGAAGACGATTTCTTTGGGCACTGGCTTTCTTTATTTATCCAAAACCCTCGCGTTTATTTTGAAGCATGGGAACTACAGACTTTCGGTTTTTGGGCGGTCAATCAACCTGACGTTTATGCAAAGCTCAATATAAGTGGTGGAGTACCGCGCAATACCGTTGAGGCATATGCTGCCGATTTGGATGTTTACCAAATTAACGCCGAAAACAAGTTGGGGCACGATTCCTTACGTGATGTGTTTCCGCAAGACAGTCGGTCAATTCCAATAAGCGTCATTTTCTGGTCGGTTGCGTTCTTGTCTATTTGTTTATGTCTTAGCGGGCGAGCTCGCTGGGTTATTGCATTGGTGCCGTCGCTCGCGTTGCTGGGTACACTGATTGTCGCATCGCCTATCTGGTATTGGCCGCGTTATGGCGCAGCTGTTCAGTTCTTGATTCCGTTTTATGTGGCGTTGGTTGTGATGGCTAGATGGGATTTAAATGCTGCCCGCCAAACTCCAATCATTCAGTAACTCGCACAATAATAACGAAGGCTTGGTAGAATTACTGTCATATCACTCTCATTAAAGACCGTTTTGGCGCTTGCCTACAAACCCCAAATTATCAAACCATATGAAGCTTAAAATTCTTAAGCACCACAGAGCAATAATATGACAATGGACAGCTGTATTGAAGAATATGGAAGTAATAAAGAAGATGGATGAAAAATACGTTCTAGAATTTGAAGATTCTCTTGCGATCATGAAAGCTATTTTAGGTGAACGTTTCATTGAATATATATTCCCTGTCGATGATGATGGCAATGTAGCTTTAGACCAAGAAGATCAGAGAATCGATTTTGCGCTACATCAGTTTATACAGGCTTTTATTAACGGGCTATCTTTTAGCCTGAAGGATCCATCTTGTCTTCCATATGCTCAATACTATTCCCAAATAAATCATGGTGGCATACCAGTAGCAGAAACATATAGAAGGCTATTTGGGGGATCTTCTTATCTTTTGCCCAAGACACAGGACTCCTTGGAGATTTTCCTTCGCAAACGGCTTTTATCTTTTTACCCTTCTACGCTGATTAAGCCTCAGCAACAACAGGTTCCGTATTTCGGATTGATCGCTCTGTCATTTACTACAGAGCACGAAAGCCATAAACAATACGAAAAGCTCTTTTATGACGATTCCACCGTTAGAGCTCTTCTCCTACAGCATGGCATTGACCCAGACGATGACAAATCGCGTCAACTAGCATTGGTAAGCTACAACGTTCCTTGTCAGCTTAATTTTTTTCCGTTATTAGTCGAACAGGCAACACTACTCAACTCCGTATACTCTGCTTGGTTAAAAAAGAATAATCCATCGTATATAGATGTAGCCAACGAGCTATCACATTCCCTAAGCATTGCTAGGGCAGTATTACGTGGCGAACAATGCCAAATTCCAGCTATTTTAGTGTTCTCGGGAATAAATGCCAGGGCACTTGAATATGCGCAGATTGACAATGGAATCTTCCGAGATCCAAACCTATTCGAGAAAAACTATTTATTACCTGTAGACTTAAATAATGTTGCTATATTTGAAACGCAGTGCCCTCTATATACTATTCAAATTTCAAGTCAAAGCACCAGAGACGACGCTTCTTGTCTTGATGGTATGACTAAGGCCTTAATGAACGATCCAACTACCCAAAACTTATGGAAGACAGCCGAAAAAATAAGGTTAGCCATTTTGCTCGCTAGCGAAGGGGCTATGAATCCAGTATATTGCGGCAGCTATATTTCAAGCCCCGTCTGCTTATGTTCTCCATCTATCTCTTCACCAGGATTAACAAATCAAGGAAATAGCGAAGAAAACTTCGTCATAAATACCGAACAGTTTCAATACTGGTATGAACTGCTAGAAAAAGTACATTTACCAGAAATTTCTATTGAACGTTTTTTGCGAGCATTTTCTGAACGATCCAATATTGAAGACTCAGTAATTGACCTCTTTATAGCCGTCGAATGCGTTTTTGGAACTAAAACGGAACTACAATTTAAGATCTCCGCGGTTGTCGCTACTATCCTTTTTCCTTACAATGAGGCAAAACGAAAAGAGACTTTTAAAGCCTTCAAAATGCTGTATAACTTACGAAGCGAAATCGTTCATGGCAATTCAGGAAAACGCAATGATGATAGATTCGATAATGTCAATCTTCTTAAAAAGTACGTTCTGAAGCTATTCAAAGCGTTATTAACTGATTTTTCGTGGGTTCTTGAAAGAAAGCCCGAAAAGCGTATCGAAGAGGTTCTTCTAAAAGATTACACGACAAATAATTCACCACAAAATTAGTTATCGGCGGTATTTCTTGGAATGAAATTGTTTTGCTTAACATCGACATAGCGTCCTCTTCTAAAAATATATATTTCTCTATATCATCCGCAAAGTGGAAAGCTTTATGAAGATCAAATGTTTCGATCTGAAGATACCAATTATCCTCTTCGTGATTGCGATCCATAAAATCAAGGCCATGCTCGAAAGTTTTCACAATAGGAAAATCGGACTCGCTTTTTATTTCACTGTGATTTATCCAATCTCGCCGGACATAAGCATCGATCGTTCTTCCGCCCATACGCGACGACAGCTCAACTGACGGCGAAATACAGGGTCCCTAACTTACCCAATCTAAGGATCTCCTTCCTTGCCGCAAATATAACCAAAAGTCGTATACCGCTCGTGAAAACCAATCTGCCATCTTCCCAATAATGATGGCGATCTGAAGCAAGACGAGAATGAATTCCAGCTTCATTTAGCATGACAAGCATAGAGTTTCAATCGGACCCGACTGCAATGAGGAAAAATGTATTTCCCTGCATACAATTCTCGTCATGCCGCCATGCAAGGCATACTGCCAACAAAACAGTTATCGAGCTCTACACATTAAAAAATGCTAAAACAACTTAATAAAAAGCTACTTTTATCACTCAAACAACTCAACGTATAAAATGAATAGAGTGCTATTTTCTAATAAACTTTTTAGGTGAGCATAATGCAAAAAGTCGTTTCTATACCAATTTCAGAACTTCACCTCTGGACAGAAAACCCGCGCGATCCAGTAGATACCACTTTATCTGATGAAGAAATAATCGTCAGAGCAATAAACGACCCTAGCAACAACTGGAATTTAGATAAACTTCTAAGTAATTTTGGGGACCAATACTACTACAATCAATTACCAACCGTTGTTTTAGAAAATAATTCATATGTTGTATATGATGGAAACCGTCGTGTCGCGTTACTAAAATGTATACAATCTTCTGAACTTTTTAGTATCGCCACTGGGAAATTCGCAATATTTGCTCCAAGTTCAAGCATGCTCCACCAAACTGAACTACCATGCAATTTATGCGATAAATCCACTGCTTTAGATATTGTAGAGTCAATGCATAGATCCTCTAATAAATGGGGGAAACTTCAATATGAATGGTTTCTTTATTACCACAGAAATCAAAATAAAGGACCTTTGATGCTCTTGAACGAAGCAGTTCCTCATCTGGTCGAAAACGAACCCCTCTTGAATGAAGAATATGTCGAACAGCGTTTACTAACCAATGCGAACCTTAATTCAATCGGTTTTTCCATCGAAAATGGTGAGCTATATTCAAATCACGATCCCGAAATCGCTATTTCAATCTTAGAAGACATAGCAGATGTTAGACGAAGAAAAATAAGTGACGCAAGACATCTACCCGGAAAACTAAAAGCCGCTTTAGAGCAGTTAAATCCCAGTAGATACAATGACATAAAAACATATTCCTCTTCGGCCAAAAAGATAGCACTGACAGGAGAAAAATCAGTTAAGAAGGCTAAAACAAATAGTTCTTCATCACAATCAGCTAGCAAAAGACGCACACAAACACGAAAGTCTAAGTTGCTATTTAACGGCCCACTTCGTCCTAAAGGAGATTATTCAAATACCATCTACCTAGCAATTGAAGATATTTATTCTTTATACCGGAAAAATGAAACCAAGTATTCAAGATTACTTCCAATATTAGGTTTCTCATTACGTCTTTTTCTGGATATAGTCGCTCGTGAATATTATGAAGAAAATGATCCTGAACAGGCGAATAAAGACGAAGCATATTCATCTTTTCTTAAAGAGGTGGTAAAGCCCGAAATCAAAAGCAATTCGTCGCTTCTTTTGAAAAATGACTACTCTTTAATAGCTGATTGGATCAATGGGTCTGTTTCTTTTGAAGCACTACTTGGTAAATGGGCCCACGGCTCCGCAACCGCTACTTTAGATGCCATAATACGCTGCTCAGAAATAATTGGCTTTATTGTAAGAAACTTCTGGTGGAAAGATTAGCCACATTCTGCTCCTGCTCACTGGCGATCTTTTGTTTAACACCAACAATGCAAGCCGAACAAGCCAATAAGCCCCTTAGAGTTTGCTGAAAATCCGATTATCTCCCTGGTCGGCTAATAATTCACAAAGCACATCTTCCTCATTATTGGTAGATAAACGCCTGAATTATTAAGAGGAAGCTTTTCAATCTAAATTAATTGGTTTACACCATCCATTCATACTCCCACACATAAAACAACTCAAAATCGTATTCCTACTTTCCTTTTCGATCGCTAATATAATATTTAATTTATCTGACTGCTCGATAAAAGATAGCAATACCACCCAATATTAGGATCGAATCGTGAATATTAGACGAGTTGAAGTTGGACAATTTAGAATGCTCCATAACCAATCATTTGAACTGGGTAGTAAACTAACAGCTATCCTTGGACAAAATGGGACTATGAAAACAACCCTACTAGGAATGGTTGGTGAACCGTTTCGCTTTGAAGCGAAGAACCCCGATGGCGAATCTTATAAAGTTATAGGAAATGGACTCTTTCAGCTTAAATTTAGCGATGCATTCAAATTTTCCGATGGCCCAAACGGACTTGAAAGAGCCGGCGACCATAGATGGAATGTTTACATTGATCCATCAATATACCCCGAAGAAGTCTATAGAGCTAGAACTATTCCAAGAACCAACATTGAGAAGAATGACATCCGGACCTGGTCAGGTGAAACCAAAACAAAGGGAAGTAAGCATATTCAATTTCCTTGCATCTACCTTTCATTGAAGCGATTAGTCCCTATAGGCGAAGAACGCAATATTGATCATCAACCTATTGAACTTGCAGAAAAAGAAAGTAAGTGGTTTGAAAAATATCACAAACGAATCTTATTGATCGGCGATGAAATGAAAGAGGCGGAACTGGTTCATTCCCGAAATAAAAACACACTAGGATTTGCAACAAATCGATACGATTCTTTAACTAATTCGGCGGGTCAAGACAATATTGGGAAAATTCTTCTTTCGATCTTGTCTTTCAAACGCCTGAAGGAAAACCTAGGCAAAGATTATAAAGGCGGACTACTTCTCATCGATGAAGTGGATGCCACTCTGTATCCCGCTGCTCAAAAGAAATTAATTGAATTTCTTCTTAAAGAGACTGGAAGCTTAAACCTCCAGGTGGTATTTACGACACATTCCCCAGACACCATAAAAGTCTTATTTGATGAAAAATATTCATCCCAATGCAAAGTTATTTATCTTGAAACGAGAGATGGAGAAACTGACATTTATGAAAATTTGCCCCTCCCAAGGATATTGGCACATTTGAGAGCAGAAGTCGCTTCAGAACACGCTATCAAGATCAAAGTTTTGGCCGAAGATGACTCCACTCGTATGTTTCTTAAAAAATTAATTCCGCCGAAGCTAAGAGGAAAGCTAGATTATGTCAATATTTCTATTGGGCATGGTGAACTCAACAAATTAAGAAAATCAGGCTTTGCAGAAATAGAAAATTCAATATTTGTATTCGATGGAGATGTAAACACCGAAACCAAAAGCTATAAAGCTGAAAATGTACTAGCACTTCCAGGAGGAGATGCTCCAGAAGTAGTACTTTTTAAATTCGTCGATAGCCTCCCCGAGCGAGATAAATTTTGGTCCGATCTACCAGGTGGCTACTCCAAGCAAATTTGCTTAGAAGGATTCGAATCATTCGATGGGAAAAGCGTTGATGAAGCTAAGAAATGGTTTGCTCGCGAAAAGAAGTATTTTGGACCAGGCTGTTCAAAACTTTTAAATAGATGGAAAGAATCGAATAAAGATTTAGTTGAAAAATTTCAGAATAAACTAGTGTCAGCATTTCTGTCTGTAGGCGGTACACTGTAACTATTTATTACCAATCGAACGAATTGGCGAGAAGGGAGGTTTAGATGCCCGCAACTTTTACTCCGTTGCGTTACCCCGGAGGAAAATCATCGTTATACCCATTAGTAACCAAGATTATCAATGAAAGAAATCTGAAAATTCACACGTATATAGAGCCATTTGCAGGGGGAGCAGGCTTAGCCATGAAACTTCTCATAAAGAAGGATGTTAGCGAAATTATTATTAACGATTTAGACCCCGCTATTGCAAGTTTTTGGCAAAATGTCCTCGATTCAAGCGACGATTTAGTTTCTTTCATCAACGATGTAGATATCACTCTTCCAAAGTGGGAAGAACAGCGAAATATATACAGATCCTTAAGAACAAAAGCATTGAAAGAGTATTCTAATGACAAACAAACTAACAACATACACGCACCATTAGATTATTTAACGCGCCAAGAAAGATTCTTGCTAGGTTGTGCGGCATTTTTTCTCAATAGAACCAATCGTTCCGGCATTATGGCAGGTGGCCCAGTTGGAGGGAAACATCAAAATGGAAAATACAAGATAGATGCCAGGTTTAACAAGAGTAATCTTATAAAAAAGATAAAGCAAATAGCATCACTTTCTCATTGCATAAAATCATATAACTACGATGCCAAGCAATTTATCAGTAAGATAATAGTTCCGTTATCAAAAACTCAACCTGCTATCCTGACTTATTTTGATCCACCCTACGTAGATAAAGGACCCGAACTATACCAAAACTCTCTAACAGAGCAAGATCATCGCTTATTATCAGAAATGATCCATCAGTGCCCCGGAAATTGGATTGTCACTTACGATGATTGTGACCTGATTAAAAACTTATACAAAGACCTAAACATAAGTGATCTCACAATAACGTATTGTGCATACAAGACAAAAATGGGAAAAGAAATTCTTGCCCTAAGCGAAGGACTGTCGGCTAAAACGCAGTGTAATGTTTCCGAAGGGAAAATTGTAATCTGAAAGGCAAGATAATTACGCCAAGAGCATTTGTTACTGTAGTAGCCATAATTCATTCCCCCCCTCTAACAGTAGCCCCATTCCATAATCAAAGTTGGTAATTATAATACAATTGTTCATACTAAAATTATTATTGCATCTTCTACTCCTCTAGAAGGAGGGAAACAAACGCATAGCAAACCCTACCGACTAAATCCGTTCTTAGAATCCTACAGGATAGATAAAAACTTACCGAATGTCTCGAGAGCAGCAATTATGGCATCGATATTGTATTGCGAAGGCAATACGTAATGCTCTTTCTCTAGCAGCGATTGTATTAACCGAGCTATTTCTAAAAACTCATCTTCGGGATACAAATAACTAGTATTCTTAATTCCCAAATCTTCTAACCATTCCTTTTCGGATCCAGATAAGCCGAATTTATAAATAAATCTATTACTGAGATTGAGTTCTGCGAGCTTAATATCTTTTCAAGAAGAAAACCCTGATCCTACTAGGTATCTTTCCTGAAAAAAAGGGACGTTTTGCGTTTGGAGGCATTAAATTTAAGAGTCGCATTAAATACAACTCACCCTCAGCGTCAAATGTAATGGGTCCGCAAGCATACGGCATACCAATCGCATAGACAACAGGCTGCGCACCTAGATCTGCTTCCGCCCAGGTAAACATACAAGCATTTCGCAAAGATTGTGTTATATCAATTAAAGGAGTGGGACAGACTCCATAATGTTGCAAAATATCCTACTGCATAATTTTGCGACGCTGCAAAATCTTGAAAACAGGTCCAGAAAATGATCAATCTTTGGTATATTGGACCAGCAACTCGCAAGCCCTATTCAGTATATTAAAATTGTTATTTATTTGCTGTATCGCCATCTTGCTAGAGCCAGATCCAAAATCTCCTCTGTAAATACTAGGCAAGATTGATTACTTGCTATTATCAACATCAACTTTATATTCTCTATTTTTACCACGATAGTAAGGAACCAGTTTTGGGTTCATAATGGCTATACTTGCCGTTAATTCAACCAACTTGCTATAAGTTTCTATTTGATACGGATCAGCTGAGGCAATGACATTATTATCTACTCGACTAGAATGGATGGCTCGTTTCAGCTCTTCCGGTAAATGCAAACCTGTTAGCGCCTTCATCACACAACAGCCCCTTATTGCCCTTTATTTTATAAGTTTTAATTTAACAATATCTTGTATTACCAGATCAAGAACACAAAACTTATTCCGACTTAATTAGCTAAAACATAAATCGTAAGAAATCGAACAAGAAGTAAAAAATCAAAGCAAAACACATTACATAACTTCTTAAAGTTGAAATACCTAGAAATGGGATTATATTCGTTAGCCCAAAAACGATCCCTGGGGCTTCTACGCTTAATCATGTCGCACCTGGTGTTATATCACAATATTGCCGGTACTGAATCACAATCTTCGGCAGCGCTCAAACACGTAAATGCTCAGTAAAACTGACTGGTGAGCTCTAGTTACTTGTCTTCAAAAGGATCCTCGTATTCTTTAACACTCAACTTATCTAGTGCAATATTTTTTGCTTCTTGTTCTCTAATGTATTTGGCTATTGTTTTCTCGTTTAAACCTACCGTAGATATGCAATATCCCACCGCCCAAAACTTTTTATTGCCGTATTTGTATTTCAGGTTCGCATGACGATCGAATATCATAAGCGAGCTTTTACCTTTCAGATATCCCATTACTTGAGCAACGCTGTATTTAGGAGGAATCGCCACCAGCATATGCACATGGTCTGGCATGAGGTGACCTTCTATGATTTCTATACCCTTGTATGAGCAGAGTCTTTTCAGTATTACCCCAATATCTTTTCTTAGTTTGTTATAGATGACTTTACGCCTATATTTAGGGGTAAACACGATATGATACTTGCACATCGATTTTGTATGCGAAAGACTATGGGCTTTTCGCGCCATATAAATCACTCTCTTCGATCCGAAATATTGACGGCCTAAACAATCGTCACTATCCAGTGTGAGGGCGGTAATGTAGCGCAAATTGTTTTCCATCCGTATAGCGAATGGCTTATTGTTTCGGACGCTTTGCGTCCTCAACAGGCTGAAGGCTTCACTCACAATCACTCGTAATTGTCACTGATAGTTACAAATGATAGAGGCAATTTTGTAAGTGACAATAAAAGAAATGCGAGAAACAGCGAAAAAGAGAAAAGCTATATACAGGTCAACTAGTAAATCTCTTCTCTTACATTTTTCTCTCGTCTATCACTCACACTCACTCGCAATTGTTAGTGAGTGTGAGTGACGATTGTAAGTGACGAGATTCCATAAATTATCAATGCCGATATAAATAAGAACCAAGATCTTAACTATATTATTTAGCGAAAAGGATGATCGAAAGAAGCAAACCACGGCCGAGCTAGAATTAAGCTACATCTCCACTAGCCTATAGTCATCAATATCTTGTCGTACATGGACAATGCACCAGATCATCAAAGTTTCTTCATCGTGCGTATAAAAATTCGATAGTTTCCTCCCAGATAAGTTCTGTAACCTCGTACTTCTAAAGCGCTATCTCCAAATTGCTTACCTAAATCCGGCATTTCACAAAGCAAATCTACCGCATTCATAATCTGGGCATATACGTTCTTCGCTGCTTTAGACGATCCTTTAACCTCACCTATATCAAATCCCAATAGACTCGTCATACTCTTTGCAAGCACGGATCCAATTGTCTTTTTCTTCTTTGATAATTTGGATCATGTCGTTGTATGCCGTCTTTGAAATTACCTCTTTGCCAAGTAAAAATTTGTAGAACTTTTTAAAACTCGCAATATTTGACTTTATCTGCGAAGGTGATGACCACATGTTACTAGTCCAATAGCAGTTTTGCACGTTCATGAATCAAATTTTCAAGTTTTTTCAAGCGCCAACTTGGCCAGTTATAGCGTGGATGCTTCTTGAATGAAAATTCCAGCAACCCACGCACTTTCTCTTTCTGTTTTCTCCCCATGCTCTGCTTTGCTCGGCCTATAAAGTCATCATAAGTACGAGGTAGAAGCGCCTGAACGTAGGTCTGAAATTCCTCTTCATTTTCAAAATCACTCTCCAGCGCAGAATATAGAAGAGACATACCATGGTCAAACAAAGGCGCTGGTGAAACTATTTCGTTTAGTTTGTTGTCTACCAAAAAACCAAAATTTCCGAAATGACGATCGGTATTCAAAATAATCGCATCGAGCACTAGCATGTCCGAAAAAGCTTCCTCGAATTCATCACCAAGATCCTTGCAATACTGTTCGACAGCATCTATTCCGCCCGAATTGATTAAGCGCCCTGCACTAATAAAACCATAACGCTTACTAGTAAAAAGCTCGCATTTTGAACAGAAATGACCCTTCCAAAGCGTTGGAACATAAGGGACACAGTTTACCCCCATCGCAGTCGCAACCTGAGAAGCATAGTACTCCGCATAGGGCTCATTTCCAGAATTGGCAAATCCTACTGATCCTTCTTTAAATAGGTAAACTTTCCCATTTATACGACGCCAACATTTTGCAAGAGCGCCATTTGTAGTAAGTTCCGGAGTCGATGCGAACACCGAAGGTACTTTACTGCCAACCCCCGTGAAAGCAATGTGCCCCAGGGTATTACTAAATCGATTATCGTAAAGATTGCGCTTATCAAAAGTGGACGCATCATTTTCGCGTACCACCCAGTAACAATCGTTAAGAGAAAGCCCTCGACATATCGCAATAATTCCAGGAATATCTCGCTCCGACAAACCAAGCTTTGCTAAAAAACTCTTCACATAGGCTCTATTTGAAGGAATAGCTCGTTGCGAAAGCCAGCGTTTCAAGGACTCTTCAAGACAGTCTAGCGAATGAGCGGGATTTTTTTTCGAGTTTATGCCGTCTGAAATATGCCAATCCAATGGCAATAAAGAAACAACATCATCGTAAAGGCGAAATATCTTCACCTGTAACGTGCTATTTTCCCGTTTCATCTCAAAATCAAGCAATGGTGTATCGAATAATTTTAATGTGAACACAACACTCACCTTCGCTATTCGCTACTTCTTGCATAAGGGACTGATATTCTTCATTGACGCACAAAAGAATATGTAAACATTATGCACGACAAAGCAATTGACGAAGCGATTATTAACTCAGTATCCATATCAATTTACTTGCTCAAACCCACATCAGCCACAACCGTATCGGCCACAGCTACATCAACACTTGACTTCAGGTTTGCTTCCGTACCTTACTCGCCCGCTAATCCCGTACCTTACTCGCCCGCTAAATCTCGCTTTGATCGCAGCACGGGAATATCGTCCAGATCTTCGCCATGCCAGCAACGAATGGCACCCTTTTCTTCCAGTGCAGAAATCTCCTCAGCAGAATATCCCTTATCGCGCAAGAAGCGCTCAGTATGATATCCAACAGGCTTGCCAAGTACCAACGGCGGATCGCCATAACTACCGAAACGAAGCGGTGCAGTATTGAAAACGCGCGGTCCAAAATCTTTGCTCTCGTATCGACGTAACGCATCGTTGTCGTACGCCTCTTCATCAGCCAAAATATCGTCGTAATCAAACAACTTCTGATGAGGAACCTCTTGCTCTAGCATGATACGATCCCACTCATCGTAATCTTTTCGTGCATATCCTTCGCCGATTTTAGAAACCACATATTCCTGCAGCCCATGCTCTGCCATTGCTGCAAGAGTCGTGATCCGATCATCCTCAATCAGCTCATCCAACCCCAGCATTTGCATCATGGATGCAAAGTAGCGATTGTAATCTGGCAAACAGATCAAAAACCATACGCCATCCCTAGACTGATACGTGTTGTTGAAAGGATTGTTCGCCCTCGCGCGGCTTCCAGGATATTGCGCGCCGAACTGACGCGACTGGATACCATGCGAATGGCCCCACAGCGCCACGTGATACAGATTCGTCGTCACCTTATTACCCAAGCCGGTGCGCGTACGATCAAACAGCGCCGCCACAATACCACCAGCGAATATTGCCGCTGCATTAAAATCGCCGAAACCTTGAGGCGCTGTCGCAGGCGATTCTCCTGCCTGGCGAAATACCGCATTCACACCACCGCGCGATCCCCAACAGACCGCATCGTATCCTGGTTCGTCGCGCATCTCGCCGAATTCGCCATAACCGCGCATCTGAGCCCAAATAAGACGAGGGAACTTTTCGTGCAACGTTTCGTAATCCAGACCCATACGCTTTAACGCCTTGTCACGCACGCCATTCACAAACACGTCCGCAGTCGAAAGCAGATCCATAAAGATTGCCATGCCCTCTTCGGTTTTCAGATTTAAGCTGATCCAATCTTTGTTGGCATTTACGTTTTCGTAGGTAGGGTCGCATTCTTCAGTACGTTTGCCACCGAATCCATAGCATTGCGTACGCTGCGGATCGCCTGCGGGATTTTCGACCTTGATAACCTCGGCGCCCATTTCCCCTAGGCACCGTACCGCAGCAGGAGCTGCCACCCATTCCGCCAGCTCGACAACGCGAACACCCGACAGAGGACCAAATCCCTCGAATTCTTTCGATGCATACATGGCTTCCCCTCTTCCTTGAACAAAACCTCAAATTCAATTTCGCGTAAAGGCTGCAACAGCTGAAACTGAATGCAGTCAAGTTGCAGCAGGCTGAAACAGCCGCAAGCACAACCAAGGCTGAAACCGCAGCGAAGGCCACAGGCACACCAAAACCGCACGCAACCAAGGTTGCAACCGCTGCCGCAACCTCGCTTATCCCCGTTATCACTAAGCGATATTGCTTAGGTCTTATTTTGGCGTATTTTATCTGCAGTTTTAAATGTTTTTAAAAAGAGATTCATTCATACAAGAAAGAGAAAGCGTTGCCTATTCAAAAGCAGTAGCCATGCGTTAGTCGCATTAGCCCCGCCTTAACGGTTTTCGCTAACGCCACCTCAACAGACCTCGCATTAGCGCTGCCTCAATAGGCCGCACGCTACTCACCTTAATATTGTCGCCCCGACAGAACGCCCAACAAATCGGCCAGAACGCCCGATAAACCGACGCCAAAACACCAACACTCAATTTCAGCTATTCTTGTCTCGACGGCATCAATCTAATTCAGCTATTCTTGTCTCGACGGCATCAATCTGAGGTTGAATCTTGGCAGTAGCAGTTTCAACTTGTGTTTTAATCTGACTCAGTTTTTTCTCAACTTCTTTGAGCTGCTCGTTTACCTCTGCGCGCTTAAAGAATTTATAGGGCTTCAACTCCGCTAACTGCTTTTGCAGTTCATCATATTGCTGCTGATACAGTTTTTCGTTCGACATACCCACCACATCTGCTAGCTGCTTGCGCAAAGTTGAAAGCTCATCCTGCAGAAGCTCTTTTTCCTCTGCCGCTGAAATCTCCCCTGACTCTACCCGAGCACGGTATGCTCCCATGCGCTCCTCTAGTTCCTTTTTCGCAGAGGCAAGTCGACCTGCTTCTCGCTCCATTTCCTTTTCAGCGCGCGATGCGAGGGCCTTTCTGAAAGTTTCGCCATAAGGCTCTTTGTGATTGAACGTAGCGTACGAAGTGTACACAAGTCTATCGTTTGGCATGATTCCCATTTTAGAGCGCGTACAAATATTGCTACACAGCGTGACTTCACTCTCAATAAGGCCTGGAGTTAGATAGGGAATTTCAGCTAACAAACGCTTCCAATCCATCATTATTTGATGAGTCTGCTTTGCTCCCTGATATGAAGGCATCATTAAAGCAGCTTCGAGCCGCAATGAAATTTGGCGCTTACGCGCTGTGTATATATCTGCTGCAAGATCGTATTTTTCTTCTTCTGGCGCAAGACCCAGAGCGTGCTTGATGCTTCGCAAAATATAATCAGTATCAAAACCGTACAGTTTTGAATCCCACCCGCCGAATTTTCCGAGCAGTTCCCATGCGCCTCTGTTCTCGGGCTCAATTTCCAAGATCTTATTACATAACTCAATAACAGTCTTTGAGTCGTCGCTTTCGTAAGCCTCGTTTGCCGTAATAAGAAGCGCCGAAGTTTCCGTGGCACCCTGTGCTTTTTCTTTAGAATCCCTCTCTGAGGACTCAATCATTTCACCTGTTGAACTTTGATTTTCTTGCATCATAGTATCCTGCCCCATACACAACGAGATAAAGCTTAGACAAGGCATATTCTTTAGTAAAACAGCCGTCGTAAGCACCCTCGGCCCCTCAATAATCAGGGTGTTTTCCCTCTAGCAATAAGCGGTAAAACCAGAATTTTTCCTGGATATGCATACACCTTTTCATAAGTTTAGTCTTAGCCTCGACCATTCATTCTTGCGAAAAATGTTCTTTACTTATTCAGTATTGGTATAAGAGCTACTGCTTTGTCACACTAAAATTAAAGTAACTATTATTGAAGATTCTTATAACTGTCGTTTATATAACTGAATACCTTGTCCCCCATAACGATTGAGATGTTTTGCCATGGAAATGCAACAATTTCAAAATTTTTACGTCATCGCTCAATGCGAAAGTCTCACAAAAGCGGCCCAGCGACTTCACACTTCTCAGCCAAGTTTGTCTCGCAGTCTGCACTCCCTAGAAGACGAATTGGGTGCTCCGCTTTTTGATCGCGTTGGTCGCAATATTGTTTTAAACGACACAGGACGCTTTGCACTTACCAAGGTTCTTAACGTGCTGAATTCTGCAGAATCGATCAAGCTCGATGTTTCAGAATTTATCCAAAGTAAGAATTTCTCCGTGGATATCTATTCGCCTGTTCCCATGGGCTGCTTCGAAGAGATCATCATTGGGTTTAAGGAAGAATACCCTAATGTCCGCCTCCGTATGGCTTCTTGGCATTCCGAAAAACTTAAGAATGTTCAACCTGACATCACTTTTTTCGCGAGCCCTCATACGCATAAAGAGCACAATTATCTCCTCCTTGGCGAAGAAGAGGTCTGCGTTGCAGTGGCTAAAACGAATCCACTTGCAAAGTACGAATCTATTCCTTTAATCGCGCTGTCGAATGCAGCATTCGTAAGTACATTATTCGACTCTCCGTTTTACAAGATAATCTCCGAAATGTTCAATCAGGCAGGATTCGAGCCCAATACCGTAATCGAAGATCAGGATTACAACCGCGTTATGTCTTTTGTTGCGCATGATTTTGGCATTGCCCTAGCACCTTCTATTACTTGGCTCGGAAGATGGAGTGATCAAATCGCTACCATCCCTCTGAGCGACATCCATCGCAAACGCTACCTCTATCTCAAATGGCCCGAAAACAGCGTTATGGGATGGGCAACCCTTCGTTTTAGAGACTACGTTGTTAAACACTTCAATGAAAAGTATGGATTTACTTGCGGCGTTACTGCGCCTACCTCGCCATCCACAAAAAAACAAAACCGAAAGTGATTAATTTCTTCTCTGTGCGTATAACACCAGGTGAACTATGGAAACACTTTATTAAAGCCCCTCTCATACTTTATAAGAGACGGGCTTTTTTCGTTTTAAGATAGAAACAGAAAATGGTATTCGAATACAAAGATGGCAGTTGGCTACCTTTAGCGCAGAGCTCCGTTTAGCATGAGCGATATCGCGCACCGTACTCGAAGAGCTTTGTTTAACAAGAATTAGTCAACCCTGCACTGATTAATAATTCACCATCTCCCTTTATCCCCCTTCATTTATACCAGGCTAGCCCCTCTCTCTTTTCTTTTTAGCTAGCCTGGTATTTTAATGCTTCGTTTATCCCCCCATGCGCTTAGCAAAGGGTATATTGTAAGGGCACATTAATACAGACATTCCGCGCTCTCAACAGGCTGAAGCCATGAAGAACTGAACTGAAATTGATCCAAAACAAAAGCACGTTTAAACCAATCCAAATGAAAGCGTACTGGGGTTGACCCAATACCGAAATGCGCGGAGAGCAATCCAAAACGGAAAGAGCTACACCTGAAGTCAATCCCTAAAAACGAAGAACTGCGCTGGAACAATTCCAACGCAGTTCTTTTAGAGAGAGAAAAGCCGTAGTACAAAACTTGTTGTTCAAACGCTACTTTTGTTGCAACCTGCCATTTGATTGATTCATCTCAACCTCGTGTAACAGGCTGCAACTAAGTTACGCTTTCACTATTTATGACTCAGTCGTCTTCTGGAGCTCAGCTACCAAAGTGTCGGAAAGACCGTCAGTCTGACCAGAGATGTCAGTGTAGAGAGCCTGAACCTGCTCGTTAGCAAGAATGCCATCGAAGAAGGACTGGTCATACTCGATAACTTCCATACCGCCATCGGTCAGAGTCTGAAGCTGCTGATCCTGCATTTCGAGCATCTTAGGCTTCATTACGTCGAGAGCCTGAGAGATAGCCTGGGTCAAAGCTTCCTGATAAGCAGGATCCAAGGAGTCCCAAGCTTCCTTGTTGATGCTGATGTTGTTTGCGTACAGAATGTGGTTGGTCATTGCCAAGTAATCCTGAACTTCCTGAAGGCTGGAACCAGCGCAGGTGTCAATAGCATTTTCCTGAGCATCTACGGTGCCATTCTGAAGTGCGAAGTAAACTTCAGCCCATGCCAATGGGGTAGGCTCTGCACCAATGGCCTGCCAGAATGCCATATGGTTAGAGTTCTCCATGGTACGAATCTGCAAAGCGCTGAAGTCTTCAATGGTGTTCAGAGCCTTGTTAGAGGTGGTCTCACGGAAAGTACCATTCTGAAGGAAGCCTAAGTTGTGAAGACCAGCTTCCTCGAAGGATGCCTGCAAGCCCTGAGTAAATTCATTGTCGCCGTTGAGTACGGATTCGATCTGATCGGCACTATAAGTAGAGAATGCCATTGGGAGGTCAAATACTGCCATGTCGGGCACGAATGAAACCATAGGTGCAGGCTGGCAGATTACCATCTGAATGTCGTTAGACTGTTCCTGGCGGATAAGGTCGGTGTCGCCACCAAGCTCACCAGTTCCATGATAATCGATAGTCAACTTACCACCAGTAATTTCATTTGCCTGGTTAGCAATTTCCTGACCCAAAAGGTTACCAGCAGAATCTGCTGCAGTAGAGTCAGCAAGAATCAAAGTTACAGGCTCAAGGTCAGCATACGCATCGTTGCCGCCCGATGAGCTGTCGGAAGAGCTGTCACCACTGCAGCCCGTTAGGCCCATTGCCAAAACGAGAGCAAGTGCTGATACACCGATAAAAGCTAGAAACTTATTCAAAGCTTTTGAGTGTGTTTTTGCTTTCATTCCCCTCAATCTCCTTCCAAAATTTTTTACCAAATAGAGCGTTTTGTACTTAGCCCAGATAAATCTTTTTCAATATCCGTGGTGCTCAAGATGCTTAGCTCGGGCACCACGGAGTTCAAAATCACCCTTGAACAACTACTGACCCAGATACAGGAACGTCGAGAACCAAGGAACGTACACGATAAGTACCAAAGCAACCAAGAACGAAATAATGAACGGGATAGCCTTGGCAGCGATATCCATTGGCTTTTCGCCAGACAGGTTCGACACAACAAACAGATTGAGTCCGAATGGTGGTGTTGCCAAACCAATTGCCAAACAACAAACCAGGATTACACCAAAGTGAACCGGGTCGACTCCCAAAGCCTCCATTGCAGGCAACAGGATAGGAGCCAAAATAATGATTGCGGGACCCGTGTCCATAACCATACCAAGGATAAGGAACAGGATCATACAGAAGGTCAACGCAATCCAAGCTTCACCGAAGGTAGAAGTGATGAAGTTGGTAATCGCAGCAGATGCGCCGGTAAGAGAAAGAACACGACCAAATGCTGTTGCGAATGCCAGTACGAATGCCAAACCGCCATACGTACGAACAGCCGTTACCATGATGCCCCAGATGTCTTTAAGTTTAATTGTCTTGTAAACCCAAAGAGAAACAATCAAAGCATAGAATACGCTGATACATGCAGCTTCGGTAGGAGTTACAAAGCCTGCATAAATACCGCCCAAAACGATAATAGGGCAAAGCAGTGCTGGGAAACTATCGATGAACAGGTGTCCAAGACCCATGTCATGCAGTTCCTTCATGGAAGTATTAATGCGATCGCGATCTTCGCCTTGACGCTTGCAGTGAATTACGCAGTAAATCATCAGAACAAGACCGATGAGAATACCGGGAAGAATACCACCTAAGAACAAGCTGCCAGTGGAAACGCCCGTTGCGAGAGAATAAAGAACGAATGGAATAGACGGCGGGATAATTACGCCCAAGCTACCAGCTACTACAATCAAGCCAGAACTCCACTTACGTTCGTATCCCAAGCTAACTAAGAACGGAATACACATAGAGCCTACTGCTGCTGCAGTTGCAGGACCAGAACCTGAAATAGCACCGTAGAACAAGCAGGTAATAACAACTGCACAAGGTACACCACCAGGGAAGCGGCCTACAAAGTATGCAAAGAAGTTAAACAGTTTCTGAGAAATGCCACCTTCGGCCATAATAATGCCGCCAAAGATGAACAAAGGTACTGCCAAAATAGGCGTTGAGTTAGCACCGGAAAATGCGTTGGTTACTAACTGAGTAACATTGCCGCCAACACCCGTAATCCAAATAGGAGCTAAGGAGCCCGCGATCATCGCAACAGCAATTGGTACGGAGAATGCGAGGACGACAAGAAATACTACAAATACAAGAATTGCCGGCATTATTCATCTCCCTCCTTGCTCATAGCTTTAATTGCGCTTGTATCAAAATTGCCTGATTCGAGCTCGAATTCAGTCTGCTCTTCAATAGTGCTCTTAGGTTTAACATTGATGTGCTTGATATGGATAACAAACATTTCGACACTGCGTAGCGCACCAAGAATAAAGCCAACGAGAACGATGAGATACATAATCCACATAGGGAGAAGCATTGCGGGAGAGGTCTCTCCGCTCTCTACAATACGCATCAAAACGGTTACTGCCGCGTTGGTAAGAACAGCCATCATCACGAACGTAATAACATCAACAATTACGTTGATGATGTTACGAACTTTCCATGGCATGATGTCCACGAGAGCAGTAACTCTCAACATCGTTTCTGTACGGATGGTGTAAGGCAGCGAAAGGAACACAGTAGCTATCCATAGGAAGCGCATGAGTTCTTCTGGCCACGTTAAGACTGGAAATGCGGGCACGTTTCGACAAATAACCTGTATTAAACAGACACATGAAATAAGAACAAGGAAAACAATAAGAATGAATTCCTCAAAGTGCTCGTCTAACCACTTAATGACTTTCATCCGTTTTTTCACCTCCAATTCATTGATGGACAAAATTGAAGGTAATGGCGCATCAGACACCTTGAAAAACTCACCCTGCTAAAAATCCCCTAGGCAAATTTTTCGGCTTAGGTCTTCCCTCCATGCCACAGCGATGACTTAACCCTTCTGGAATAATCTGGTGCGCCATTCCCTCTCTACAACGCGCACCGCTGTAACCTCGCTTTTTAGTATAATTTCGCGTCTGGTCTGGGATTCCTCCAAAAAAAGGGAGTCCTTTATTCATGGGTTGCATAAGTTATGCATTACTTATGGATATATAACAAAAATGGTATAAGAACATGTTCAATAAACGCTTTTCGTATGGTTCTATGAGGTAGATTCATAGGTTGGTTTCTCTCTCATGCATTGCGTTAATCGACGTCCTATCTCATTGAGCTCAATGACATTGAGTTCGATGAAACCAAGCTGGAAAATTATGGAAGGCCTTTGCTCAAAGACGAAGTTTCGTAGATGAAAAACCAAGCAAAGCAGGCGCACAAGCTTTCGTGAGTAGTCGGACTTTAGCTCGACACGAACTTCCAAAGATATGCGAATATTCACGGACAGATGAACTTTCAGACGTACAAAGTTTACAGTTTAACGAAGATAGGTGGACGGGCTTTCTGCGAAGTTTCGTAGTTAGACGAAGTTTCTCGTAAACGAAAAAAGGACGTAGCCAAGCAAAGCTCAGCTACGTCCGAAAACCCTATTTACACTAATTTACTTCCACGATTCCATGCCGCTTCCGTAATCCCATGTTACTTTCGCGACTCCATGATTTCCGCCAGGCCTTGCACGCGAGTCTCAAACTGCGCCTGACTAAATACTCGAGGATCAGCTTGGTCGGCATCAAAAGTGGTGTATGGCAGACCACGCGACTGCTCTAGCTGACGCTGCATTTCAAACATGATGCCAACCCAAGGTTTGCAGCTACGCATCACGTTGCACAAAACTCCGTCGCAATGATAATCATCAATCAGCCCTAAACGATAATCTCGTCCGAGTTCGATACCTGTCGCATTGTTGGTTTTCGCGTAGGCTTCACATAAGGTATAGAGATCGTTAAAGGTAACTCCATAGTTTCCGCAATAAGGCGTGCCCACCAAATTGATACCATTTTCCGCAAGTGTCTCCGAATTGCTTCGCAGATAAGGCCAACAGCACAGACCATCAAATAGGATGCGATATTTTTCTTCTCCCTTAAAAGTGCTCTCACCTGATATGATTTTTTCTTTCAGTTCTTCTATATACATACGAAGCACTTCAGTGGTTTCTTTCCGACCGCGCGCGATTACCATCAACGCCATAAAGTTGTACGCATCAAAGCCACTCACAGGCGAAGGGACTGTTTTTCCCATCAGATCCAACGCCTCTTGAAACAAGCGACCATTTTCGGCGGAAATTTCCATAACCTCTTGGAATTTATCGTAATCAAATGATTTTCCGCTTATTTCTTCGAGCTGCTCAACAATACCCTGCACCTGCTTTTTCATATAGGTGATCTTACTTTTCTTGTAATACCCATCGGTGTTGTAGGGGACATCAAACATGATGAAAGGAATATCGAGCTTCCAAGCTAAATTCTCATACCATTTAATTACAGTGGTACAAATGTTATTGCCAACGCACAAGAAATCAGGCTCCGGGATATCTAGCCCAAACCCAAAATCTTCCTCGCGCTCGATAAACCCTAAATTGATGCGCGCGTAGGAACAAAGGTCCATGGAATAACCAAGACCTTCGGCTTTTTCGCAAAAGGGAATCGCGCCTTTATGAGCCGCAACTGCCGCCGCGTGATTTTCGGGATAAATAACATTGAGATCGAAAACTTCGAATAGCTCTTTTATGAAGTTTGAGGTGGAATCCCCTACTGGTTTTCCCGCCGCTTTTGCATCACGCGCTTCTTGGTATAGGTCGCCCGTGACTTCTTTCATGCGAGCGCGAGCAGGACTGTAGTTTTTACTCTTTTTATCAACCATGAGAACATCTCTTTCTTGTTTGTTTGATCTTGGTCGTGCGATTTCGGTCGCTTGATCTTGGTCGTGCGATTTCGGTCGCTTGATCTTCGAACTTACCCGATCATTTCAGCGAATGCCTGAATGCGCGTGGTAGCTTGTTCATTAATATGATCTTGCTGAGCGGTCTCCAAATATAAAAGCGGAACATCGGCATCGGCGAGTTGCTTTTTTATGACAGGAAAATCGTATTCTTCCTCTTCACAGAACTTCGTCACATTGATAAGGGCGCCATCTGCGCTGCGCTCTTTTGCCAATGCCGCCAGTGTTTCTCCTCGCTGTTTTGTAGGGTCAAGCGCAACCGACGTGTTTTCGATATCGAGCCAAATATGCGCAAGACTAACAAACGGATCCACATTACCAGGAGCATCTTTCGCAAAACGAACCGACTCAGCCGACAACACGTCGCCCACAATTGCAATATTCTGCTTTTCGAGCTCATCGAGTAGCGGTTTGGAATCAAGCAAGATTCCTGTTGTGACCAGGCGCAAACCCTTAAAAGTATCATCAGAAAGATTGGAGAGTTCTTGATTGATCTGAAGCACCATTTCTGTATGTACTCGAACTGGCAAAACCTGAGCTGCTTTATACACCACATGACGCTTCCAGGGAGTAACCACCTCTGGATGAGCTGCGCCAACTAAATCGAATTCCCTCATCGCTGCACGTTGTTTGTTGTACGCGTTGATGCTGGTGCGCAAAGCTTTGTCGGTAATAGAATTGCCCGAAATTTCTTCCAGCTTTTCTTTGACGTCTTCTAGTTCTGATAAGTAGTAATCCTCCGCTGCTGGATGAGTGCGATTTGCTGGCTGCACCAAACTCATAACAGGCATTTCAGGCAGCGCAAATTTCCAATTCTCTTCCAAATTACGTAAGCCGTCACACGTGGTGGGAATAATAACACCTGATAGATAGCTATACTCGCCACGCAAGGCGCGCTCCATGAGCGTTACCAAAATCGAACAATAAAAGGCAGGATAATATCCATTTGCACGACTTATTTCAGTGTCGCCTCCCCAGAGTTCAAGTGGATACATCCCCGCAGCATCCACTAACTCATAAGGGGCAAAATATGGTATGCAACCTATTGCCTTTTGATTGTCGCTTCGATACTTTTCAAAAGTTTTCTGCGGATCAGCGATCGCCTGCTCCATCTCGGAAAACAACTCGTCAATTGTTTTGTGCGATTTTTCTTCAACAGTCCCCATGCAATACACCCCTTCTTGCCTCCGTCCGTGACGGACCTCACTTGAAATAACCTTGCTTATCTATAGCGAATTCCACTTAAATTGCCTCATTTATCCATGACGAGCCCACCTGAAATAGCTTCGCGTGCCTATGTTGGACCTCACTTGAAACGACCTCGCGCGCCTATAACGCGCCCCACTTAAATTGCCTCGTTTATCCAAGACGAGTCCTACTAAAACAACCTCGGTTTTTCTGCTTCCTTATAAGTGTTTTAAAATGCCTCTATTTAACGCGTCTCAGATGTTTATTTGCCTCGAATATTTATTTACACTTCTTGTACGCCTTAAGTGCTGCACCTATCGCACCGGCAAACTGACAATTTTCAGGTACTGAAATTGAAGCACCAAGTTCTCGCTCCAGAGCACGAACGACTCCTGCGTTTTGTGCGACACCGCCGCTCATACCAACAGACTTATGTATCCCTAAGCGACGCGCCAAGCCCGCTGTCCTTTGCGCACAAGAATTATGAATGCCTGCAACAATATCGGGGATCTTATTGCCTTCAGCCAGATGAGAAATAACTTCCGATTCCGCAAAAACCGTACAGGTTGAGCTAATTTTCACGGGATCTGTTGCTTGAGCATCGAGATTACCCAACTCATCGGTGGTGGTTTCAAGAACACCTGCCATTACATCGAGAAATCGGCCAGTTCCAGCGGCGCATTTCTCGTTCATGACGAAGTTTTCTAGCATACCTTGGTCATTGAGACTAAGAACTTTTACATCCTGGCCACCAATATCAATAATGGTTCGAATTCCAGGCAACAGATGATTCATACCTAACGCATGACAAGAAAGCTCGCTAATTTCCTCATTTGCCCGCTCAAAGCGCTGGCGTCCATAGCCGGTAGCGATGCAGTAAGAAATATCGTCCCAGGAAAGATTCGCCTTTTCGAATAGATCATCGATAACACGCGCTGCGCCACTTGTCCCTGCTCCGAGGGCATAAAGGGAACGCGCCACAATACGATTGCCGTCTTCAAGAATGACAGCCTTACTTGATGTTGAACCAATATCGATCCCCAAGGTGTACATAATGATTCCCCTCCATTAGTACGCCATTTTTGTAATATTCCCCTATAGAACCAGCTTACTCGCACATTTGTAATCAGGGTTGCAAGTTCCTATATTCTTTTTAGAAAAGATTGTTTCATTTTGCGCATAACGCTATTCAAGAAGATTCTTTCATTTTCCGCATAGCGCTTTTCAAGCAATTCAGGGACGTTGAAATTCAGACTAAGTCGCGGCTGTTTGCCACTATTGGTCGCTGGCTGTTTGCCGCTATTAACTCGTTTTTTTTGGTATCGCTTTAGTACTCTTTATTGGCGGATTTAGCGCTAGCCTGGGTTTAACGCTAGCTTCGACGTTATCTGTTCGAACTCTTCTTCACTTTCGCGCTAATTATTATCTGTTCGCTTAGCGGATAGTTTCGCAATTTCAGACGATTCGCGTCCTCAATAGACTGGAATCATCAATCAGCATCACCCGCATAGCGGATGGTTTATTGTTTCTAACGTATCGCGTCCTCAATAGGCTGAAGTCGTCAAAGCAGTCACTACATCTGCCACATTTTTAGCTTGTATGCACTTTT